>Ga0082212_10006918_pt1 | contig 15123 bp, 14 predicted proteins | sample TergutNt197P3_FD_71548 | JGI IMG/M metagenome (GOLD analysis project Ga0082212, IMG submission 71548) | Neocapritermes taracua P3 segment gut microbial communities from Petit-Saut dam, French Guiana - Nt197 P3 | ecosystem: Host-associated > Arthropoda: Insects > Digestive system > Gut ...
TGTCCTTGCGTTACGGGGTATTTGCCTATATTGAAATCGCTGAGCGTTACCTGATGAACGGGAGTAGCAAATCCTGCTTGCCCCATCTGAAACGTTCCGCCCTCAACAAAGACCATTTCAGACTCGAAAGGGTCAAATGTGTATTCCGGTACCGCCGGTATCGAAAAATCGTCTTCCGGCTCCATTTCAGAAAGAATGTCAACTATCGAGGCGTCAAATATTAGTTTTACGGCATCGGCGCCAACGCCAAACTCGTTTGTCGTATGGTAGTCAATTCCTTCAAAGAGCGTATTCGGTCTGGCAAAAACTGAATACATGTAATACCATTCATCTTCCTCAAGGTCATGCACAACTGCGACGTATACATCGCAGGTTGCGAACAGGGCATAACGGTAAAGACCTTCCGGCTCATTATTATTACCTATTGTAAAACGAACTGTTTCCGTATTTTGAATAGCCCAACTTGAAAAAGTAGAATAAGTATCCTTTGTTGATGTTTGCTTTGTTATATCATCTGTATGTGAATCAGTCCATGAATGATTATAACCTCCACTTACCTTTAATTTAATTTGGAAAAGTTTTTTTAACAGCTCATTATTTCCACCTCCTAAACTGCCCTCAATCTCTCCATTTATGTTCCAAGCATGGGTGTCACTGTGAGCATCAACAGTCCTGGTAATGTTTGTGACTGTTTCTTCCATTGATTCGGTAATGCTTTCTTCCTGTACCGTAGTCGAGGAATAAGTTAATTCAATTGGGGTTACGCCATTGTAACGTTTGGGTGTATTGGATGAAATCGGCACCCAGTCTACTTTGCCAAGATAAACATAATAGATGTCATAATACCCTCCATTTGACGACTGTGCTTTAATTTTACTTTTACTTTCAACGGCATTTTCATCGTCATTACACCTAAAAGAATAAACTATGCTATTTCCGCCCTCAACTGGCGTTGCAGCATACCGTTTTGATGTGATATCAAACGGAAGATCGTCTGGTTTGCCGTCATCATTGCTGCAACCGAAAAAGACAATTCCCGCGGCAAACAACGCCGCTACAAATTTTAAAAAGTTTCCCCTACTCCTGTGGTTTTTCGGACTTACCCCGTTTTTGAAATGGTCGCCGGACTCCATTACTCTGTCGCTGCTATGAGCGTGATTTACTAATGTTTGCATCATTACTATTGTTTAAATTACTACTATGATTGAAAAAAAATTGCTATCCCTGATGCAACCACACAAAAAAAGCGTGAAACTGTTCGCTGGTTGCTTATTTTCACTGACAGGCTCTGGTAAACCCTTTCCCTTAAATAAGCACGAACAGTTCACGCCCGGAGACGTGAACCTTCGCAACCTTATTCTCAAGGGAAATTTACCAGATTTCGTCGGTGAGAGAATAAGAGCTAAAAGCTCAATCTTGTTTATATTTTTCTATTATCCTGACATTTTATAATATTATTTATTTGTTTTTGATGCAGCGCTGTCGTCACCCGATACTATGATTACTCCTTATTTGCACCTTTGAAACTAAAATTAAATATACGTACACGAAAAGAAAAGGTTACACACGCAAAACAAAGAAATGAAAAATCAGTCGAAAACATATTCGACGTTTTTATTATTCGTTTAATTCTAATTTTCTGCGCTTTGCGCAATTAATCATTAACTCTAAACAATTTCAACACCCTTCTCTTTCAATAATTCGAGCGCCATTTCGCGTAACTTAAATTTCTGTATTTTACCGCTTCCGGTGAGAGGGAAGGCATCTACAAAGAAAATGTATTTAGGAATTTTGTGGCGGGCAATTTGTCCGCGGCAGAAATCCTTAACTACTTCTTCGGTCAGCGTCGCGCCTTCGCGGGGTATGATGAAAGCGCCCACCTCTTCGCCATATTTGTGCGAGGCAACGGCAACTATCTGCACATCCTTCAAACCATCGAGAAGATACAGATATTCTTCTATTTCACGGGGATAGATATTTTCGCCTCCGCGAATGATCATATCCTTGATGCGGCCGGTGATGCGGTAATAGCCGTCTTTGTCCTTTGTACCCAGGTCGCCGCTGTGCAGGAAACCGTTTTCATCGATGACTTCGGCTGTGGCCTGCGGGTTTTTGTAGTAACCATCCATTACCAGATAACCGCGGCAGCAAACCTCGCCGGGTTCGTCCACGGCACATTCCGCTCCTGTTTCGGGATTCAGTATTTTTACTTCCGTGAAAGGATATTCGCGCCCCACGCTGGTACAGCGTTCTTCGAACGAATCATCGAGCACCGTATGGGTCATGCCCGGCGATGTTTCGGTAAGACCATATACGCTGGTGATGTGCGTGATGTGCATCTTTTCGGTCACAGCGCGCATCAGTTCGATGGGGCAGAGCGCCCCCGCCATGATACCGGTACGTAGCGAGGTAAGGTCAAACATGTCGAACATCGGATGATTCAACTCGGCGATGAAATGGGTAGGAACACCGTACAGGGCGGTGCAGCGTTCCTTGTGCACGGAAGCCAGCACCACCAGCGGATCGAACTTTTCCACCATCACCTGCGTACAGCCGTGCGTCAATACGTTCATGGTGGCCAGCGTGATGCCGAAACAGTGGAACAGCGGCACGCAGCAACACAGTTTATCGTCGGCGGTGAAGCCCATTCCTTCCCCCGTAAAATAGCCGTTGTTGGTGATGTTGTAGTGCGTCAGCATGACGCCTTTCGGAAAACCGGTTGTACCGGAAGTGTACTGCATGTTGACCACATCAGTATGTTTTACTTTGCTTTTGGCTTCCACGAGTAAATCATCGGCTATATTCTGCCCCAGAAGCAACAATTCGGCGGTGTTGTACATCCCACGAAACTTTTCCTGCCCGATGTACACCACGTTTTTCAATTGGGGAAACGCCTCGCTTTTGGCAAATCCACGTTGCGATACGCGCAGGTCGGGCATCATGGCGTACACCATATCCACATAACTGCCATCGAAAACACCTTCGGTAATGCACAGCGTGTGAACGTCGGAATCCTTCATTAAATATTCCAGTTCGTTTTGCTTGTAGCTGGTGTTTACAGTCACCAATACAGCGCCTATCTTTGCTCCGGCGTAAAGGAACGTCAGCCAGTCGGGGACATTGGTTGCCCAGATGCCGACATGTGTTCCGTGCGTTACTCCGATGGACATCAGACCTTTGGCCATATTGTCCACACGTTGATTGAACTCTTTCCAGGTAAAGCGTAAGTTACGGTCTGAATAAACAAGCGCTTCCTTGTTGGGGGTAATGGTTGCCCAGTGTTCCAACCATTGTCCTACTGTTTTTTCTTGTAATTGCATATTTTTTAAAAAATTTCGGGTTTCGGGTAACAAGTTATCGTGACTTAAACTTTAAACATTGTCATTCAACCGATCATCTTTTGTACGAGATTCTGCGTTGTTGCACATCAACTGTTCACATTCCGAACTCAATATCTGGCATCTGTACACTGATGTTTTTCAAATCTCTGAAAATTTTTGCAAATATAGATGAATTTATTTGAATAACACACAGACTTCATAATTACAGGATTTTTTGGGCTTTTTACAGGGTAAAACCGGCAGGTTGGGTTAAGCATGACGCAAAAATAAGCTAAAAATTTTTTCACTTTTGAAATAAATACTCTATTTTTGTATGAAAATAACCCCCAAAGTAAGCTTATGGAAAATAAAGTTGTTTTGAGTCTCAACAGTTATCATGGTTTCAATGTTGACCTTGCGTTAGAAGGCGCAGCAGCAGCCGGTTTTCGCTATATTGAACCTTGTGCGGTAAGAGGCTGGGCAGAGGATGTTATGCCCGACATGGACAGGGCGGAGTTGAACCGCATCAAAAATAAAATGGCCGATCTCGGGCTTGTTCCGCTCGCGCTTAGCGGTCATTGCAACCTTTTAGACGATCAGCGTCTGGAAGACTTCAGAAAGAATATTTATCTTGCTGCGGAGCTTGGCTGCGAGTTTATTATCTCATCCACAGGCGAAGCGCATTTCGGTAATGACGAAAGAATTGCCGACGACGCGCTTGCCGAAAACATCACGCACTTACTTCCGGATTTAAAGAAAACCGGACTTGTGCTGGGATTGGAGGTACATGGCGAATACGGTACAGGCTCTTCTCTGCGTGCGGTGGTTGAAAAAGTGGCTTCCGACCTCGTGGGCGTCGCATATGATACCGGCAATGCAATGTACTACGGCGGGAAAAAATGCGAAGAAGAAATCAAAACCTGCGCTGATATTGTTAAATATGTTCACCTTAAAGACAAGAGAGGCAGCCAAAAAGAATGGGATTTCCCTGCTACCGGCAAGGGCGAACTCAACCTTTCGGCATTTATGGATTACCTTGAAAACAACGGATACAAAGGCCCCTACTCGGTGGAGATCGAATATACCGAAGAGTTTACAATGAATCCCAAGAAACCCGGTGATATTAACATTGCTAACCAGGCGGTGAAAGATTCATTCGCATTTTTCAAAAACCGCTAACCCAATCACCCCACATCGGCCTGCGCCATCGAATAGCCGATGATCCCTATCCATCCCAGTATGCCCAGATAGGTAATGAGGGAGATTGGCGAAGGCGTCTGCAGTTGGCTTATGGACGTAATCAGGCTGTTAATTTGCCCGAACAGCGGAGTAACACCCTGTATGGCAAATGTAAGCACAAGCCCGATCATCACAAAAACAACCATCACCACTTGCGGCAACACAGTATTGCGTTTGGGCAATTGCCTGATAACACGTTCCGTAAATCCTTCGTCGGGAAAATCAGCCCTGTGGGCTGTAAATATTTTTTTGAAATCCTGATCGGTCATAATGATTGAATAATTGAATAACTGAACATTAAACATTACCAGTAAAAAATTTTGCTAACTTCTCTTTTCCGCGATGCAGGTACGATTTGACAGTACCGGCCGGACAATTCATGATTTTTGAAATCTTGTCAATGGTTTGGTCTTCCATATAAAACAACAGCATGGCGGTTCGTTCGCCCGGTTTCAGTTTCGTTAAAGCCTGTTCAAAATCCATACCAAAATCTCTGTCGGGCGTGTCGGCGGTCATCCGGTCAGTTAACAATTCTATATCCACGTCGGCGACGGGTTTTTTTGCACGCGCGTAGTCATAGAAAGTGTTGTAAGCGATGCGATACAGCCAGGTGGAGAACTTTGCCGCAGCACGAAACGAACTGATATTCAACCAGGCTTTTATGAATGTATCCTGTGCCAGGTCTTTACTCAATTCCTCGTCGCCGCCTGTCATGTTGAAGAAGAAACGCCGCATGGGCGACTGGTAAGCCTCCACCAATTGTCCGAAGGCTTTCCGGTCGCCCAGCAGCGCAGCGCGCGATACGAGCAATGCATCATTTTGCATCTTCACCCGCGGCGGTTTTCTTTTCGATGAAGTGAATGATCACGTAAGCGACGCCGATGAGAAACGGGATGATACCCAGCGAGGCAGCCCTGCCAATCTGATTGGCATTAGGCAAAGCGCCTTTGGACAGCCAGATAAACAACGCCACTCCTATACCTACCGCAATACAGATTATCCCTGTATTCAGCGGATTGCGTCTCTTTTGTGAATCATCAAACCAATCAGCCGGCACGGGTTGCCCCTTTTCGATGGCTTTGGCATACAACTCGGTCTGCAACTGATAACGTTTACGCTTTTCGTTACTTTTGAACCATACGATCAAAATGATCATCACTGCGGGGACAAAAAACACCCCAATAATAGCTATTGCACCTTCCATGACTTTTTAATTTTTAAATGGTGAATAAATGATTTTTGAAATTTCCCTTTAGACGTAAAGAAATATTCATTTGGTTGCAAATGGATGTAAAATTTTTACCCCTTACTCAAAATTTTCTTCAGCGCATTCTTAAATGTATCATAATTAACCGGTTCTGCCAGCAGTGTGCATGACGGGTTGTTTTGCGTAAGATGTCCGTATTCGCTCGATTCGCCGGAAACAATGTATATAACGGGCATTCCGGATGGGTTTGCAGCGGCTGCGGGTATGGCAGTATTTCCGGTTCCGGATACTACCAGGTTCACGTTCTCATTCATAGCAACGTACTCGAACCATGATGGCGATTCGAGACGGACAACTGTAAAACCGGCTTCAGTTAGTAATTTTTCGTAGTACAGGTATTTCAGGTTTACCGGTTCGGCTACTAATGCAGTTTTTCCGGTAAAAGGGCCGGGCGTTTCTTTTCGGGTTATTGCCAGCCGGTCAAAAATATGCGCATCGGCAGGCGCTACTGGCAGGTAGTTTACCGCGAAACAGAATGTCGAACCAAGCCCTTCGGTTGATTCAACATGTATGTCGCCGCCCATCATCCTGATCAGGCTGCGCGAGATGGTCAGCCCCAGACCGGCGCCTCCGTAGTGTTTGTTAACAGGTTGTTCGACCTGCCGGAATCGTTCAAAAACAATTTTCAGCTGATTTTCGGGTATGCCCACGCCGGTATCTTCCACCGTAAATTCGAGCATACCATGTCCGGTTTGCCGGTAACCGAAACAGATGTATCCTTTGTCGAGAAATTTGAAAGCATTGTCAATCAGATTAACCAATATTTGCTTGAGACGCGCGGAGTCTATAAAACATAAGCAATCCGTAATAAAACCGCTGCTGTCGAGCGCCAGCGCTCTGTGGCGCTTGCCGCTGATTCGCAGTTTTTTGTCGAAAAATACATACAAATCCTCCATAAATTTATTGAGATTGAAAGCAATCGGGAACAAATTCATTTGTTCGGCTTCAATGATGGACACATCCACAATATCGTCGATCAATCTGATCAACTGGCCGGCGCTGTTGTTGATATAGCCGATGTATTCGCGGCGTTGTCTGGACGCAAGGTTATCATCTTCCATGAAATTGATGAATCCGATAATACCGTTGAGGGGAGTGCGTATTTCATGCGACATGTTGGCAAGAAACGCGGATTTGAGTTTGTCGGATTCTTCGGCTTTTTCCTTTGCCTGAATCAATTCCATTTCGGCTTTTTTACGCCGGGTGATGTTCGTGGCAAATTCCATGTGCACCCATCGTCCGTCCACCCATTTGATGGCTGCGCCGATGTAAGCATACCAGTTGTGGTCGATGGTATTCCTGTATTCCCAATGGTAGGGGCCGGTTGGATGGTTGTCGCGACCACGCAGATGCGGCTTCGGGCAAAAATCGCATGGGCCTGTCATATCTTTCTGCAACACTTTCCAACAAGTCCGGCCTTCGATATCGCCCATCCTTTCTTTGATTTTCTTATTAGCAAAAAGGACTTCGTAAGTTTCAAAATCGGACACGAAAATATTGGCGTCGATGTTGTCGAGCACCGTATGCGTGGTTTGCTGCGACAGGCGCATGGAAGTTTCGGCACGGTGGCGTCGCATGGTGTTGGCGATAATCCGCGACAGGCTGACGAGCACATCTATTTCGCTCTTTGCCCATTTTCTGTTTAACTGGCAGTCTTCAAATCCCACAAATCCATAATTTACATTTTTTTCAACAAGCGGTACGGCCAATATCGAGAGGCAGCCACGAAGTTCCAGTTCCCTTGTCATTTCCGGATCGTCTGACAATTGCACGTATCCGCCCTGTTCAAGCGTGTTGTACCATTTCCCCATTGGGATATGTTGCGAAAATTCTATCTTGGGCATGATACCTTCTTTGCACCATTCGTAAATATTACTCGCCGTGCGGCTTGCAGTATCTTTTTCGAAAATACAGACGCGGCTCGCACCTGTGTATTCGCCAATTTCGGCAAGCACGCTGTTCAACGCTTCAGCTATCCCGCCGGACGATTGCACTACCTGCAATACTTTGATGAGAATCCCCTGCTGACGTGTCTTTAGATCAACCAGCATTTCGAGTTGTGTCTTGTACAGGTTTAATTCATTGTTGATGGCAGTCAGTTCTTCATTGGTGGCTTCTAATTCTTCGTTGACGGCAACAAATTCTTCGTTGGTAGCCTCAAGGTTTTCAGTCCTGTCCTTCACCATGTATTTTAACTCGTCGCGGAACAGGGACAGTTCGCTTTCAATATGTTTCCGGTTGGATATGTCAAGGATAAACCCGTCGATTACAATCCATTCTCCTTTTTTGTTTGTATTTGCCGATACCTGTAACCAATGCGTCGTGTCATGGGTATGATGATAGCGTATTTCCAGATTAAAAGTCGAAAAACTGTGTAAACACTCATACATAGCATGGGCGATACGCAGCAGGTCGTCGGGATGGATTTTGCTGAAAAACAGGGAAGTATTTTGCATGACATCGGCAAGCGGTATATTGCTGATCTTTTCCCATGTGGCGCTTGCGTAAACGAGTTGTAAACTGTCCAGCCAGATATCTGAAGCATCGGGATGTGCGAGTATCGAAGCCTTTAACCGGAAACAGAATAACGTACCGTTTGGGAAATGGTCAGCAAGTATTTGCAGATGTTCATTAGATTGCATATGTGAGGATATTAAGTATATTGGGAAATCAGTTCCTTAATTAATGTTGTCATTTTTGGTTCAGCAGCATTGGCGGCAGCTATCACATCGTTGAGCGTTACTTCTTTGATTTTTCCATCCACGCCCAGGTCGGTAATGATGGATACTGCAAAGCACGGGACAGACATGTGCCGGGCGACAATCACTTCGGGAACGGTGGACATACCCACGGCGTCGCCGCCAATAATGCGGATGTAACGATATTCGGCAGGCGTTTCGAGCGTAGGGCCGGATAAGGCTACGTAACAGCCCGTGTGACAACGGATTTCTGTCTGTTTGGCAATTTTCAGCGCTAAAGCTATCATGCGGCGGTCGTAAGGTTCGCTCATGTCAGGGAAACGAGGCCCCAGCGAGTCGTCATTCGGGCCGATAAGCGGGTTGGGCAACAGGTTGATGTGGTCGTTGATGATCATCAGATCGCCCACTTCATAACCGGGATTTACGCCGCCGCTTGCGTTGGATACCACTAACCGCTGTATGCCCAGCGCTTTCATCACACGCACCGGAAAAGTGATCTGTTGCATGGTGTAGCCTTCGTAATAATGGAATCGTCCCTGCATAGCCACCACTTTACGTCCTGCCAGCCGTCCGAAAATCAACCGTCCCTTGTGGCTTTCGACCGTTGATACCGGAAAACCGGGAATATCCTTGTATTCGAGGATGTGGTCTATTTCAATCTCGCCCACTAATCTGCCCAGACCGGTTCCGAGTATGATACCCCATTCGGGTTGGTAGTTACCTGTGTGCGATTTGATAAAATTTATGGTGGTCATTATTTCTTTGATTTTGTTCCGGTAACATTGTTAAATACCATCTGTGGAAAAATCCTGTCCGAATATTTGATCATCTCTTTGAGACGTTTTTCAATTGATTTCCACTTGAAATTTCCATCCGTTAAGGCTATTTCTACTGTAAAATCAATGTCATCAAAATACGTTATCCCTCGTACTGCCGACATGACGCTTGTATTGGGAAATTTTTTCTCAAAAGCGTTTAACATGTCTTCCAATGATATTTTTGTGGACATAAAGGCAACATCCACAAAGTCTTTCAATCTTCTTCCCGACTGTGAAATTGCGCTCAACTTCATGGCTGCTATATCTGGCATCGAATACATTCGGATTCCGTCATTTACCTGTGCTTGCTCAACCAACGGATAAGGATATCTGATGCAGTCTACTTTTACAGAGTTTATATATCCAATCAAGGTTGCTTCTGATTGTCTGTCGGTTATGAAACCATACGTATGGTTCAGGTAGTTTTCCAGTTCTTTAACATCAATCAATTGTTGTGAAAACAAGTCAAGGTCAACACTTTTCCGGTGACCCATGTAAAGCGCCAACGCCGTACCACCCACAAGGTAAAATTGTCCTAAATTCTCATCGCACATGAGCGTTTTTAAAAGCCCAAGCGTTTCCTCCTTAATTGTAAGCGTTTGTAACATTCCAAATCTCTTTTTTTAAGGTCAAATAAAACTCTTGCGAAAGCCTCATCTCTTGGATCATAAAAGGCAGGCAATTTTTTAACAATTTCCCTTACTCCTTCCGGCCCGCCATAGACCTGAAACATAGTATAAAAGTCATCCTCATCGCCTCTTTCAATAATCCTTTGAACGATAAAATACTTCATTTTATCCCAGTCAAACTTTGACTTGTCAATATCCCAAAGTAAATGTGGCGATATTTGAGGATTATCCTTTATTTTAGTCTTCCAATCCTTAAACATAATTTAAAGTTCAGGAGCGATTCTTGAATTAAAAAGATAAAACCTGCCGAATCTTTGAAATCCGGCAGGTTAATATAATTTCAAATTATTCATCTTTTTCTTCTGCGGCGAATGTCTCAATCAGTTTGGTCTGAATATCGCCCGGAACCTGGGAATATTCGGCAAACTTCATCGAGTACATGGCGCGTCCGCCGGTGATGGAACTCAACGCGGTGGAGTAGCGGTTCATCTCGGCGAGCGGCACGCGGGCGGTGATTTTTTCAAAACCCTTTTCGCTGCTCATCCCCTGCACTACGGCGCGGCGCGTTTGCAGGTCGCTCATCACGTCGCCCATGCGGTCGGCAGGTACCCACACTTCCACATTGAAGATAGGTTCCATGATTTTGGGGCCGGCGTTTTTGAACGCTTCCTTAAAGGCGTTACGTCCTGCAAGGCGGAAGGAAATTTCGTTGGAATCGACGGGGTGCATCTTGCCGTCGTACACGGTTACGCGGATGTCGCGGGCATACGAACCGGTGAGCGGGCCTTCTTCCATCTTTTCCATGATGCCTTTGAGGATGGCCGGCATGAAACGCGCGTCGATGCTGCCGCCAACGATGCTGTTAATATAGACTAACTTTCCGCCCCATGGCATATCCTGTTCTTCCTTGTCGCGCACCGTAACCTTATATTCCTTGCCATTGATTTTGTACATGGAAGGATCGGGCATATCTTCCGAGTAAGGCTCAATAATCATGTGTACTTCGCCAAACTGACCTGCGCCGCCCGACTGTTTCTTGTGGCGGTAGTCGGCCTGGGCGATTTTGGTAATGGTTTCGCGGTAAGGAATTTTGGGAGTGATGAACTCGGTAGCGATCTTGAAAACATTGTCCAAATGCCATTTAACGATGTTCAGGTGGTATTCGCCCTGTCCCGAAATAATGGTTTGTTTCAGCTCTTTGGAATATTCCACACGGATGGTGGGGTCTTCCATATTAAGACGTTGCAATGATTCGTTCAGTTTTTCTTCGTCGCCGTCGCTCACCGCTTTGATGGCTGTGCGGAACTTTGGTTCGGGAAATTCTACGGGCGCAAACTCAATGCCGCTGCCCGGCGCAGACAGTGTTTGCCCTGTGCGTGCGTTTTTTAACTTTACGGTTTGACCGATGTCGCCGGCAGTCAGTTTGGGAAACTTGGTACGGTTCTTCCCTGCTACCACAAACAGTTGCGAAATACGATCCTTGTTGCCGGTCTTGCTGTTCACCACGTCCATACCTTCGGTGATCTCGCCCGACATTACCTTGAAGTAGTTCACTTCGCCCAAATGCTGTTCCACAGCCGATTTGAAGATAAATGCTGCAGCTGGGCCTGCCGCATCGCATTTTATAGTGTTTCCGTTGACGTCAACCGGTGCAGGCATAACATCCGGCGAGGGCAATACCTGCGTGAAAAATTCCATCATCCGGTCTACGCCGTAATTCTTTTTTGCCGAAACGCAAACCACAGGCATTATTCCGCAGCTCATTAGCCCCAGAATGATACCCTTGCGTATTTCATCTTCGGTGAGTTCACCCTTATCGAAGAATATTTCCATCAATTCTTCGTCGTTTTCGGCGGCTTTTTCGATGAGTTGAGCGCGGAGGTCTTCGGCACGGTCTTTCTGGTCGGCAGGCACGTCGCTGATTGCTAATTTTCCGCCTGCATAACTGTATTTCTTCATCAACAGCACGTCAATAAACGAATCGAACGGTGCTCCTTCATTGAGCGGATACTGTACGACGGTAACGTTTTTACCCAAACGTTCGGTTGCTTCTTCTATGACTTTTTCAAAATGGGCTTTTTCGTGGTCTAAGTGGTTAACAACGATTACGGCTCCTTTCCCTGTTTTTTCTAAATAACGGCTGTGTATTTCAGTTCCTACTTCAATGCCGTTCTGCGCGTTGATCACCAGCACGCCAGCATCAGTTACGGATAACGCAGCCACTGCGCCGTTAATAAAATCGTCGGAACCCGAAACGTCGATAAAATTGAGCTTTTTGTCGTTAAACTCGGCATAGAGCGCCGTAGCATATACCGAACTGCCGTTTTCGCGCTCAATATCGCTGTAATCCGACACGGTATTTTTGTTTTCAACTTCGCCACGACGCTCGATCACTTTGCCCTCGAATAACATCGCTTCCGCTAATGTGGTCTTACCCGAACCGGTATTGCCCAATAGCGTAAAATTTCTGATTTGGTTGGTACTATATGCTTTCATAAAGAAAAAAAATTATAATTCGGTTAAATTTGGGCACAATATTACGAATAAATTTCGGGATATCTGCATTTTTTTATTATTTAATGTTTTTTCGCTTATTTTTGTCACAAAACGCATCTAAATCCGACTTATGATAAAGAAGGTTTGAATGAACGATTTTGAAAGTACATACAGCGAGAATTATCCCAAAATGTTCTGTATTGCAAGGAAAATGGTAAACGATGCGGATTCGGAAATTATTCAATAACTTTCAGCCGTTCAATCATCTTTTTGCGGTTGAGCGGTTTTACGTGATCGACAATCCACTCGCGCATGGCCTGTCCTTCGGGAGTATCCTGCGATGCGCCGATGAAATCCAATTGTATGCCCAATTCGCGTGCCGTTTCATAAGCCACTACCGGCCATATTTTCCCGATGTCGCCAATCACGGGCAGACTGCCTTCGTGTCGGGCAAATGCCGACATTTCCATGCGAAACGGTATTTTTGCTACTTTTGTTTTGGGAAGCCCCTTGTCGATGGCTTCCTGAATGGTTTTGTCCGAACGTTCCAGGTCGGTTGCTTTACGCAGGTTTTCGTCCAGATCGAAACGTATGAGCGATTTTCCTTTCAGGTTGTATGTATGTTCACCCTGCCACCATGCCCAGATTCCGTGTCCGGTATAACATTCGAAGGGCCCGTCGTGAATTTCCTGCGTCAGGGCTACTGCCGATTCGATGATCAGATCGCTTTGTTCCATCATTTTTGCCAGAAGCATAGATCGCCGCGACACTGGTATACTTTCGCTAATGGCTATTCCTACCCTGCCGCCGCCGATCAGTTGCGGAATGGTTACCAGCACCGGAACACCTTTGGCAGCGCCTGCGCCCAGCATGGTCAGACGGTCGCAGCCATATCCGGCGACTTCCTCAAAAGTTAGCCCGTACAGTTGCGCTAATTTCAAAATCTCGTTTGCCAGCAATTCGCCCCTCAGACCCATCGGATAAGCCATATTACCCGCCGCTTTGATGATGGAACTGTGTACCGGAAGCGTAGCGGCTTTTCGAATCAATTCCCTGTCAATAACCATTTCCTGTTCCAATGCTTCGAGTTCTGCTTCCTGCATCAGCGTCAACTCAAATAATCCGCCTCTGGGCATATAATTGATGTCCAACCCCAATGCCTGAGCATCCACACGTTTTACTCTGTCCAGCGAACCGCCCATTTCGTGCGAAACTACTGCCGAACTGGTTGATACGGCGTCCACCAGTCCTTTGTGAATCATTTCGGCAATCAGCGTAGTAACTCCTTCGTGTATATTCGGGCCGCTTCCGGTGACAACCATTATCCTGCCGCCACGTTTTTTGGTTTCTACGATTTGCCCGATGGCCGTATTGAGCGTTTCCTGCGAACGCTCATCTAACGACGCACGGAATTGCGAGATTAACTTTTCTCCAAAATTTGTCATTTCTATGTTTTAAAATTAATAGAGACGTGGCGCGCCACGTCTCTACCTTTGAAAATATTTACAAATACCACCGACACTAATTTATAACAGTCACTAATTTTCTGTCGCGACGGCTCCGGCTGCTTTTTCGAGTTCATTGGCTGCTTTTTCAAGCTCTTTTGCTACTTTTTCAAGCTCAGCCTCCCAGCTGTCACGATCGATTCCCGTCTGCTTTTCAATTTCAGTGATTCCGGCTTCTGCTAATGCAGTCGTCCATCTGGCAGCGAGCGCAACAATCTTCACTTTTGCCAAAACGCTAACTTTGTCTGATTCCAAAGCATCGGCGATGACTTTCAATGGCTCTTCCAATTCTTTTTCAAGGATTTGCCAGTCATCTCCGGTCATCTTTCCTTTATTTTTCTCTACTTTTTCGAGCGCTTTTTCAACCTGACTGACAGATTTGTCCAATGAAGAAGCACCGCCTCCACATCCTGCACATATTGCAGCAATGATACCAATAATAATGATTTTTTTCATCTTTTTTCTTTTTTAAAATGTTTTTTTTATAATAATATATTTACGTAAGAAAACAGAAAAGGTTACAAAATAATCATGACCTGAAGTCTTTAAATTTTTACGAACTCTACGCGCCGGTTTTTCGCCCGTCCTTCATCAGTACCGTTATCGGCGATTGGCGAGGTTTGTCCTTTACCTGCCGCTTTGAGACGGTCGGCGGCGACGCCGTTTTCTACTAATTTATCAACCACAGCCTGACTGCGGGCTTCGCTCAGCGTTTGGTTAGCGGCGGCGCCACCCGTGCTGTCAGTATGTCCTTCAACCGAAAATTTCAGATCGGGGTTTTCTTTCAGCAGCGTGGCGATACGGTTGATTTCGCCCATACTTTCGGGTTTGATGGTGCTTTTGCCTACATCAAACGTGATACCGTAAGTGATGAATTTGCCGTCGCTCATCATTCTATCATACAGCGGGACAGCGCCTTTGGCAACACGGAAATTAGTAAACAGCATACTTCCCCGTCCGGGGTTCCACGTACTGACGTCAAACCAGCCCGGAGGCTCTTTTACGTTAGGAACATTGATGATACGCTCCCCGTTGATATAAACTTTCCACGCCCGTTTATTGAACGACATGGCAATATGATGCCAGGTATCGTAATCCAACCGTATGTTGCCATCTCCGCCGGCACTATTATCGCTTGGTGAAGACCAAT
>Ga0082212_10006919_pt1 | contig 15123 bp, 17 predicted proteins | sample TergutNt197P3_FD_71548 | JGI IMG/M metagenome (GOLD analysis project Ga0082212, IMG submission 71548) | Neocapritermes taracua P3 segment gut microbial communities from Petit-Saut dam, French Guiana - Nt197 P3 | ecosystem: Host-associated > Arthropoda: Insects > Digestive system > Gut ...
GCCGGAGGAAAGCACGGAGGGGATACCTGAAAATAGCCAAACAGCGCAAACCTCGAAAAACACAAGTGCGGCAAGCAATCCGGGAGCAGTTGGAATGCGTAGAGAAGAACGTAGCCATGCTTGAAGAGATGCTGCCGGGAGTTAGTCTTGAGAGTTGATATATGCGCGATTACCTGAAACCGGGGAGTTCGAGGCTGCGATGAACGTGTTCTGCATGAATGTTGCGCATCTTCTCAGGGTATCTTTGCGCTTTTTCCCCAAACTGCGCTATTTCGGGCTATTTCGCTGTTTTTTGACTGCTTTTCTACTCTCACTGCGGAGATTGAGATCCACTGCACCCGCTCGTTCCGCTATTTTGCAGCAATTTTAGTTTATCAGCAGACCCTGGTTATTAAAAAAGTATAAAAAATCCCGCGAAGCTCATTATTGAGCCTCGCGGGGTTCGCGTTATAGCCGGAACCCGATACTCCGTCCCTTTGTGTTTATTGTTTTGTTCGTTAATTTACAACACGCCATAGCGTTCCAATTTTAACCATATCAGTAGAAACGGTAACACCAGTCGGGTGTGATAAATCCAGCCTATCATCATCAAGCTGATAATTTAACACTTGATTTGCATAAGGTCTATAATCAGTGTCAGTCTGTGCAGTAACAATTTGCCTATCAGTTGAACCCACTGGTGCCTTGTATGTTACTAACATTGACATTCTATTGGTAAGGAGTATCTGATTGTTTTCAATCTCATAATTTCCGTAGTGTGTTCTAACTGTAAAAACATCGTCATTCGCTTGTCTTGATGAGTTAGTGTACATGCTGAAAAATGTACCGTCAGCCTTAAATTCAATCCCAAACATACTACCATAACTGTACCCATAAATACCGTTAATAGCATTTTGCCAATTTGCTATCGTGAACCCGCTACCCCATAATCCCACCAACCTCGCGTCAATGCTCCCGCTCGTCGGCGTTGTGCCGCCCTGCGTGTAGTCAAGAGTCCTGCCTTTGAGTTTCTCCACCATGCGCACCGCTATGATAAGAGCCTCTTGCCTCGACGCGACGACGGCGGGGGAAAACATATTGTTGCCCGTGCCGTTTATTACCTCTTTGGCAACCATGAAGTATACCGCTGTTCTGGCGTAGTCGGCTATTCCGCTATCATCGGAAAACCTCGCGGGTTGCGTGAAGTTGAGTGTAAAAGTATTGTCGTTCGCAAGCGTCCAGCCGGGGATATACGCCCTTTTTTCGACACGCATCATCATAGTCGCAGCGTCCTGACGTGTAAGCTGCCCGTTGGGGTCGTAGGTCGTAGCTGTCCTGCCGTTTACCAGATTGATACTGTAGGCTTTGAGTACGTCCGCGTTGCTCGTGTCCGTGAACGGGTTAGGCGACACGGGCGTTACCGTTGTTCCGGTGAAGTTCTCATACGCCTTGACCGCGACCGCCGCAAACTCGGCGCGGGTAATGGGGCGCGTGAGGTCTGCGCCGTTCAGGACGTCGGGGATAAGCCCGAAGTCCAGTGCCTTTTCAAGTTCAGGTATCGCCCACGGCGCGGCGTTGAACGACGCATACGCAGGGATAGCGGATATGCCGATTATAAGAATAAGCGCAAGCGCGATTGATATAATTTTCTGTTTCATTAGCTGCAACTTCCTCACTATACAAATGAATGTTGTTTATCATGTTGCTCTGACAGTGTTGTAATAAAGATTTAGCGGAATCATTCACAGCCACGAATTGACGCGAAAAGAACGATACCACGCACAAAAATGATACCACAAAACCCGACAAAATACAACATGATTTTTAGTATACGAAAACCCCTTGCAAACAGGGGCTTTATTCAAACAGACGGCTTTCCAGCCGTTTTAATTAGCGTTGTCCTCTTTGACTTCCATGCCGTTGATGAGGTCAACCAGGGTGATGATGTTCCTGTCCTGTTCAGGCCCCTCAAACACGATATAAGCGATAAGGGCGCAATACAGCAGGGTTTCCGCTTTCGTCCAAAACTCGTCGCCGTCCTTGCCGTCGCCTTTGGTATTATTGATTAGGGCGTTTACAAATTTCAGTATGTCGGCTTCGTTCCTGATGTATGCGAGAGGGTTGTACCGCATTGACTTTGAAAAATCAATGCTGTTGAAAACCTTTATCCTGTACCCCTGCTTTTTCAAGAAAGTGCCTGTTTGCCCGACTATGCCGCCTTTCGGAAGCGTTTGTCAAGGACATTGTTTTTCGTGGTTGCTCATTTTTATGGGGTATCAGCGCGAGCGTCATTCTTTATCAGGCGTAAAACCTTGTCGGTAAAGGTTTCCTTGCTCGTTTCGCTGAAATGAACGTGAATGTCAAAAGTGGTGTTGCCGATTTTCCTTGTTATCGTTGGCGGTTTATCGGTTTTCGGGCGTGTCGTGGTAGTGGTTTTATCTGTGTTCATTATCATTTTCCTTTCCGGGCTGTAAATGCCCTTAGAACGCACAAAACCCCGTTTAAGGGGTAGGTAGGGGTAAAGTACCTAAACCCCCGAAAACGGGGTAAATAGCGTAACAAGAATCCAGTATTATCAATGCTTTGCGGGCTGTCAAAAAGTGCTAAATATCCACACCTCGGTGTAACGATTTGGGGCGTTTTTCGGCTCTTTTCTGCGCTGTGAGGGCTTGTAAATCCTCGTTGATGTCTTTACCCCTCGGCGGCTCATTTAATGCCGTGTAGCCCCTGTATGCGTATTTCCGCTCCATTATCACGGCGGCTTCGCGCCCTGCGCTGTCGTTGTCAAGACAAAAGACAAGTTCACGAATGGTTTTATGCTGATTCAAAAAGAAAGGTAAGGCGGTGTCGCTCGTTCCCGCCAGAGATAGGCGGCTGTGCCGTTTCCACGCCCCTGTATCGCCTGTGTCGGCGTTTACAAGGCTTGCATGGCTCATAGCGTCAATCGGGCTTTCAAAGATATACAGGCGTTCAGAGGGAAGACAAGCCGCCATATTGAAGCCGTACCGCTTATCAGACCCGGCGCAATCGCCGCGAAAGTCGCTTTGTGTTCCCCGCAGGGAAGCGAACCGCGCCGCTCCTTGCTCGTCATGCCCCACGAATACCACGTTGCCGCGCCTGTCCTCGTACAGCTTTTCCTTTTGCATGAGCGTGTTGACAATATCCCCGTCAATGCCGCGCTTCTTGCACAGATAATCATACAAGCGCAGGGGAACGCCCGACCGTTCGGGCAGTATCAGCGTTTTCGGCGGCGGCTCGGCGGCTTGCCGTGTCCGTGTCGGTGCTGTCGGCAGTATTGCGCCCGTTATCACTTCCACAGCTTCACGGAAAGACATCTTTTCAGCCTTTACGAGAAAGTCAAGCGCACCGTGACCGCCCACGCCTTGACTGTGCCAATACCACGAAAGGCGGTCAGCTTTCACGGCAAGGCTTTTGTGCTGTTCGCAACGGTACGCGCCGCCCTGATGGGCGAACGTGAACCCGTTGTACTTTTCCAAGAACGCGATAACGTCAGTATTCCGTACCCGTTCAATGATTTTTTCGTCCAGTTTCATAAATATAATCCCCTTAAATAGTGTGTGATTGTGATTTGGTAATGGCGCGGTCTTGCCGTTGCTGTTCGGGCGGCTGCCGCCTGATGTCGGCTATCGTTTCAGCCAAACGGCGCGGGGCGCGGGATTTTGCCGTGTTGTACTCCAAAATATCGCTAATGCTTGCCTTATCCGCCGCCCTTGCTCTTTTTTCTTGCGCCAGTTCCTTTTCCAAAGTGGTAATCGTTGGGGCTGATTCGTTTACCTTTTTCCGTAAGCCCTTGATAATATCGCGGGACTTAAAGACTTCTTTGATAAGGTTTAGTATCTTATCCCAAAGTTTAGACGGTACTGTAACCGCGCCCGTGATGGTGCGGCTATGTCCTATCTTTTCGATTTCTTCAAGTTCGGCGACGACCTTTTCGGCAACGGCGGTTTTGGCGTTCAGCCCGTCAAGCTGTTTTTGCTGTTGGGCGGCTTCCTTTTTCTTGCCCCCGATAACCACATCGAGAGCGGCGGCGGCTTCGGTTTTTTCCTCGACAACGGCGGTCATGGCGGCGGCGCGTTTCGTTTCCTGTTGCGTTTTGTATTCCACATCGCTCAAATGCTCCCGTGTGCTTTTGCGTTCCCCGCGCTCAAAACCGATATAACCCGCCTGTATCATGTGTTCGTGGAAATGGTCTTGTAACAGGGAATAGGAATTGACAAGGATTGTTTTGCCCTTTTCGTTCCTCATGACCTCGCCGTTTTCGTCAAACTGTTTCAGCTTCGGCCACTTCTTCGAGTGGCTCACTTGCTTTATGACCTCGCGGAGTTTCCCCGCCTTTTCGGGGTCTTTGTTGTTCTTCTTGAAATAGATTTCCTTGTCAACGACAGGGACGTAAACGACATGAAGATGATAGTGGTATACGTCCCGCCCAAGCTGTTCAGATACCGCCTTGTTACGCTCGTCGGCGTGCATGACAGCCGACAAAACGTATTCCTCGCCGCCGATTTCCTCTACGGCGCAGCGGTAGGCTTCTTCAAAAAAAGAAACGGCGTAGTCGTACCCGCCGCCGTTCTCAAAATAAGCCGTGTTCACGTCAAAAATCAGTTCGTCAACGATGAACGGGTCTTTGCCAAGCCCTCTTGTGCTTATCACGCCATCGGCAATCATGCGGTCAAACGTGCTTTCATAACTGCCCTGCGGCTCTTTGAAATGCACGTTGTAGGCGGAGCGTTCCATGATAATGTCATCGTTCATATAGTCCTCGTTCTGCCGTTCGTTGTGGCGTTGGCGAAGTCCAAGACCGCCCCGCCTGTATTGCTTGTTTCGTGCTACGGATTGTGCCATAAAATTAAACTCCTTTCAGAAAATGAAATGAAGGAAGTCGGCAAAAGGTATAGTAAGGGATTGCCGCCTTCCTTCCTTGATGATGGGTTAAAACTGTTCGTTTTCGCTGTCCTCTGATTGCGGCGTGAACGACCAATACCACGGCTTTCCGACCTTGTACGAATGAATGGCGAGGGCTTTCTTTGCTTCCCGCAGGGTCTTTTCGGATATACCGTTTTCTTTCGCCGTTTCAAAAAGAAAAGCGGCGGGTTTTTCACCGTCCGCTAACTCTGTTTTGAGAAAATCAACCGCTTTGTCGTAGGTCGTGTCGCGTTCGGGCATGACACCCGACAGCAACTCGTCAATCGTCATTTCGAGAACGCCCGCCCATCGGAAGCCAGTCGCGGGGTCGAGTTCAAATCCGATTGTCGCGCCCTCTGGGGCGAGGTTGTTTTTACCCTGCGCGATTGCCCGTGTGTACGGTTTGCCTTTCACCCTGCCGACAGTCAAAACGGAACGGGCGGCGGCTTGAATGTCGATACTGCCAAGCCCCCGGTATTGGCTTTTGTTCGTGCCTTTATTCAAGTGTCCGATTACCACGATGGCGCACCCTGTCTTTTCCGCAACAGCCGATATGCGTTTCAATATCGGGCGTATTTCGTTCGCCCTGTGCATATCCACATCAGCCCCAAGATACGCTTGCAGGGGGTCGAGGATAAACAGCTTCGCGCCCGTCTGCGTGATTGCCTGTTCTACCCGAACATCGGATAATGATAATTCTTTTTCGCTCTCGTCTATGACGATAACGCGGGAGCAATCCGCGCCCGACTGAACAAGGCGGGGCTTCACCGTATCGCCCAAGCCGTCCTCGGCGGTTTGAAAAATAACCGTCATCGGCTCGGCGGCGGTCGTACTTTCGGGGAGTGCCGCACCCGTAGTCAATGCGGCGGCGATGGCGAGGACAACCGTTGTTTTTCCATCGCCCGGATCGCCCTGAATGACCGTGATTTTTCCGAACGGGATATACGGATACCACAGCCAGTTTATCGCCGTGGCTTCCACTTCGTTCATGCGGATTAGTTTCAGTTCTTCTTTTGAATTTGCCATGATAAAATCTCCTTTACGTTTGATTTTGGTTTTTGGTTTATCTATATAAAAAGCACCTCGGCGGCGACGTCTTACCGCTTCGGTGCTTGAATTTTTTTCGGGGGCATCTTCGGGTCACTCTGACCCGGCACGGACGAAAAATAACGGTGGAAAAGTTCACATTTTTATGCTATACTATTGAAGATATTGCCCGAAACGAGGGCAGGAACGATTGGCGAGGATAGAGATTTATGGATAAGGGGAAAATCATTTGGCTCAACGGAGTATCAAGCTCTGGAAAATCAACATTAGCCAAAACATTGCAAGATAGGTTATCAGAACCTTTTTACCTTCTCGCAAACGATATGTTTACAGATGAACCTGTTTGCCCTGTCAAGTTCGTCAATATCGACGCGAACGAAACATACCAACGGGCATTGACGGGAATGTACTATGCCGTGAGAGCGTTTTCAGATGCTGGCATTAACACGATTGTCGATGATGTTCTTTTGAAAGAAGATGGTTATGACCGACTAAAACAATGTGTCGAGTTGCTTCACGATTATCCTGTGTTGCTCGTTCATGTGACTTGCCCGGCTAATGAACTTCGGCGCAGGGAAGAAGAACGAAAAGACCGTTGGGTCGGAATGGGCGAAAGTCAATTTGCGATTTTAACCCCACAGGATATATACGATATAACCGTAGACACCTACAACGATTCAAAAGAAGATTGTGCCAAAAAAATTATCGAAGCGTTGAACTACCCCGACAAGTTTTCAGCGTTCAAGACGCTCTGGTCACAGCGTTAAACGAGGGCAGGAACGAGGGAACGTCACCCGCTTCATGGAAGCGTGTGACCCACTCTGACAGTTACCGCGTTGCGGCTAACTGTCGTGGGCGCTCCCGCGGGGGAACGCCGCCACGGGCGGGGTAAGCGTCCTGTCGGACAATGCCGCGCTTGCCGCGCCGCATTTCCGCCTGTCCGCTTCGGGCTTCGCGCGGATCGCCGCCGCCTGTCGGCGCGTCGCTTCGCCCTTGCCCGACGGAGAACGTGCGAGGGTGGACGAAAAGCTAATGCAAAAAATATTTTTACAAAAGTGAAACCTCGAAGAAAAAACACCGTCTTTTAAGGTGAACGGCAAAACAAACGAAAGGAGGGTTTGTATGGACGATAAAGAAATCATCGACCAGTTTTGGGCGCGTTCAGAATCGGCAATAAAAGCGATTAGCGACAAGTATTCAAAATATTGCCGTGCTATTGCTTCCAATATTCTCGGCAACGCCGAAGATGCGGAAGAAGTCATAAATGACACATATCATCGCGTTTGGAACGCCATACCGCCGGAACGACCGAATAATCTTCGGGCGTTTATCGGTAGAATAACCCGCAACCTTTCATTTGACAGGCTCGAAAAAGATAATAGAAAAAAACGCGGCGGCGGTCAGTTCAACGCCTTACTGTCCGAGTTAGAAGAGTGTATCGCTGACAGTAGGAACTCTTTCGATGAATTGATTGAAACCGAAGCAATAACCGCCGCGTTGAACAAATTTCTTTCAGAGCAGAGTGCCGAAAACAGACGCATTTTCGTTCGGCGTTATTGGAGAGCGGCAAGCATTGACGATATAGCCGCAGACTTTAATATATCGGTCGGAAACGTCAAAACAATCTTGTTCCGTTTGCGAAACAAGCTACGGAAACATCTTGAAAGCGAGGAGATTTTTCTATGAAAAGCAAACGCCTTTTTGTTGCGATTGGCAACATAGATGACAAATTTATTGATGAGGACGCTGAGGTAACTGCCAACCAAAAAGACCGTTCAAAAAAGCGTACCACAACATTTTCTCCGTGGTTGAAATTTGCTACACCATTAGCGGCGTGTTTGATAATAGCCATTGGAATATTCATTGGACAGAATGGCTTATTTATGCCGCCACAAGGTAGTGACGACAGCGGTTTAGTTGTACCGCCCGGTAGCACTAGTGATAATCCTTCTAATAATAATGGTGTCGTAGATCAGGTAGCGTATGGCTTTGCGATTGGCGACAGGCTTTATTTCCCGATTTCTTTCGATGACAGGAAAAAGTTTGGACTTGTTCCACAGGGAGATGTCGGCGCGACACCGCATAACTTTTATGCCATAACCGAAAACGACTTGGGTGAACTAATTGGCGTAGTAGAGAACAGCGCAGATGAATCCTTAGTAGGAGCGCAGGTGTTTCATTTCTCAGCTTACCCTAATTCTTACGCCATTTGCATTGTGGATAAAGGTGAAAGAACGCCCGTGTCTGATAATGGTTCGGATATTGGTTGGGAATCGAGTGACCGCTATGAGTTCTACACTTTCGCCTATATAATGTCATTAGATGGCGCGTCCTCCGATGCAATTTTGAACGCTTACGGAATGACAAAGGGAACTGTTTATCAAGTAGAGGTTTTGGCTTCGGACTGGTCGCCTGTTGCGAACATATCGGACGAAGCTAACATTTTTACTCTATTAGATATTTTGCATGGGCATGAGGACATCGGCTTGACGGCGCATGAAGAAATGATGGTGAGTTGGCTTACAGCCTATGACCCGAATTGGAGAGACAATGACAACCGCTTTATGGAACTTCAACAAAGGTCGTTCCGTATCGCCAACAAAGATACCGGGTTAGAATTGTTTTTTATCTACAATCCGTTTATCAAATCGCTTTGTACGCACAACTCGTTCTATGTCTTGACAGAAGAAAACGCAGCGATTATGAACGAATTGTTGATGGTAAGCCAATAAAACGATAGCTGACAGATAAGCGACAAAGAGCGGCATTTCGCCGCTCTTTGTTATCGTTAGTGAAACTATTTCCGTCATTGGTTCGCCGCCATCGGCAAGGTGGAATTGATCGCGAACAAGGGTGCCAAAATGGCGTTCACTGATTATTAAGAACGGAGCCACCACAAGGCTCTTTTTTTTTATGTGTGATTATCAATGAGCGCCATATATGATAAATGGCAGCCACAGGCGGAAAATCAGAAGAAATCATCTTGGTCATCATCGCACAAACCATCCAGCATGTCATCATACCGCCTCATAGCAGCCAGCCAGTCAGGAAGCCCGTCTTTAATGTCACGGCAGAGTGCATCGTAATCGCGAGGCTCGACGACATTGACAGCGAGCAGATACGCATAGAACTTCTTGAAGCTGGCAGCAAACGATTTAATGGCGGTGCAGCTCGACGGCGCTTTTCTGATGAACCAATCCCCTAAAAAACTATCTGCACTGTAACAGCCTTGCTGAACATCCCGCGCATCGTAGTAGCACAGGTAATCGTTGATGTAGAAATCAACGTTCGACACATGCCTTTCGACCGTCTTTGCCGACAAGCCGCAATTCTCCAGCCATTTCTCAAAACCCGAGAGATGGAGCGCATTGATTTCGCGGACAGCGGCACATTCTTTTTCATACGCCTGATAGTCAAAACCCATCAGAGAAACACCCTTCAAGAATAAAAACATGGAACAGGCCAAGCTTTTTCAGTATTATTGTATTGCTGACACAAAAACCGGAAAAGAAAGGCTGTTCCATGCCATATATAATATCATACGCATACGAGCTTGAAAAGCTAAAAGAGTATGAGCTCGTAATAGAACCGCCATTGGATACTGCGACTTTTTTTCGAGACAGCGGAGAGCGTCCGCTATCAGAGCTACCAAATAGAATACAGGCGGCATCATGAGATCGTGTGCCCAAGATATACGTTCGCGGACGGGAGCTTTATCGTTGTCATCCCATGGTTCCTGATCCCGGGGCGGCCATACCCTGTACAAATATATATGCACGCGTGTGGCTTGTACAGCGCAAACCCCGGCATGGGGCAAAGGGCGGCGGCAAAAGCGACCCGCGCGGAGTTCGGTCTGGAAAAGTTTTCGCACTCGACGGTGAGCCGTTCGTTCAGGGCATTCGAGAATAGCAGGAAGCAGGGTTTGGCACAAAGGTTCGGCGAAGAGGTTGGCGAGGGAGGGACAGTGCGCCAGCACCTTGTCGTTGCGGCAGTGAAAGGTGGAAGGGGCCAGGGCGAAGCGCCGGAAACAAAGGGGCGATTTCCGTCATTAATCAGCACATCCAAGCGCCGCGATGAGATGGAAGGGTTTTTACTGGAGTTTCTCCGCGACTGCAAAAAAATGAATATCGAAGCTTCAAGCCGACGGTATGTAGAAAAATGGAACAAAAAGACCGGCAGGCTATTGCTTTAAATGGCGCTGCAACACCTCCCGGCGGTATACTCCAAACGCATAAAAGCGGAAAGGAGCAACTGCAAAATGAACGAAAAAACTGAGAGGTGTGAGACATTGGAATGGTAAAAAGCATAAGCAAAGTCAAGGAAATTGAGGTAGCGGCCGTGGCAGGGAACAAGACATTGTCGGCGGGCGTTGACCGGCGCGCGGTCGAGCGCTGCAAAGAGGCCATAGAGAAGCTCGGCGTGCTCCACACACCGATAGTCGGCGCTACGCAGGACGGAAGGCGCCTGATCCTATCCGGGCAATGCGAGCTTACTGCGCTCAGGGAGCTCGGCGTGAAGAAGATGGACGCCATCGAAGTCGGCGTGGAGTGCGATGCGGGCGCGAGCGCAAAACTGGCGCTCCTGCTGATAGCGCTCAAGGATAAGCCGGGCGCACTGTGCGAGGGGCTATTGCTTCAGGAAGCCGTTTGCGCCGGAATCCCCCGGATGGAGATCCAGTCTATGATCGGCAAATCCGCAAGCTGGGTAAGCAACCGGATATCGCTCGTCACGCGGCTGGACAGGAACGTGTACGAGATGGTGAAGGCCGGGCTGCTCGAAGCGCGGAGCGCGGAAGAAATCGCGCGGCTTCCCGCACGGGCGCAATTCGCGTTCGCGGAAGTGGCGGTACGCGGGTGCCTACCCAAATCAGCGGTTGAATCGCTCGTAGCCGGTTACAATGACAAAGACTGCCCCGAAGCGGTAAAAGCGCAGATACTGAGCGACCCGAGGGCGGCAATGCAGCGGATGGCTGACCGAAGGCGTTCGGTCAGCACGGGGCGTCATGACCGGACCGACGCCAGCTTGGCGAGCGCCCTCGCCAAATGCATGGAATCGGTCAAGGCGCAAGTGGCGAGGCTCAACGGTATGCTTTTCAACGGGCTGCCGTTCAAAGCCGCCGACTACATGCAAACGTTGGAGGAATTGGAAGTAGGGCTGTCGGTGCTGCTCAAGGCAATCAGGGCATTGATTTACCCGGGTAAAATGGGGGCGAATCATAATGAGGGATAAGTGGGAAACCTACGGTAAAATACGCGCGATGCACGTTAACGGCATCAGCGACAGGAAGATCGCGAAGGCGCTGGGCGTAGGCCGGAGGACGGTCCGGAAGTACCGCGACGGCGCAGTCACCCCGGACATCCGGAACGACCCGCCGCGCACAGCGCCGCTAAGGGATGCCGTGGAGGGCGAGATCGCGCGCATGCTTATGGAGAACGCGGCACTCCCGCGAAAACAGCGTCTGAGCGCAAAAGATATGTGGGACGAGCTCGTGTCGAATCAAGGCATAGCGATATCGTACCCGCATGTGCGGCGCATCGTCTGCGATGTCCGCAACGCCCACGGCGACGAGTTCATACCCTTGGAGCATGAGGCTGGCGAATGCGCACAGATCGACTGGCTCGAAAACGTCACTGTCATAATCGCCGGCACCAGGACCACCGTCCAGGTTTTTGTCTGCGCGTTGCCATACAGCGGCGCGGTATGCGCGTTCGTATACCCAGACAAGACGGCGCTCTCGTTCCTGCACGGCCATGTCATGGCTTTGGCGTGGCTGAACGGTGTGCCGGGCAGGCTGGTGTACGATCTTTTGAAAACGGGCGCATACAGTGGGAGCGGTGTCAATGCGGTGGCGCAGGATGAATTGAAGCAAATAGCGTGCCATTACGCTTTCGAGCCGGAGTTCTGCAACAGGGCATCAGGCTGGGAGAAGTCGAATGCGGAGAACGGCGTCAAAATCACGAGGAACGAAGCATTTGTGCCGATCCCCCGCGTGGGCGGCTACGAAGATCTGCAAAATCATGTCAGCGCATGCCTGCTCAAATACAACATGACGCACAAAATTGAGGGCAGGCCAAGGAAAATCTGGGATATGTTCATTGAGGAACAGGCCGCGCTCTCTCCGCTCCCGCTGTCTCCGTTCGAAGTGGATGAAACCATGCATACAAAAGTGCGCCACGATCAGACGGTCAGGTATGATAAACTGCCATACTCAGTGCCCCATGGCTATGTAGGCAGAAACGTCACGCTGAGGGTGTCGCCGTTCGAAGTCAAGATATATTTCAGGGGAGTACTGCTTCACGCCCACGAAAGGGACCGCACTGGCGGGCAGGGGCGGTATGTGCTCGACCATTACCTCGAAGCGCTGTCCCGGAAACCCCGCGCCGCAGGGCAGGCGCTGCCTATCGTAAAAGGCGTGATGCCGCCCCAGTGCAGGGCATTTCTTGAACTCTGCCCCGCTGCGGACACAAACAAGCAACTCGTTGACGTGATGCTCCTTGCCCGGAATGCCGGCGCAGAACGGGTGCTTGCCGCTTTGGATTCTGCCATAGCCACCGGCAAGCCTACTGCGGAACTGGTGCGCTACCATCTATACGGACAGCAGATGCCTGACGACGCTTTCCAAATCGTGCATAACGACCTTTCGGACTACGACAAGCTTATCATTGATGAGGGCGGTGACGGCGGCGATGAATAGCGAGATCATTGAAAGCCTCGCAAAATCCTTGAGGCTGCCGATTTTTGCCTCATATGCGGAGTTCGTGAAACCGGGCATGTCGGTTGAGGACGCGCTTGTCGGGCTCATGTCGCAGGAATGCGAACGCCGCCACGACGCACAAGTCAAAAAGCGTATCCACGACGCGGGGCTCCCCAATGGCAAGACTATCGACACATTCAAACTGGTGCCGTCTATCCCGCACCTCAAGCCTGAGCAGGTCGAATCGCTTGCGGCGTGCAAATTCATAGGAAACGGTACGAATGTGTGTGCGCTTGGGGGTTCCGGAACTGGCAAGACACACCTTATGGCTGCAATCAGTCGCGAGGCTATACAATTAGGATGCACGGTAAAATTCCTGCGCGTAAGCGATATGCTCACCATGCTCAGCGAGGCGAGCACTTCTATGCGGCTCGGCGCGATGATGAAAACGCTGCTAAAGGTGGATATGCTTTCGCTGGACGAATTGGGCTATGTGTCGATCAGCTCCAAAAAAGCGAACCTGCTGTTCGACGTCGTCGCCAAACGGTGTGAGGCGGGTTCCAGCATTTTCGTCACCTCGAATTTTGAGTTCAGCCGCTGGAAAGACTTCCTTGGCGATGCCGTCCTGACCAAGGCGCTTGTCGGCAAGCTTGCAGGAAACGCTGTCATCTTGAATATGAATGGCGAGGATTACAGACTCGCCTCCAGGAGGGCTTGACATGGATAAGAGTGTTTTGATACCTGTATCGCTTGTGCGGCAAATCGTCGACTTGCTCGGGTACTGGAACATTTCCACATACGACCGCTCAATCTGCGATGATTACTGGGATGTGCTGCGTGATCTAAACGTCAAATTGCAAAAGCTCGAACTCCGCGAAGCATATTCGAAAATCATCTCGGCCCACAGTGAGGATGACCGCGACAACGCCCGTATCAATTATCTTTGGCAGAAATCAAGGCTGGCTGATATCTCCAATGATGGTTGTATTTTCTGAGATACTTGCTCATCATACAACGACGAAGCCGTACACGGCTTCGTTGCCCGCCTGTGTTAACACAGGCGGGTTTCGTTTTGAATGGATAACTGGAATGACGTTGCTTCACCACGTCGTTTCGTGTCGTCATTCAATAGTGGTTTGGGATTTGAATCCCTTTTTCGCTTTGATACAAAAAATGAAGAGGATTTGCCTACACACTCTTCATCCCGTCTTGTAGTTTCCACTTAATTCAAGGGGTTTGCTGGATTCATTTCAAATAATCAAGCAGTGATTATCGATGGTGCTTTTTCGGCTCCGTTTTTAATACTCAAAACCAATGGTATGCCAAAATCGCCTTTAGCGCTTTTTCACCAGCCTGCTGAGAATGATAACAGACAATTTCCAATTGTACCGGGTGGTGACTTGTAAGATGTGTAGCAGCAGTGAAATCTGCGACTGCGTACTTCATCCACTCATGAAAAAGATCATTATTACCCATTTAATAGTACTCCTTCATTTGCAATCGTATACTGTATTGTCGGTTTCATCATTGACTTGCGCTCAAATTCTTCATCTGTAAATGCCAAAATATCAATTGGTATCTCTGTCGTATTTCTTAACGCAACACGGAGGGAATATAGTACTTCCATCCTGCGTCCGGGATATTCGGGCGCAACGACACAAAGGTCAATATCGCTGTCCGCTCTTTGTTTTCCAGTAGCATATGACCCGAATAAATATACTTTAGCCTCTGGCAAAAGCCGACTAATGCTTTGCAGAATCCTATCTAAATCTCTTTGCGCTATGCTATTCATGTTTACGTCCTCCTTTTGAGTTGTAGGTTTGGTTGTCCAAATACTTCACCATGTCCTTGGATTATTTGTCTTTGTTTTGTTTCGCGGCTTTTGTCCGTCCGTCAATCGGCTTTTGTGTTCCCTTCGGAACGACCCATATATTGCCAAGCTTTCGAGCGCCATTGACCTTACCATTAGCACAAAGGAACTGCGCCCGTCTTTTTGTCATGCCCCATGATTCCCCAGCTTCTTTAGCGGTAATCCATTCCATATCAATTCCTCGCTTTTGCATTATGTGCCGTACACAATTATACATCATTATTGCGAATGATACAAGCAAAAAAACAAAATATTGGCGGTAATCTTGTAGTTGACAATAAGATAAGGGTGTAATATAATGCCAATACAGGCATTACAAATATTGGCATCCTTTTCGAACACGAATATAGAAACACCAAAACCATATCACATGCTGAGGAGTGGATGCGGCATGGCTAAACGGCAAACAAAAAAACTCCCCGTAAACCCCGGCCAAATTCTAACCAGACGGCCCGGCATCGAAAAAGATACGCAATGCAGCAATTGCGGGAATTGCGGGATTGGGACCGTTGATTTCGTCTCAGGCACTTTGGCAATACTGTCGCACCGCATTACGACATCAGTGAATATAAGCTTAATAGAGCGGGTCAGCTGCCCAAAAATCTGGGAT
>Ga0082212_10006920_pt1 | contig 15122 bp, 14 predicted proteins | sample TergutNt197P3_FD_71548 | JGI IMG/M metagenome (GOLD analysis project Ga0082212, IMG submission 71548) | Neocapritermes taracua P3 segment gut microbial communities from Petit-Saut dam, French Guiana - Nt197 P3 | ecosystem: Host-associated > Arthropoda: Insects > Digestive system > Gut ...
TGTATGCTTTTTCCACCGAAAAGGTAAGCTCCCCTGCCGTTTTTTTACCTGCCGCAACTTTTGAGAAATCCGAAGCGCGTTTATAAAGCTCGGTTTCTGTTGATTTTTCATTGCCTTGGTTAGACAGAAGCATTTCATCAAAAAGCCTTTCAAGCAAGCTGTAATAAGAGATTCTGCGTGCGGTTTTAACCGCTTCATCAAAGATTTTATCCGTACTGCCGATAATCACGCGGGAAAAAGCCCTGCCTATATCACCCAAGCCGCAGTAAAGCCCGTAATTTTTTTTAATGAAGCTGTTTACGCTTATGTTGATTTCCGGAAGCGGCAGTTTCATCAGCGTTTTTGCCATAACAAGCACACATTTTTCCGTTTCTTCCCGGTTTTCATTAAAAATAAGTTCAAAGACAGCCTGACCGGCACGGCGTTTTTTATCGTCGGCTTCGCGGCGCGCAGTATCAGCCGGTTTTGTATTATTTACGTTATTATCAATATCAATCGTAAAAGTAAAAATACCGTCCACGGAATAAAGGTCGTTTAAGCTTAATCCGAAAAAAGCAATCGCATAAAGCGAGATGAACCCCATTCTTTCTCTGCTGTCGGAAAGGTCAATGATTTTAGTGTACCGCTCGTCCTCGTAAATCCCGGCAACGGTATCTTTAGTAAAACTTAAGCCTTTCGCGGATAAATTATGATGAAACATTTCCGCGTTAAAATGCAGTATAAAATCCAAATCGCGCTTAACCGCATTAATTAAACCCGTGATTACTTCTCTGTTGATTTGCTCAAGATAACCTTCGATTTTTTGCTTATGCGCTTTACTGAAAGATGTAATTTTTTGCTTCTTATGCAAACGCTTATTTATTCTTTGCAGTTTTGAATTTTCCGGATTTTCGATTTCAAAAGTAATCTGCTCGGGACTTGAAAACGCAAAACTGTCTCCGTCCATATAAAGCCGGCTGAAATAAATTCTTTTTCCTTTTAAAACAGCTTTTAAAAGAATCAAGCTTTTTTCATCGGTTTTAAACGCGGATAAAGGTTTAGCATCAATCAGAATCAATTCGTACTTTTCTACATTGTATCTGCTGATAAGGCGCAAAGTTTCCGGCGTGATTATTTCAGCTTCTACGTTTTGGGCGTAAAGCAGACAGTCATTGTCCGGCGGATTCTTCATGCTCAAAACTTTAAGAAGCAATTGATTATTTTTTAGTGCAATTTTCATTATAAAAGTCCTTTTTTGTTTAGTAATTTTAGTATATCATAAATTTGCATTTTTAGCAAATCTGTGGTATAATATGAAAAAAAGAAAGGGATATTTAAAATGACAAAAGTTTTACGGAATCCTCAAATCTCCGCTGACAGGTATATAGAAGAGCAAATTATAAAAATCCGCGAAACCGTGGGAAACGGGCAGGTTCTCCTCGCGCTTTCGGGCGGAGTGGACTGCTCTGTCTGCGCCGCTATTCTTTCAAAAGCAATCGGGAAACAGCTTACTTGTATTTTTGTAGACCACGGATTTATGAGGAAGAATGAAGCCGAGGAAGTAGAAAACGCGTTTTCCGGACGTGATATTAATTTAATCATTGTAAACGCTGAAGACAGGTTTCTGAAAAAAATATCCGGCGTCACCGACCCGGAATTAAAAAGAAAAATAATAGGTGAAGAATTTATCCGCGTTTTTGAAGAAGAATCAAAAAAACTCGGAACTGTTAATTTTTTAGCGCAAGGTACGATTTATTCTGATGTAATCGAATCCGATACTGCGGTTAAAAGTCATCATAATGTTGGCGGTTTACCCGAACAGATTGGTTTTAAAGGAATTATTGAACCTGTCCGTGATTTATATAAAAACGAAGTCCGCGAAATAGGTGCTATGCTTGGGCTTCCCGATTATTTGGTAAACCGCAAAACCTTCCCCGGCCCGGGGCTTGCGATTCGCATTATCGGGGAAGTTACAAAAGAGCGGTTAGATATTTTGAGAGAAGCCGATTACATATTCCGCAAAGAGCTTGAAGCTCTTGAAATCAACAAGGATATAAGTATGTGCTTTGCTATCCTTTCCGATATGCGCGCAGTCGGGGTTAAGGACGGCAAGCGGACTTACGGATATGTTGCCGCACTTCGTTCGGTTATAACGTCCGATTACATGAACGCTGAATTTGCTAAGATTCCTTATGAGGTGCTTGAAAAAGTATCAGAGCGGATTACAAGCGAAGTTGCCGGAATTTCCAGAGTGGTTTATGATATTACGAATAAACCGCCGGGGACGATAGAGTGGGAGTAGGAAAATATAATATTATCGGGTTAATAAATTTTATTAACCCCCTTGACTTTGACACCGTGTCGTGCTTTATAATGAAGTTACAGGAAAAGAAAAGAGGAAAAAAATGGAGCTTCAAACCATCAGTAAGGTGTCAAAGGATTTCGGTATTTCCCCGCGTATGCTGCGTTATTACGAACAAATCGGGTTAATTCATAGCTTGCGTAAGGACGATTACGCCTACAGGGTTTATGATGAAACCGCAGTCAGCCGTTTACGGTTAATCATTGTTCTGCGCAAATTGCAAATCCCCGTGAAGCAAATTATCAGTATACTGAACAACAAAGACGCGGTTGAAACTGCTGAAATCTTCCGGCAGAATATCAGCAGACTTGATGAGGAAATCACTTCGTTGTCAACCGTTAAGGCCATTTTAATGCGCTTTACGGAAGAACTGCGCGAAAAATCCGATATCAATTTAAAACTGCTCACCGATGAAGCAATGTTTTCCGTTATTAACTCTCTTTCTTTTTCTGATAATCAAATTAAAAAAAAGGAGAATTTATCGATGGAAGAATTAAACAAAGCAAATGAAAAAATCGGCAAATTAACAGACAGGGATGTACGGATTATTTATATTCCGCCGTCTGACGTGGCGGCATATCAGTTTGAGGGCGATAATCCGGAGGGAGTTGTCAATAACGTTATAAGTAAATTCGTGAAAGACAGCAATTTGGTGCAGATTAAGCCGGATATACGGCACTTTGGTTTCAACGCGCCGAATCCGAAAGACGAAACAAATTATCACGGCTACGAAATGTGGGTGACGATTCCGGACGGGTTTGACGTACCCGCGCCGCTTGTCAAGAAGCGTATGAGCGGCGGTATGTACTGCGCGCATATGATACCGATTGGTGCGTTTGACGAATGGGCAATGCTTGAAGCATGGTTAAATACAGGAAACAACAAATATAAATACAACGGCAACGGACGTCCCGATAATATGTTTGATTCGCTTGAAGAATGTCTAAATTACCCGAACCATACAGACGGTGATTGGGACGGAAACAACGTACAGCTTGATTTGCTGATTCCGATTAAAGAAAAGTAACATTTATAGTAAATTAACTATAATATAAAGAAACACCGCGCTTGTCATAAGCGCGGCTATTTTTATATTCTATTTTTCCTTCTTTTTGCTTGTTATAAGCAAAACCGCAACCACAGCGATTAATACAACAGCACCCACCCCGATTCCGATGTATAAAGCGAAATTATTTACTTCATCTTCAACAGCCGTATTTGCAGGGGTGTTTTCTTCTGTGCTTTCACTGCCGCTGTCAGCGGGATTTTCGCTGTTTGAAACATCATCTTCATCATTGCTTTCTTCCGGCTCTTCTTCCCCGATATATTCAGGAATTTCAACGCCACTTGCGGGATTAAACACAATATTTGTAATGGTATATTCGGCATCGCCGTCCAAATGCTCCATATGAATATACAGCGAAATCTCAAACACGCTTCCGTCAAGCGTTTCCGCTGCTTCCTTGTCAAGCTCCATTGTTATTGAGGTTACATTGATTGTGCTTGACGGGAAGTTATTATTGGTGGAAAGAACAGTAATCGGCTTTGAATCCGATGTAATCGCGCCGTTGCTGTAATTATATTCAAACGCCGCAGGCAGACCGTTCGGTTTCGGCGCGGCAAGCACCGCCATTTTTTTACCCCAGTAATTCACGTCGGTTTTACAGTTGAAAGTCACGCTTTCAAAATCCGATATTTGTATGCCGTCGGGAAGCGTAAGGTCAAATTTGGCGAACGTGTCGCTGTATTGCAGATTCGAACCGTAATTAAACCTGAAACCGCCGTTTACGCTTTCGATTAAAGCGTCCCCGTCGTCATTTCTGGTGACGGTTACCGGATATTCTTTATCACCGAGCATAATTTTTATGGGAAGTTCAGCCGCTTCATTTACGGCTGATTCAAAAATTTCCGGGTTTGGTTTCCCTGCTAAATAAACTTCCGCGTTTGCTTCGGACGCAAACACGCTGGTTTTCAAATCATCAAGCTTAAAATCTGCCAAAAACATTTTTAAAGAATCGGGAATGTCATCTTTGCTAAAATCTTTCCCGTTCCAGTGTTTATCAAGGTACGCGAAAAGTTTTACTAAATCTTCAAGTTCTGCCGAATGTCCGTTCAGGTGCATTTGAATGGCTAAATTATCCTCTAAACCGAGCAGTTCAAACGCAGGTAACGCTTCTTCATAATTATACCACAATCCCGGCGGACTGTTCCACATATCGGAGTTAATCCCTGTTATCATAAACAAGTAGCGGTTTTCCATGGCGCATAACGCCGACAGGAAATGCTGGTCGAAAGGCACATGGCTGTAGGTCGTGAAGCCTTTGTAGTTTTCGTTGAACCAACCTGAACCTTGTAAGCTTTGTATTCCCTCTGTGCCGCCGGTACTCGTCCACGCTTCAAGGTTAGAAACCGCGCCGGAATTCGGGTCATTTGCGAAATCAGGAAGCAGGTTATAGGTTGTGTTGTTGGATTTATAACGCCCCATAGTTAAGCCGCCGAATCCGGAGCATACCGGCAACGTGACTGCAAATCTCGTATCAAACGCACCCGCTACAGCCGCCGCTTTCCCGTAACGGGAAACACCGGTTACAATGGTTTTTTCGGTGTTTATATTCAGCTCCGCGCCTAACCCCTGCTCTAAGGCGTCAAGGATTTTACCTGCACCCCAAGACCACGCCATCAGCACGCCGGATTGTTCCTCCCACGCTGAACTGTAAGGGTACAATTTATAAAATTCACCGTTTCTTGCGGCATTGTCCGAAGCGATATTATTCATGTCCGTTATAGTAATCAACGCATAACCCTTTTGGTTTATATAATCAGCATGACCTATTCCGCCGAATACAACCATGACGGGAAATCCGTCTTCGGGAGGTGCTGCGTCCGGCAGATTGTAGCTTACATTGAACTGCGCGGTTTTACCGTCTTTTTCAATTGTTAATTCTATTAAATCGGCTTCATATGTACCGCCGCCCCATGTTGTTAATGTTCCGCGTGTCAACGTATAACTTAGCGTTTCGCCTTCTCCGCTCCGCCAAGGTCCGTACATATAATATTCAAGCATGGCACGGATTTCTTTCTGCCGTTCAAGCCACTGCGCCGCCGTCGTCACCGCTGTTCCGTCCTGCATGGTAAGCAAATCGGGCGGCAATACTTCTCTTTCCAAAGAAGATGCGGCAAAAAAACCGCTCGTTTGCGCGGCAAAGCTTGTGAATAACCCTGCTGTATGTACCGAAAACATCAGAATCACCGCAAAAATTAAAATTGCTGCTCTTTTAAATATTTTATATTTTTTCATACATTTCTCCAATTATAATTATTTTACAGTGTATTTAGCGGCACAAAACCGCATTAATACAAGGTTTTTTGTTGTATTCTTCGAGGGGTGGATTACCATCTGCTTTTACTTTATGCGTTTAAAAAACTTTGGTTTTACCCACCGCTCCATAACATAATACAGCTGGCTTAAACAAAGCTCATAACATAAAAATGTAATATTCGCCGCGCCCCATAAGCCGTATTTAGCAAAATCACCCATAAATTCCATACCTTCAAGAATTCGGTCAAGCCCGATAATTACCGAAAGAACCCTGAAAGAAGCAACGCAGGCGGCGTTAAAAATCGCAAGTTTAATGATAAAACGCAGGAATCCGGGTTTTACAGCGGCAAGCTTATCCCTGATAATCGGGTAATAACCGAAAAAAGCAATGAAAACAGTTTTAGCTTCCATTTCGGGAATCATTAAAACTGTCAGCAGGGCAGAAGATGCAAAAGCAAGCAAAGCCCACTTGTAATTAATAAAAATACTGATACTCCAAATCAATATGCCCGAAACGGCGGGAACGGCATATGTAAAACCGGGAACAAGCGAAATCAGCATAAACATAACGGACAAAGCACAGATAATCCCGCAGTAAGCGACTTTGTAACTGGTTTGCTTGAAACTTTTCATTTCTTTTATCCCCTTTTAATGAAGCATAAATATTAATAATATGTTAAATCTTACGAATCTATTAAATTTATTAGTTTATATTCTTAATAATTGAGCAACCTTATTGACATAGGGGTAAAAACAATATATGATTAGGATAATAAATAATATTAAGGAGGAATTATAACGTGGCAAAAGTAATTAAAAAATCAAAAGATTCACCGGTTACGCTTTCAAACGATATTACAAAACTTTTTGACATTCAAATGAGAATTGAAATGATGAAAAACGGAATGAAAACATCTTACAGGCATTTACTTTGCCCGCTTTCCGTTAAGGACGGCATCACGCAGCTTGACCTTGTTAAAATTACTAAACTGAAAGCACCGACAGTAAGTACAACACTGCGCAATATGGAAGCTGACGGTTTAGTCAGCCGCGAAACCGATAAAGATGACGCAAGAGCAACCCGCGTTTTCATCACTGAAAAGGGAAGGGAAATAGATAAAAAAATGCGTGCTTCAAACGCTAAAATCGAAAAAGTATTCCTGTCGGGAATTAATCCGGACGAGAAAGAACAGATTATGGAAATTCTCGGTAAAATGAAAGCAAATATGGAAAAAAACAACGGGTTTATATCAGAAATAGCGGATTTTACAGACGGAAATTTAGTTCTTGAGCATTAAAGTATATATGCAAACACTTCCAAAAACACGCGGTTATTCGGTCTTTCCGAATGACCGCGTGTTTTTGGAAAGCTTTTAATGAGGGATTAGTATAGCAACCCGATTTCCGAATCATAATCATCAAGAATCAAACGAAGCGCGGTGTAAGCGATTGTATCATACACGCTGTCCGGTTCGGCGGAAAACCCGCTTTCTAAAGTAAATTTAACGGGAATCTCAAGCGGCTGGATTTTCCTGCCCGAAAACGCGGTAATTTCTCTGTTCAGAGAAATTACAATGCCGTCGGAAGTTAGGCTTGTATACGAAAGAGTATCGCGTCTGTCTTTGCCGCAGGTAATCACCTGCCTGCCGTAAGCTTCGAGCGCATTTAATTGCTCGGTGTTTTCGGAATTCACAATCACAATGCTTTTTTCAGGTAAAGAAACCGCAGGAACTTCGCCGCGGGATTTCATCACAATAATGCATTCGCCAAGCTCTGCCGCCTCTAAAGCGGGAGAGTCCAGCACAAGCACATCATAACCTTTTCCCGCTTCCGAAATAGAATTTCCTTTGATATAAGTAACGCTGTAAGTATTGGTAAGATTGCTTTTTACAAGGATTTCCAAACCTGTATCATCGTTCTCGCCGATAAGAAAAACAGTAGTCAAGACAATTCACACTTTCTCATTATTTTATAAAAATAGAATTGCCTTAAATCTGCTGATTATGCAGAATAATTAATACCTAAATCAAGCGCTTTCATATTCAAGTCAAACAAGTGCGGTTTTTTTGCTGTGATTTCCTTTAAAGCCTTTTCGACAGTTTCCATTGAAGCAAAACCGGTTTCCTTAAATACTTTACCGAGCATGATAATATTCGCCATGCTTTTAAGGTCATTATCGAGCGCAAGCTTTGTCGCGGGGAGCATAAAGCAGTCAACGCCGTCCGCCGGTTTAACGCCCGAATTAATCAGCGAAGAATCCGCGAAAACCTTTCCGCCCGCTTTTACGGCGGGTACAAATTTTTCGTAACTCGGTAAGTTCATAACAATCAGTAAATTCGGACTTGTAACAAGCGGTGAATCAATCAGTTTTTCGCTTACGCGAACCGAACAGCTGCAAGTTCCGCCGCGCATAGCAGGACCGTAAGAGGGAAGCCATGAAACTTCTTTGCCGTCAAGAAGCCCTATTTCCGCAAGCATTTTGCAGGTGAAAAGTATACCTTGTCCGCCGAAGCCGGAGGCAATTATTTCATATGTCATTCTGTATCTCCTTCACAAATTTTTCTATTTTTTTATCGGAAATAGTGCTTTTAAATTCCGTTTGTTTCGCGGCTACCCTGTATATAAATTTATCTAATCCTTTTGCTTTTGAGGGGTCGTAGATACCGCCTAAGAATGCTGTTGTTTTAGCGTTTTTTAAAACGTTTTCAGGGAAGTTTAATTTAAAAAAATCCGGATACTGTTCTTCTTTCTCGGTCATGCCCGACAGGAATAAACCAAATTTTTTACCGGAAAGAAAATCTGCGTTTTCTTTTGCAAATATCTTGGCTTCTTTCCTCAACATTCCCGCATACAGCGAACCTCCGATAATAATACAGTCAAACCCGTCAAACGGCGGGGTTTGATTTTCTTTTAAGTCGCAGATAACCGAATCGGGTAATTTTGCCGATATTCGCTGTGCGATTTCCCGCGACGCTCCGTATTTCGTTGCGTAAAAAATAATCGTTTTCATAATAGACAATTCCACTAACTCCGTTCATGATGTATTTTTGGCAAATTTTCTGTCATACTGCGTTAAATTTTCTTGTAATACATAAAGTATTACTGCATAAATTTGCCTTGTCTGACAAAAAATTATGCTCAAAAATCCACTCATTCAGGAGATAGCGGAAATGTCTAATCATTATTATTCCTTATTTCTAACAGAACAATCTTTAAAAACCCCAAGCGGATAATAAGGTACCATCTCGCTCTTCAGCCGCTCAATCGCTTTCTGCGGGGATATACCCCAGTTGGTCGGACAGGTGGAAAGCACTTCAATAATAGAAAAGCCCTGTTTATTTTTCTGCACTTCAAAGCCTTTTCTGATTGCTTTTTTAGCTTGATTTACGCTTTTCGGGTCGGCAACCATAACGCGTTCCGCATACGCAACGCCGTCAAGCGTTGACAGCATCTCGCAGACTTTAACAGGGAAGCCATCGGTGTTGGTATTCCTGCCGTAAGGCGAAGTTTGCGTAACCTGCCCGGGCAGGGTAGTGGGTGCCATTTGCCCGCCTGTCATGCCGTAAGTGGTATTATTAACGAAGATAATCGTGATGTTTTCGCCTCTTGCTGCAGCGTGAACGGTTTCTGCCGTGCCGATAGCGGCAAGGTCGCCGTCACCCTGATAGGTAAAAACGAACTTATCGGGGTTGGCACGTTTGATTCCCGTAGCGACAGCAGGGGAACGCCCGTGCGACGCTTGCATCATATCACAGGCAAAATAATTATATTCCAAAACTGAACAGCCGACAGGGCAGACGCCTATGGTTTCTCCCTCAATGCCCATATCGTCAATGACTTCTGCGACAAGACGGTGAATAATGCCGTGCGTACAGCCGGGGCAATAATGCGTCTGTACGTCAAGAAGCGCGTTTGGTCTTTTAAAATCAGGCATTTAAAAACCATCCCTTTCCGGTATCAATTAATTTTGAAAATTTGTTTTTATTTATAATTAAATTTGTTTTCAAACTAATTTACCACCATTTCCTTTATTTTTTGCAGAATTTCATCAGGCTCGGGCACAATCCCGCCCGTTCTGCCGAAGAATTCTACAGGAATTTTACATTCCAGTGCAAGTTTTACATCGTCAACCATTTGTCCTTTTGACATCTCTGTCACTAAAACAGTTTTTGCGTTCTTACAAGCGTCTTTAAGCTGTTTTTCGGGGAACGGCCATAAGGTGACAGGGCGGAAAAGCTCAACCTTCAGTCCTTCGTCCTGCGCCTTGTGAACGGCGGCTTGCGCCGTTCTCGCCGTACAACCGTAAGCGACGACAATGATTTCCGCTGTTTCTGCTTGTTCCCCGCAAACCGCGGTAGATTCTTTTTCCTTGATTTGTTTGTATCTTTTGAAGCGTTCTTCAATTTGCGCTTCAAGTGCTTCCGGTTTTAAATAAAGCGAATTAACAATATTCTTTTTGCGTTTGTTTCCGTGACCGAAAGCACCCCACGCAAACGGTTCTTCCCGTTTACCGGACTTATCTTCGCCCGAAAAGCTCATGGGTTCCATCATCTGCCCTAAGAATCCGTCGGCTAAAATCATAACGGGAGTTCTGTATTTTTCGGCGACTTCAAACGCTTTGGTTGTCAAATCCACCATTTCTTGAACAGTTGCGGGTGCGAATACGGGAATCCGCAAATCGCCGTGCCCTATTGCTCTTGTCGCCTGCCAGTAGTCCGCCTGTGACGGTTGAATTGTGCCTAAACCCGGACCGCCGCGCTGTATATTTACAATCACGCAGGGCAAATCCGCGCCCGCTAAGTAGGAAATACCCTCTGCTTTTAACGAAATACCGGGCGACGAAGAACTCGTCATACACCGTGCGCCGCTTCCTGCACAGCCGTAAACCATGTTAATCGCGCCTATTTCGGATTCAGCCTGTAAGAAAACACCGTTTATTTTAGGCAGACGGCGCGCCATGTAGGCGGCGATTTCCGTCTGCGGGGTAATCGGATAACCGAAGTAACACCGGCAACCCGCACGGATTGCGGCTTCGGCAAGGGCTTCATTGCCTTTCATTAATACTCTTTCACTCATATTTATATCCATACCTTTCCGGAATTTTGTAACACAAAATTCCTGTTTGAAAGATTTATCTTTCAAACTAAGCTCATTTGGTTATTGTAATCACGCAGTCAGGGCACATCACCGCGCAAAGCGCGCAAGCAATGCAATCCTCTTGATTTACGCAGACAGCGGTAATATATCCTTCTTTATTTAATTTTTCGTCCCGCATTTTTACAATGCCTTTCGGGCAGGCGTCAACACAAAGCCCGCAGCCCTTACAGCGGTCAAAATCGACTTTCATTTTTTCCATTTTTATGTAATTCCTTTCTTTGTTTTTAATATAAATAATGTGCGTTTATGAACCACCCCGTCAACCGGTTTGCGAACCGGTTGCCACCCCTCCAAGGAGGGGAATGGTTTTCCTTTTAAACGAGTTAAATTCCCCTCCTTGGAGGGGTGGGCGCGAAGCGGACGGGGTGGTTTCCCCAGCGGTGAATGTCCCCGCTAACCTCTCATTATATAAATAATAATAATTTTAATCCTGCCAAACAAGCTTCACCAAAACCTCAACTTGAAAATCAACCGCTTGACAGTTTAAAGCTTTATTCCCCGCCGTGAAAACAAACCTAACACCCGCTTTTTCGGCAATTTCCCGTGCATAAGGCAGGGAAGTTTCAATAACAGAAGCGGTTGTTTCAACCCCAAGGTTAGAATTGTTAATAATCCCCGTGCATTTCAGCCCCGAAGCGGCTTCAATTTCGTGCAGTAATGCAAGCGCGTCATCGGCTTCCTGCGTAAGATAGCGGTATTTATTAATTACATAAAACATGTCGTATTTATGTGCTTTCAGCATTTCCGAATACCTGCCGAGCGCCTTTGCGCCCTCGTCGTCGCCGCCGACGTCAATAATAATATAATCCGCGCTTTTGATTACACCGCTCAAATCAAAGCCCAGCGCGGGTATATCAAGGCTTGAATTGGCATATTTTGAAGCAACAAGATTTATATTATGAGCGGCAAACAGCTTTTTAAAATCGGCTGTTCTGAAATAGGGATTGACTATATCCAAGTCCACAACGGATACTTGTCCCTGTTCTGCTAATTTTAACGCTAAGTTCGCGGAAATATTAGTTTTTCCCGAACCGTAATGTCCGGTTATGATGATAATTTTATTCAGATTCATCGGTTTTTGTATCTGCTTTTTCGTCGAAAATCTTTTTCAATTCTTCGGATAATTCGTTTTCAGAAACGGGAATATCATCAGCCGCGGGCGGTTCTTCGTCAAGTGCCGCCTGTGCTTCATCCTTGAGGTCTTTGTCCTCAATAAGCTCTAATTCGCCTTTCATCAGCTTTTCAAAGTCATCGCCGTCTATTTTTTCTTTTTCAAGCAGATAATTTGCAACAATGTGCAGCTGCGCCATATTCACAGTCAGTAAATCCTTTGCTTTTTCATACCCGGTTTCAACAATATTACGGATTTCGCCGTCAATTTCAGCCGCCACATTTTCGGAATAATTACGCCCCTGCGAATAATCGCGCCCAAGGAAAACCTCCGGATTCTCATGCCCGTAAACAATCGGTCCTAATTTTTCCGAAAAACCGTACCGCGTAACCATATTTCTTGCAATTCCCGTTGCGCGTACAATGTCGCTTGACGCACCGGTAGAAATATCGTCAAGTATGATTTTTTCAGCCACCCGTCCGCCGAGAAGTACAATAATTTCTTCTTCAAATTCGGTTTTGCTTCTGTAATTCTTGTCGTGCTCCGGTAAGGACATGGTAAATCCGCCCGCCATACCGCGCGGGATAATCGACACCTGATGAACCTTATCCTGCGAGGGACAGAAGTAGGTGCAAATAGCGTGACCGGCTTCATGGTAAGCGGTCAGCTTCTTTTCCTTTTCGGTGACAACCTTTGACTTCTTTTCAGGGCCGGCAATAACTTTAATGGTTGCTTCGCCTATATCTTTTTCAGTGATGGATTTTCTGTTGTGACGTGCGGCTAAAAGCGCGGCTTCGTTCACTAAATTCTCTAAATCCGCGCCGGTGAATCCTGCCGAAGATTTCGCAATTGTCGCAAGATTAACGTCAGGTGCAAGGTTCTTATTACGGGTATGCACCACTAATATTTCTTCGCGGCCTTTTATATCGGGATAGTTTACCACAACCTGCCGGTCAAAACGTCCGGGACGGAGCAGGGCGGGGTCGAGAATATCGCGCCTGTTGGTGGCGGCGATGATGATAATGCCCTCATTTTCGGCAAAGCCGTCCATTTCAACAAGAAGCTGATTTAAGGTCTGTTCGCGCTCGTCATGTCCGCCGCCGAGCCCTGCACCCCTGTGCCTGCCCACGGCGTCAATTTCATCTATAAATATAATGGAAGGTGTGTGTTTTTTTGCTTGGTCAAACAAATCGCGCACGCGGGAAGCACCCACACCCACGAACATTTCAACAAAGTCCGAACCGCTGATGGAAAAGAAGGGTACACCCGCTTCTCCCGCCACAGCCTTGGCAAGCAGGGTTTTACCCGTTCCGGGAGGACCCACAAGCAAAACACCTTTCGGCACTCTCGCGCCGATTTCCTGATACTTCTTGGGGTTCTTTAAGAAATCAACAATTTCCGCAAGCTCTTCTTTTTCTTCGTCCGCACCCGCCACATCAGTAAACATCACCTTTTTGCCCGAAGACGGCTGATGACGGGTATTGGCACGCGAAAACTGCGACATCTTCCCGCCGCCGGTGGTCTGCCGCATAATCACATAGGTAAAACCTATCATAAGCCCTATTAAAAGCAAATAAGGCAGGAAGTTAGTTAAAAATGTATTGTCGCTGATTTTGATATAATTCTGCACAAGCTGTTGATTAGGGTATTTTTCGTTATACAGTTTTCTGTAATCACCCGCGTCGTTAAGGAAAATGCTTACATTCGGTACTGTATAATAGTGCATGTCCTGAAGTTCGCTTTCTCCTCTCAGCTTATATTTAAGAGAACCCGAACCAAGGTCAAGTTCATATTCCGAAACTTCAAAATTATCAAATTTGCTGATAACCGATGAATAATTTTCAGGCGGTTTACTGCCGCCCATGAGGTTAAGCATATAAATTAACCCTAAAATTAAAACGATGATTACGACAACGTAAATAATTGTTCCCTTATGTTTATTCTGCATTTTGCCGCCTTTCTTGCACTATTATGCTTAAAGTTTATATTGTCAATTATATAGAATAAATTTTTCTTTTTAAAACGCCTATATAAGGCAGGTTTCTGTATTTTTCCGCGTAATCAAGCCCGTACCCGACCAAGAATTCATTTTCCGTATCGAAACATTTATAATCGGCTTTAACGGGTTTTTCTATTCCTGAATTTTTATCCAAAAAAACTACGGTTTTTAAAGAAGCCGGTTTTCTTGCTTGCAGGGTATGTAAAAGCGCGCTGAGCGTAACGCCGGTGTCTAATATATCCTCAATAATAATGACATCGCGCCCTTTTATATTTATATCGGGTTCTTTGAGAATTTTAAGTTCTCCGGAGCTTTGCGCGCCCGCTCCGTATGATTTAGCGATAATAAAATCAGTTTCACAGTGAAAGTTTAAAACCCGCATTAAATCCGCGTGAAAAACCAATGAGCCTTTCAATACGCAGAGCAGAAGAGGATTTTTTTCTTTGTAATCTTCAGTAATACGCGCACCAAGCCGTTTTACAGCGTCAGAGATTTGCTTTTCGTCAATTAAAACCCTTTCAATGTCATTGTTCATGGTTATAAATCCCCTCAAACTGCGGAAAGTCCGCCCCAGACGGAAAGTCCGCCCCAGACGGAAAGTCCGCCCCAGACGGAAAGTCCGCCCCAGTAATTATATCATAAAAAAAATTAAAAATCAAGTTTTATAATTTTGTTTGATTGTCTCGATATAAAGCTTATAATTTTTAACAACGGCAAATTTATTTTTAGCAAGATTTACCTTTCCGCCTTTTTGCAGTAAAGAAGCAATCTGGCTGATTCTTAAATAAGACGGCGATAGTTTATTTTTGGATAATATCAGGGAAATTATACGGTTTAATACTGCCGGTTCAAGATTAATCAATTCGTTGGTTTTATAAAAACCTTCGCAGGATATACTGTTTTCAAGCGCGGAAACCGCAATACTGTGCAAATATTCCTCATCACAGCGTAAAATTCCGCACATTTTGGTTACGCCTTCGTTTAAAGACGGATTTATTTTTTCAAGCAAAGGGATAATATTTAAACGCAGATAATTGCGTGTAAATTCTTCCGAGAAATTGCTTTCGTCCGTAATATAAGCGGCGTTCCTTTGATTAAGAAACGCCAAAACCTCTTCCCGCGTAACTTCAAGCAAAGGGCGGATTATGTTTTCTCTGACCGCGGGAATTCCGCAAAGCCCTTTCAACCCCGTTCC
>Ga0082212_10006921_pt1 | contig 15122 bp, 12 predicted proteins | sample TergutNt197P3_FD_71548 | JGI IMG/M metagenome (GOLD analysis project Ga0082212, IMG submission 71548) | Neocapritermes taracua P3 segment gut microbial communities from Petit-Saut dam, French Guiana - Nt197 P3 | ecosystem: Host-associated > Arthropoda: Insects > Digestive system > Gut ...
AGACCGCCACCGCATCCATTTGTTCGCTCAAGGCGGCCACAGTAGTCCTTAGGGTGATCGCGGTATTGAAAATACGCGCGCCGTCGAGATACACCCGGTGTCGACGGGATCGGGCCAGTCCCGCCACCTCGTCCATATGCTCCTTGGATACGGCCAGGCCGCGGTTCAAGTCAAAACTATTCTCCAGGCAGACCAGGGTGGTGGGCGCGCTCTGGATTTGGGCCTCCCGCATCTGCGCTTCCAGTTCAGCTAAATCAAAGTAGCCGGACGGCGCGTGAATGGTGCGCGCCTGCACCTGGCCTATACTGGCCAGACCAGCCACCTCCAAATTGAACATGTGTGAGCGGTCATGCAGTATCACCTGATCGCCACGGCGACATAGACATAACACGGCCACCTGATTGCTCATCGTGCCAGAGCCCGTAAAAAGCGCGGCCTCTTTGCCAAATAGCTCCGCGGCCCGTTCCTCCAGCCGGTTTACAGTCGGATCATCGCCGATCACATCATCGCCTACCGGCGCGTCGCGCATTGCATCGCGCATCTTCCGGGTGGGGGTGGTTACGGTATCGCTACGCAAATCCACCAACAGCAGATTGTTATCACTCATACCTAAACAATCCTTTAAAAGTCCATTTTCAAGCCGAATTCCTCGGGGATACGGTCCAACAGCATGGTCATCAATGCGCCGCGTATCAGCATGCCGTTATAAGTCTGGCGGAAATAGGCGGCGCCGGGATACCCATCCACATCCTCGGCCAATTCGCCCACCCGCGGCAAGTGGTGCATCACCGTGATCACATGGTCGGCTTTTTCGAGCATGGCCCGATTCAGGCAATACACGCCTTCTATTTTCATGTAATCATCAGGATTTTTAAGGCGCTCTTTCTGGATGCGGCAGACATAGACCACGTCCGCCTCAATCACGGCGGAGGGCAGGTCCTCAGTCTGGCTGTATTTGCATCCGCGCTGCCTGACAATATCCAAAATCCAATCGCTGGTCTTAAAATCGGGCGGACTGACGAAGGTAAATTCAACCTCGAAGTTGGACAGGCCCAACGTAAGTGAATTGGTGGAACGCGTATGCTTCAAATCGCCGACCATCACCACTTTAAGGCCGTCCAGTGTGCCGCGCTCTTTACGTATGGTCAACAGGTCAAGCAGCGTCTGCGTGGGATGTTCATTAGGGCCGTCGCCGGCGTTGATGACGGGCCGGCTGGAAATAGCCGCGGCCGCTTCGGCCGCACCCGCCTCAAAATGGCGAATGGCGATTACATCGGCATAGTTTTCAATGGTGCGTATGGTGTCGGCCAGCGTCTCCCCTTTCCAGACTGAGGAGGTCGCCTTCGCGTCGGCCATGGATATATAGTTGCCGCCCAAGCCCAGGATAGCGCTCTCAAAGGACAGGCGGGTGCGGGTGCTGGGCTCGTAGAAAAAAGAGACCAGCGTTTTTTTACGCAACGGCTCCAAGTTCGATTCCCCCGAATAAATGGGCTCAAGCTTATCGGCCAGATCGAGGATGAATTCGATCTGCCTGCGGGTAAGGTCCTTGATGCCTGTTATGTGTCTCAGTTTGCTCATAAGGTTTACCTCCTAGAAATTTATTATCAGAACATCATGTTCGGCAGGATCAAAGCTATGGAAGGGATATAGGTGACGAGCATAATCACGAACAGTTCGCACAGCACGAAAGGAATGGCCGCCCGGAAAGCCGGGGCGAGGGGGACGCCGCCGATCTGCGCGGCGATATAAAGCGCCAGTCCCACCGGCGGGGTCAGGTGAGCCATGGACAGGTTGACGGTCATGATGGCCCCGAAGTGGACCATGTCCACTCCAATCTGCATGAGCACCGGCTTGAAGATGGGCATGAGCATATACATCGCCGCCACCGGCTCGATAAAGGCCCCGGATAAAACCAGGATGGCGTTTATGGCCAGAAGGATCAGCACCTTGCTGCCCTCAAAGGTTTCCAGCAGCACTTTGGCCAACAGCACGGCCAAGCCTTGAGTCTGCAGCAGCCAGGAGAAAAGGGCGGCCGTGGCTATGATGAGTATGATAACGCCCCAGGTCTGGCCCGCATCGAAGAAGAGCTGGGGGAGCTCCTTGAAGGTCAACTTTTTATAAATGAACCTGCCGACTATAAATATATAGACCACGGCCACGGCTGCGGCTTCCGTGGGGGTGAAGACTCCGCAGTAAATGCCGCCGAGTATGATCACCGGGCACATCAGGCCCCAGAAGGCGTCTTTGAGGGAGGCGAAAAATACGGACCAGCTTCGCTCCTGCACTTCGCCGCGCAGATTATGGCGCCTGGCGTAGATGTAGACGTAAGTGGATAGGATAGTGGCCATCAAGAGGCCCGGGAATATGCCGGCGGCGAAAAGCCTGGCGATGGAAGTGTCGGTTATGACGCCATAAATGATGAAATTCATGCTGGGCGGGATAACCACGCCGAAGGTGCAGCCCGCGGCCACGATGGTCACGCTCAGGGGCGCTGGATAGTTGGCTTTCCGCATATAAGGGACGAGGAAACTCAAAGCCGCTACGGTGGCAACGTTAGACCCGGAAATTGAGCCCAACAGGCACCCGCCCATGATGGTCGTGATTCCGAGACCGCCGGGCATAGAGCCGAAAACGACCTGGGCCAGATGCACCATTCGCGAGGCTATGCCTGTGCGCGTCATCAGGGCTCCGACCATAACGAACAGCGGCGTCGCCAGCAGAGGGAAATTATCCAGCGCGCCGGAGAAAACATATTGCACCACCGTCAACGGCACATTCGTCGCCACGATGATGGTCAGAATGCTGGCTAGACCCACAGCCACAGCTATGGGGAAGTTCATAAAAACAAATAACCCGAAAAGTAAAAACGCTATCATCCCGGCATTGCTGAGCAAAGCTGTCATGGGTCAGACCTCCTTGCCGGCGGCGGTTTGGGTTTGAGCCCCCGATTCGGCGGCCTCCAACTCTTCTTTCATCTCGCTTTTACCCGGCGGTGAAAAGAAGAACTGCGCCGCTCGGATGGTGCACCAGGTAAAGGCCAAGGCCATTATAAGGTTCACCACCCATACGGGAATGCCGGTGGTGGGGCTGACCTGGCCGGTGGCGAACGCGCGCAGGACGCTCCGATACGCCTGCACCGCCATAAAACCGCAATATCCCGTGGTGGCGATCATGACGCTCCAGGCGGAAAGACGCTGTAAAGGCAAAGGCAGGCGCTCTATGATAATGGGAATGCCGCTGTGCTTGCCGCTCCTGAAGGCGGCCGCCGCCCCGAAAAGCCCGCCCCAGACGAACATATAGCGGACAAGCTCTTCGCTCCAGGCAATGGAATAATGGAATATGAAGCGTGAGAGTACGCCGAAAAATATGAGCAAAACGATGGAGACAAGGCAGAATATAAGCATGTAGCGTTCAATGGCGTCAAAAACCGTCAAGATAACGCGCATATATATCCTCCTGCACGCAGCGTCGCTTCCTGGCACGCGCGGGACTTGCGGGGCATGGGCCTGATAAAGCGTCCATGCCCCGCGCAAGCGAGGCGGACGCTATTTTCGCGCGCTCAGATTTTTCACTTCTTCTTCAACCTGGGCCATGAAATCCCCGCCGAAATTTTTCCTGGCTTCCGCGTAAACAGGCTGAGCCTTTTCCTTGAAGGCCTCCAGTTCCGCGGCGTTCAACACCGTTACGGTCACGCCGTTGCGTTTCAGTTCCTCTATCAGCTTGGCCTCTTCTTTCATGGCTTCCTCGCGCTGGAATTTCATGGCGTCGGTGGCGGCTTCCTGAACGAGTTTCTTATGGTCGGGGCTCAGGCCGCTCCAGAAAGGGCCGCCGACAATAAAGCCGATGGCTTCGAAGGCGACATTGTTGATGCTCACATGCTTGGAAACATCAAAAAACTTGGAAGAGTAAATCAGAGGGACCGGGGAGGTGCCGCCGTCAATGGCGCCGGACTGCAGGGCCGGGAACACTTCGCCGAAGCTCATGGTCACGGGGACAGCGCCTATGCTGTTCCAGGTGTTCACAAACACTTCGTTGCCGGGGACGCGAATTTTCACACCCTTGATGTCCGCAGGGGCCTTGATGGGGCCTTTGTTGCTGTAAAGCTGGTAGAAACTGCCAGAACCCCAGGCCAGGGGATGGAGGCCGATGTTTTTGCCCAGATCGTCAGAAAGCATCCGGCCGATCTTGCCGTCCATGAAATCCAGGGCCATATCCGCATCTTTGAAGAGCCAAGGCAAGGCGATAGAGAAGAAGCGCTTGTCCATCTGGGCCAGCCAGACAGAAGACTTCATCACAATATCAATTACGCCCGCTTGGGTCATTTCCAGTTCCACGCGGTCGTTGCCGCTGGCGAGGGTGGCGTTGGGATAAATTTCGACCACAAAAGCGCCCTTGCTGCGTTCTTCCAGCAGTTGCTTGAATTTTTGAGCCCCCACGTCCCAAATGGAGCCGGTGGCGACGTTAAAGCTGACCTTGATTACAACGGGTTCGGCGAAAGCGGCCGCGGTCATGGACAGCGCCAGTAGCAACGCGGCGGACAGGATAAGAAAACGATGCTTCATAACAGTCTCCTTTGATGATGGTTGAAGGTTAAAACATCCAGGCTTGAGGCCGTGCCGGGCTCGGTCAGGCTCTGGTCTTCCAGGTTGCACCTGACCTTAATCCGTTATCAAACCACAGTGCTCGGCCAGCCAGTTGGCGGTTCTGAGCAAGACACAGTCCCCCAACTTGGGGCCGATAAGTTGGATGCCCACCGGCATCCCTTCGGGGCCCTTCAAGAGAGGCAAAGCCAGCGAAGGCAGGCCGGCAAAATTCCAGATGGCGCAGAAAACGGGCTGGCCGGTGGTAGACTCCGGGGTGTCTTCAGCTTCACCTGTGGCGGCCAGGGTCAGAATTGCGTCATAACCGCGGAGAAATTCCAAGACTCTCTCCGCGACCAGAGGGGCCTGCTCCAAGGCGGCCAGATAGGCTTCAGCGGAAATATTTCGGCCTTTTTCGATAGTAGCCATAAGGCCGGGGCTTAACAGGTTTTTGTTCCGGCGGTAGAGATGGCCGTAGTTATAAGCCGTATCCGCTTCCATCACGGTGTCTATCCAGACCGCGGCCTTCTCAATGTCGCCAGGTAGATCTTTCGAGTCCGCGACGAGGCCGCCGACCTTCAACTTTTCGATGAAGGCCTCAAAAACCGGTTCCACTCCCGGTTTCACCCTAGACCAGGGCGTGCCGCGCACCACCAGAAAACGCGGCGGGGCCGGAGGCTTTTCCAGGGAGGCTACGGCCAGACCCGGCGCCGGCGCCGGGCGCGAATCCGGATCGCGCGGATCGTAACCGATCATAACCTCGGCCATAAGAGCGGCGTCCGCCACACTCCGGGCCAGGCTCCCCACCTGGTCCAGTAGCCGGGATTGACGCAGGACCCCGACCCGGGGGATGAGGCCGTGACTGGGCTTGAAGCCGAAAACCCCGCAATAAGAGGCGGGCCGCATCACCGAGGCCTTGGTCTGGGTGCCGATGGCCCCCGGGACCATGAAATCGGCCACCGCCGCGGCGGAGCCGGACGATGAGCCCCCCGGGGTGCGGCGAAGATCGTGCGGGTTTCGGGTGGGGCCAGGCGCGGGAGTGGCCAGTTCGCTGGTAACGGTTTTACCCAAAATGACAGCGCCGGCCCGCCGGAGCAGGGCCACTGGGGCGCTGTCGGCCAGGGGTTGGTTGTCCTTGAAGAAAAGGCTGCCGCACTCGGTGGGCTGGTCGAAAGTATCGAAGACATCCTTGATGCCCAGGGGCACTCCGCCCAAGGGTCCGGCCGGCCGGCCGGACCGGAAAGCCTCATCAAAAGCCCGGGCCTGAGCCAGAGCCAAGTCCCGGTTCAAAAAGGCAAAGGCTCGAACTTCGTTTTCCCGGTCAGCGATCCGGTCAAGGCAAGCCTCAGTCAATTCGACCGAGCTGAGTTTCCCTTCCCGGATAGCCCGGGCCGACTGGAGGAGAGACCAAGAGTTGGGAGCCACATGACCTCCTTATAAGCATTGGCTTAACGGAACATCAACAGATTTTTTTGATTATCGCCCAAAAATAAAGCAATAGGCATGCCAAGCGATTTGATTGAAAATATCAATTATTATAGCACAATAGTAAGCCAAGAATACTTGGGCTATTTCATTTTATTCTTGAAACATTGTTCAATGTTTCATTGAAACATTTCCGGCCTTATGCTAGATTAAATTTAGAACCGACCGAGACGTGAAACCCTGTCACCCGGAAATCAAAGCCTCCGCTTTGTAAGGAGGGAAACAACAACTATGCTGCGCTTGGCCTTTGTGGCTCAGAAAGCGGAAATGGCCGCCCTGACCGAAAAAATCATGCTGAGTTGGCCGCCGGGCCGGGCGACGATGAATTTTTATCATGTCCGGCACGCCCATGAAGTGGAAGATTTGGCCCTGGAAGGAGATGCGGTCATCTGCCGCGGCTTGGTCCCTAATATTCTGAGACAAAAATACGGCCGTTCCCTGCCTCTGGTCGAGCTTTTGGTTTCTGGCTATGATGTGCTTCGAACCCTGAATTCATGCCGGAGTTTATCGGTCAGCGGAAAAATGGCGCTCTTTACCTCAGCCGTGGCTGAAATCGACCTCGCCGCCATAATAGAGAATAGTTGCTTAAATATTTACGCCGCCGCGGTCAAAAACCAGGAGGACATACGGACCCACCTGGATAAAGCACGAGAAGCCGGCGCGGATGTGGTGGCCGGTAGCACCACCACCTGCCTGATGGCGGAAGAGCGAGGATTTAAGGCCGTGGTCATCGAGTCGGGTCTCGAATCAGTGCGGCTGGCCATGGAAGAGGCGGCGCGCCTGGTGGAAGTATCCTGGCAGACCCGGGTGGAAGCGGAAAAACTAAGGGTCATCCTTGATTCCATGTATGAAGGGGCTCTGGCCGTGGACCAAAACGGCCTGGTCACCGCCTCCAATATGGCGGCCCGGGAACTGTTGAACCAAGAGGACAAAAAAACTCTCTCGGGCCGGCATATTGATTCGATTCTGCCGGGCGGTGATTTCGCCAATATACTGGTTTCCGGGCAGCGCCGGGTGGGTACGCTCCACCGGCGCGAGGGAGGGGACTTGGTTTCGAATATGCTGCCCATCAACGTGGAGGGCCGGATCATGGGTGTCGTTTCCACTTTTCAGGCGGTGAGCGCCCTTCAGGATGTGGAAACGCGGGTCCGGGCCACAATGCATGGCAAAGGACACAAGGCCCGCTACACATTCGCTGATTACCTCGGCGAGTCCGCCGCCATGCGCGAGGCCATTTCTCGGGCGGTCCGCATCAGTTCCACGGACAGACCCTTGTTGATTTACGGCGAAACAGGCACAGGGAAGGAAATCATCGCCCAGAGTGTCCACAACGTCAGCCGGCGGCGGAACAACCCTTTTGTGGCGGTGAACTGCGCCTCGCTCACGGAAAACCTCCTGGAAAGCGAGTTGTTCGGCTACGTTGAAGGCGCCTTCACAGGAGCCCGCCGCGGGGGCAAGCCGGGCCTTTTTGAAATCGCCAACCGGGGCTCAATTTTTCTGGATGAAGTTTCAGAAATTCCTTTAAGCCTCCAGGCCAGGCTCTTACGGGTGCTTCAGGAAAATGAAGTGATGCGTCTGGGCCATGACCGGGTCATTCCTGTGGATGTGCGCCTCATCGCGGCCTCCAACAAAGATTTGGAAGCCATGGTTCGGGCGGGTTTTTTCCGCCAGGATCTTTTTTACCGGCTCAACGTGTTAAGCCTGAGGCTTCCTCCCTTAAGGGAGCGTCACGGAGATATCGGCCTGCTGACCCGGCATTTCCTCTCAGAAAGCGGCTCCCGCACAGAACGGCCGGAAATAGTCATGACTCCAGAAGCTTTATCTCTGCTCGAAGAATATGATTGGCCAGGCAATGTGCGGGAACTGCGCAATGTGTGCGAGCGCCTTCAGGTGTTCGCCTCAGACCCGAAAATAAAAGCCGAAGACCTGCTGAGAGTTCTGGATATTCCTGGCCGAATCAGGCCCCGACGCTTGCCGCGCTCCGCCCGGCCTACCGCGGCTGATGTTCACAACGCCCTGCGCAAGGCCGACGGGCACCACGGGCAAGCCGCCGCCGCTTTGGGAATGAGCCGCACCACCTTGTGGCGGCGCTTGCGGGAAGAAAAAAAAACACCTGTTTAACCTTGGAGCCTCCATCTTGACCTGGCCTGGAATTGCCCGGCCCAACCAAAATGGCTGCACTACGGTAAACTGGCCGGCAAAAAGAAAGGTCTGGATATAAGGTACCAAATTTCCTCTGCGTTATAACAAGTCAAAATAAATAATCTTTAAAAATCAGTAGTTTTTCTTAAAAAGTCGCTTAACAACGGGTAGAATCAAGGTGCCGCACGGTTTCCATACGGCTACCCCTGTCACGAGGCGAAACATGAATCAGCACTTCCTTAAAAGTGGCTGATGCGCCAGCCGGGCATGAGTACATCGCCGGCCAGGCGCAGGAAGTAATCGTCGGTCATGCCGGCCAGGGCGTCCCGGGCCATTTCCGCCGGGCTGTGTTCCAGGGGGTAGGCGGGGTCGAGGTGGTCCAGGAATTCCCGGGCCTGGCTCAAGGCGGGCTGGCCGGACTGAAACTCGTCCCTCAGCCGCTCGAACAAAATCCCGTAGAGGCGCTCTATTTTGGGCGTCTCGCCCTTTATGGCCGGGTTGAAATATATCTTTCGGCGGTTGAAATCCTTCAACTTGATTAAAGCCTCGGCCACGGCCGGGGAAAAACCGATCAAGCCTTCCTCCCGCCGGGCGGCCGAAGTGCGGCGCAGATCATCAACCAGCCGATAAACGATCTGACCGTTGGTGTGGCCCAGAACCTCGGCCACCTCGGCCGGCAGTTCCCCGCGGTCCACCAACCCCACCTCGATGGCGTCCTCCAAATCCCGCCCCACGTAACTAACGCTGTCGCAGAGGCGCACCAGGCAGCCCTCCGGGCTCAGGGGCCGCGGACTGGCCTTAAGGTCGGCCTGGCGCCCGGCCAGGCGGCGGTCGAATTCCGCAAAGTCCGCCCGGCCCTCGGGACGGAGGGCCGTGAAATCCGATTCCCCGTCATGGCAGAGAATGCCGTCCAAAGTGCCCAGGGTCAGGTTAAGACCCCGGCCCCCCTTTTCCAGGCGCTCCAGAAAACGGATGCTCATGGCCGCATGACTGAAGGGGCCCAGGCCGGCCGCCAGGCAGAGGTCCGAAAGAAACCGCTCCCCGTCATGGCCGAAGGGAGGATGACCCAAATCATGGCCCAGGGCTATGGCTTCCAGAAGGTCGGCGTCCAGGTCCAGGTCCCGGCCGATGGTCCGGGCCAGGCGGGAGACCATCTGGACATGGAGGACCCGGTGGGTGATCTGGTCATTTTTAAGCAGATAAAAAACCTGGGTCTTATCAATATAACGGGTATAAGCCCGGGAGTGGAGGATGCGGTCCACATCCAGAGCCCAGGGCTGACGATGGTCGGCCGCCTCCAGGTCGCCCGGGCCGAAGCGGCGGGTTTGCCACAGTTCCCTTTCCTTTTTCGTCCCAAATCCCACTTATTTATCCTCCGTCAAATATAACAAGTATACACCGGCGGTGCCCCCGCGGAGAAAAAATTTTCACCTGGCCGGCTGTGAAAACACTTTCTCGTTTTTCCGCGCAATAAGATGCACACCAAGCTAATAAATCGTTTGAACTAAGACTTATGAAAAATATTTTTCAGATAACATATTTAAAATATTGAATTTATTTTTTTTAACCAAACCAGTTTGGGCCTGGCACGGACCTTGCCATACATAAGCCGGAACAACCCGCAAAACAAGGAGGCTCTTATGACCCATAATGTTTATCAAGTTCTGGACATCAGCGGCCACGGGGCCCGGGAACTGGCGGCCCTGGCCCCCGATCCCGAAGGGAGATGGCTCATCCTGAACCGCTCCGAAGACGGCCTGAACGTCCATTACCATCTCTGCCTGGTCATACCCCGGCGGGGCAAGGAGTATGAAATAAAACTGCCCCGGGAAGTCCAGGAGATCTGCCCCGCCTGCCAGGGCCAGGGGCAGACCTATATCTGGCGCCAGACGCGGTCGGCCTACGAGGCCGAATCCTGCCGGGAATGCCAGGGGCAAGGTTTCCAAAGCCACGACAGCGAAATCAGCCTGCTCGTCAGCGACGGCTTGCGGGGCCACCACGTCTTCCGCAATTGCGACCGGGAAATAACCCTGATCGTCAGCGACGGCCTGGGGGGCCGCCAGGTCATCCGCAAAAGCAAGGCCGGCCGTCTGAACTCCCGCCTGGGCCACAGGGGGGATTTGGTCGTGAACCTCACCTGGCTGGAAAGCCTGCCCGGACCCGGGGGGCCCCCCGCCTCCGGGCCGGCCCCCGGCCTTAATTGAAAAGGGGGCCCCTATTCCAAGGTGACCACGGTGACCCCGTCGCCGCCGGCGCCCTGGGGCGCCCGCTCGAAACTCTTGACCCGGGGGTGGCGCTCCAGGTAGCGGCGGATGCCCTGTCTCAAACGCCCGGTGCCGAAGCCGTGGACGATATAGAGGGTTTTCCGGCCGGCCAGGGCGGCCCGGTCCAGTTCCTTTTCCACTTCCCCCAGGGCCTCGTCCACGGTCCGGCCCAAAAGGTGCAGTTCCAGGCCGGCGCTCTCGGCTGGGGTGACGGTGACGCTGACCGATCCGGGCCGCCGGGTCTCGGCCTCCGGGGGAAAGAGTTCCGAGAGGGGGGCCTTGACATGGCGGCCGTCGGCCTCGACCCAGGCCTCGCCCCTTTCCTGGTTGACCGCCTGGACCACGGCCGCCCGGCCCAGGACGCCCACCCGCACCCGATCGCCCGCCCGCACCCCGGTCAAGGGCTTTTCCCCGGGCTCGGCCTGGGGCCGGGCGGACCGGAGGCGCCCTTCCAGGGCGGCCCGCTTTTCACTAAAGCGGGCCTGGAAAACGGCCGCGGACCTCATCTCGGCCTTCAAGTCCTCGAATTCCCTCCGCACTACGGCCAAGGTCTCGGTCACGGCCCGGTTCTGGGTTTCGGCCCGGCGCTGAAATTCCTCGGCCTGGCGCCGGGTGCGCTCCCGAAGTTCCGCCTCGGCCCGGGCCAGGGCCAAATTCCGTTCAGCCAGTTCCTCGCGGGTCCGCGAAAGGACCGTCCGTTCCTCGTCCAGCCTGGCCAACAGCTCCATAGCCCGGCGCTGGCCGTCATCAAGATAGCTCTCGGCCCGGGCCACCAGGTCTTCCGGCAGGCCCAGGCGGCGGGCCATTTTCAGGCCCCCTGAAAACCCCGGGCCTCCATAGACCAGGCCGTAGAGGGGCTGGCCGGCCTCCGTGGCCCTGGCTGCCGCGCTGACCACGCCGGGGGTCAGGGCGGCCCAGGTCTTGATGAGTTGATAGTGGGTGGCGGCCCAGACCAGGGCTCCGCTGATCCTGAGACTTTCCAACACGGCCAGGCCCAGGGCCGCGCCTTCGGCCGGGTCGGTGCCGGAGCCGATCTCGTCCAGGAGAACCAGGAGCCCGGGCCGGGCCTCGGCCAGGACCAGGTTCAGGGCCCGCACATGGCCGGAAAAAGTGGACAGATCCGAGGCCAGGTCCTGGGCGTCGCCCAGGACGGCCAGGATGCGGTCGGGCAGGTCCAGCCGGCTGCCCTCCCCCACCGGCAGATGTAGCCCGGCCTTGGCCAGGAGAAGGTTCAAACCCAGGGTCTTCAAGGCCACGGTCTTGCCCCCGGTGTTGAGGCCGGAAACTATGACCACGGGTTTTTCCGGCTCGACCACCAGTTCCAGCGGGGTCATGCCCTGAGGCCCCAGGCGCCGCATGAGTAAGGGGTGGCGGGCCGCCCTGAGACTCACCCCGCCCCCGGCCCGGTATTCCGGGACCGCGGCCGACCAGGCCCGGGCCAGCCGGGCCTGAGCCATGATAAGGTCCAGCCGAGTCAAAAGGCGGCCGGATTCCGCCAGGCCCGGCGCGGCCTCGCGGCAATCCCGGGAAAGGCGGCGCAGGATGCGTTCGATCTCGGCCCTCTCCCGGCGTTTCAGAAACCCCAGCTTGTTGTTGTCCTCCACCACTTCCAAGGGTTCCAGGAAGGCCGTGGCCCCGGTTTTGGACCAGTCGTGGACCAGGCCCCGACTTTGACCGGCGGCCGAGGCCCGGACCGGGATCACGAACCGGTCGGACCGGGTGGTTATGACTTCATCCCGGATCAGGGGGCGGAAGGTTTCACTATGGACGAGGCTGGTGAGTTTGGAGGTCAGGCCCCGGCGGGTGGCCGCGGCCTCCAGGCGCAGACGGGCCAGTTCCGGGGAGGCGGTATCCAGGATCTCCCCCTCCGGTCCCACGGTGCGCTCTATGGCCGCCAAAAGTTCCGGGCAGGGGGTAAGACCGGCGGCCAAGGCGGCCAGGCGGGGGGCCGGTTCCTCCAGGGGGGCCAGAGCGGTCCGCGCCCGCTGGATACAGGCGGCTTCCTGGGCCACGGCCAGAAGTTCCTCCGGGCCCAGCCCGGCGCCTTCCACTTTCAGGGGGGCCAGCACCGGATCCAGGTCGAGGTGCCCGGAGAGGTCCGGGGCCGCGCCCTGGCTCAAAATCTCCCGGCCCTCGGCGATGAGGGCCCAGGATTCCAGGACGGCTCCGGCCCCCAGGTCCGGGGTCAGGGCCAGGGCGGCCAGCCGCCCGCTTTCGGACTGGGCCTCCTCGCTCAGCCAGGCCAGGGCCGCGTCGAATTCCAGGACCGCCTTGGCGTTGTCAAGGCTATCCACTTCAAGCCCTGAGCAGGGCCTGCCCGGCCGCGAAATCAAGATCGCCCTCATAGAGGGCCTTGCCGGAGATCACGCCCGCCACCCCGTCGGCCGCCAGGGGTTTTACGGCCGCCAAATCCTTAAGGGAGGCCACGCCCCCGGAACAGAGGGTGGGCAGACCCGAAACCCGGGCCACCTCGCGGGTGTTTTCCAGGTTGGGGCCCAGCCTGGCCCCGTCGCGCTCCACATCGGTATAGATGACCAGGGCCGCGCCCAAGTCTTTCAAACCGGCCGCGGTCTCGAAAAGATCGGCCCCGCCGTCCTCCCGCCAGCCCTTGACCCGGACCCGGCGGCCAACGGCGTCCAGGGCCACGGCCAGGCGGCCCGGCCAGCGGGCCGCGATCTCCTCGGCCAGGGCGGGCCGCTCGCAGACCACGGTGCCCAGGATGAGGCGATCCAGGCCCAGGTCGAACCAGCGTTGGGCATCTTCCAGGCCGCGGATGCCGCCGCCGAGTTGGAGCCTCAGCCTGACCCGGCCGATGATGTCCAAAATGGCCCGGCGGTTGGCTTGGCCGTCGCCCAGGGAAGCGTCAAGGTCCACCAGGTGCAGCCATTCGGCCCCGGCCGCGGCCCAACGCTCGGCCACGGCGGCCGGGTCGCGGCTGTAGACGGTCTGGTCCTCGAAACGGCCCTGAAAAAGACGGACGCAGGCGCCCTCTTTCAAATCAATGGCCGGAAAGAGGATCATCCCAGGCGCCCCTTGGCCGACAAGACCCCGCCGGCCCGGGGGGCCAGGGCTTGGGCCAGGGCCCGGCCGACGCCCTTGAAGACGGCTTCGGCCAAATGATGGCTGTTTTGGCCGTGGCGGCCGATGATGTGGAGAGTCAGGCCGGCCCGGCCGGCCAGGGCCCGCCAGAATTCCTCCACCAGGGCCATTTCAAATTCGCCGGAACGATACTGGGGCCAGGTCACCTGGAAATGGAGAAAGGGCCGGCGGCCGGCGTCCACGGCCACCTCGCTTAAGGCGTCATCCATGACCGTGAGGGCCGAGCCGAAACGGGCGTGGCCGGCATAATCGCCTAAAGAACCGGCCAGGGCTTCGCCCAAAACCAGCCCCACATCCTCGACCAGGTGGTGGGCATCGACTTCCAAGTCGCCCCGGGCCTTGATCTTCAAGGACCAGCCGGCATAAAGGGCCAGGGCTTCCAGCATGTGGTCGAAAAACCCCAGGCCGGTTTCTATCTCCACCGGCCCCCCGCCCAAGGCGAGTTCCACTTCGATATCCGTCTCCTTGGTCTTCCGGGTTTTTTTACATCCGTTCATCATAACATCCGTTCCCGGTTTTCCCGGCTGTCCATGGGCAGGGCCACCAGGCCGGTCCGGGCCATGGACTTGATGCGGAAATGGGACAGGCCCGTGATGACCATGTCCACCATGTTGATGGAGCCCACCACCTGGAGGGTGAGGCTGGCCGCGTCCAGATCCACTATCCGAACCCCGAAGGTGTTGGCCAGGGCCATTATTTCCAGGCGCTTTTCCGGGTCCACCTCCACGGTCACCAGGGCCACTTCGCCGGTGACGGCCTCGGAATACTTCAGGTCGCGCACTTCAATGCAGTCGATGAGCTTACCCAACTGCTTGGTGACCTGGGACAGGGCCGCCTCATTCCCGGAGACCACCAGGGAAATACGGGTGCGGCTCTCGTTTTCCGTGGGCCCGGCGGCTATGGATTCCACGTTGTAACCCCGCCGGGCGACCAGCCCGGCCACATGGGACAGGACGCCGGGGCGGTTGCGGACCAACAGGGATATCATCTTTTTCATATTGCCCATGAGATCAGGCCTCGTAAAATTCGTTCTGGCCGCCCCCGGACGGGATCATGGGCAGCACGTTTTCCTCCATAAGCACCCGGCAATCCAGGAGCCCGGGCCCGGGGGTAGCAAAGAGTTCCTCCACGGCCGGGGCGACCTGGCCCGGCTCGGTTATCATCCGGCCCGGGATGCCGTAGCCCCTGGCTATGGCCGCGAAATCGGGCATGTACTTCCAGACCGTCTGGCTGTAGCGGCGGCGGTAGAAAAACTCCTGCCACTGGCGGACCATGCCCAGGCAGCCGTTGTTGACGATGACCACCTTGACGGGCAAATCGTTTTCCCTGATGGTGGCCAGTTCCTGGATGTTCATCTGAATGCCGCCGTCTCCGGTGATGAGCACGACCCGGGCCTCGGGCCGGCCCACCTGGGCCCCCAGGGCCGCCGGCAGGCCGTAGCCCATGGTCCCCAGGCCCCCGGAAGACAGGAAGTGGCGGGGCCGGCGGGAAACTATCAACTGGGCGGCCCACATCTGGTGCTGGCCCACATCGGTGACTATGACGGCCTCCT
>Ga0082212_10006922_pt1 | contig 15121 bp, 9 predicted proteins | sample TergutNt197P3_FD_71548 | JGI IMG/M metagenome (GOLD analysis project Ga0082212, IMG submission 71548) | Neocapritermes taracua P3 segment gut microbial communities from Petit-Saut dam, French Guiana - Nt197 P3 | ecosystem: Host-associated > Arthropoda: Insects > Digestive system > Gut ...
TGCTGCGGCTTTTGCAGCAAAACAAGACCCATATGGCCGTCGTCACCGATGAGTTCGGCGGTACCATGGGCGTCGTGACACTGGAGGACGTACTCGAAGAGCTGGTCGGCGAGATATACGACGAGTACGATGAAATAACCACGCAGGAGTTCGTGCGGAAGCAGGACGGAAGCTACAGGGTTCTGTGCGGCGCAAACGTGGAAAAAATGTTCGACTACTTAGGAATAAAGAGGGAAGCGCCGCCGGACGTCACGACGGTAAACGGATGGGTGGTAATCGAGCTCGACAAACTCCCCGAAGCGGGCGACACATTCGTTTACGAAGATATACTCTCGGTTACGGTGACGAAAGCAGATGAGAAGAAAGCCCTCGAAATAGAGGTCGTAGTAATGGCGGCGGAAGGGGAAGAAGAAAGGGAATCATAAAATGGGGTTCATGGAAAAAGTCTTTGGCGACCTCAACGTCAAGGAAGTAAAAAAAATAGAAAAAATCGCCGATAAAGTCGAGGTATTCGACGAAGAAATGCACGCCCTCACAAGCGAAGCGCTCAGGGGCAAGACGGGGGAATTCAGAAAAAGGCTCGAAGACGGCGAGACGCTCGACGACATACTCCCCGAGGCATTTGCCGTATGCAGGGAAGCGGCTGTCCGGAGCCTCGGCATGAAGCATTTCAGGGTTCAGCTCATAGGGGGCATAACGCTTCATCAGGGCAGGATCTCCGAAATGAAAACGGGCGAAGGCAAGACGCTCGTCGCCACTTTAGCCGCGTATCTCAACGCGCTTTCCGGAAAAGGCGTACATGTTGTCACGGTCAACGACTACCTCGCCAAGCGCGACAAGGAATGGATGGGAAAGCTATATTCATTCCTCGGGCTCACCGTCGGCTGTGTAATACACGGAATCAGCAATGACGAGAGAAGAGCCGCGTACATGGCCGACATCACTTACGGTACGAACAACGAGTTCGGATTCGATTATTTGCGAGACAACATGGTGACTTATCAAAAAGAACTCATGCAGAGGGAACTGAACTTCGCCATCATCGACGAGGTTGACTCTATCCTTGTGGACGAGGCGAGAACCCCGCTCATCATATCCGGCCAGGGGGAGAAATCCACAGAGCTCTATTCCATTGCCGACAAGTTCGTAAAGGGCTTGCGGGCCGGTTCGGATTTTACGACGGATGAAAAGGACAAGACTGTTTCACTGACAGAGGACGGCGTCACGAAATGCGAGGCTTATTTCAATGTCGAGAACTTTTCAGACCCTGAAAACATGGAACAAAACCATCATGTTATGCAGGCGCTGAAAGCGAGGAACATCATGAAGCGCGACGTAGACTACATTATCCATGAGGGCGAGATAGTCATCGTTGACGAGTTTACGGGGCGTTTAATGTTCGGCAGAAGATACAGCGACGGGCTTCATCAGGCGATCGAAGCAAAGGAGAACGTATTTGTCCGCTCCGAATCGAAAACGCTTGCGACCATTACCCTGCAAAACTATTTCAGGATGTACGAAAAGCTGTCGGGTATGACGGGTACGGCCAAAACGGAAGAAAACGAATTTCGCGATATATACAATATGGACGTCGTCGCGATACCGACAAACATGCCGATAGCGAGGCGGGATCTTGACGATTCAATATACGCGACCGAACACGGAAAGTTTTTGGCGATTGCGGAAAAGGTAAAGGAATATCACTTGACGGGGCAGCCGGTGCTCGTCGGCACCATATCGGTCGAACGTTCGGAAATAATAAGCGACATGCTCAGGAAAAGGGGGATTCCGCACAATGTCCTCAACGCCAAGCAGCACGCCAGAGAAGCCGAGATAGTCGCGGAAGCGGGAAGGCTCGGCGCTGTGACGATTGCGACGAACATGGCGGGAAGAGGTACCGATATAATCCTCGGCGGCAACCCGGAGTTTGAAGCGACGACGGAGATGAGGAAGAACGGCTGCAGCGAGGAAGATATTCTGTTCGCGACAAGCTTCGTCCCGTCGGACGACCCGCAAAAAAACGAAGCACGGGAGGCGTTCCACGCTCTTTTGGATAAATTCAAAGCCGAAAGAACCCCCGAGCAGGAGAAGGTCAGGGAATTGGGCGGGCTCTGTATAATAGGCACCGAAAGGCACGAATCGCGCAGGATAGACAATCAGCTCCGCGGACGTTCCGGGCGTCAAGGCGACCCGGGCGTTACGCAGTTTTTCATATCCCTTGAGGACGAACTTATGCGCCTGTTCGGCGGGGAAAGGATGCAGAGTCTTGTCGGGCGGCTCGGCGTAAACGAAACGGACGCGCTTGAGGCCGGGATGTTGACAAGGTCTATTGAAGGCGCACAGAAGCGCGTCGAGGGCAGGAACTTCTCGATAAGAAAATATGTATTGCAGTACGATAACGTGATGAACAAACAGCGAGAGGTCATCTACGGGCAGCGGCGGAAAGTGCTGTTCGGCGAAGACCTGCGCGAATACATAATAAATATGGCGGGGGAGCTAATCGACGAGTGCGTAGAACCGATAACCGTAGCGTCCAAGTTCGCCGAAGAATGGGATATTCCCGAACTTCAGGCCTCGCTTCACAAATTATTTCCGGCGCTTCCTCCTATCAAATACAGCGAACAGGATATACTCGAGCTGACGGAAAAAGCGCTGAAAGAGGAACTTTACGAAAAGTTTGAAGATATTTATGTCGCGAAGGAAAATGAAATCAACCCGGATAAAATGCGCGAGCTCGAAAGGATGATCCTGCTCAGGGTCGTCGATAACAAGTGGATGGACCATATTGACGCTATGGATCAGCTAAAAAGCGGAATAGGGCTTCGCGCTCTGGGCCAGCAGGATCCGGCGGCAGCCTACGCAAACGAGGGTTTTGACATGTTTGAGCTCATGGTGCAGTCCATCAAGGAAGAAACGGTAAGGTTTTGCTGTAACGCGACGGTTCAGACGACGACCGAGAGGAAACAGATCATCGCGGGAGGCGTCGCGCGGAAGGATGATTTCGCGGACGAGGCCGAACCGGGCGAGGGCGGACCCGCGAACGCCGATATGCCGCGCAGAGCCGTCGTACCGCCCAGAGAGAAAAAACAGGAGACTTTCAGGCGGGAAACGGCAAAAGTCGGCAGGAACGACCCGTGTCCGTGCGGAAGTGGGAAAAAATACAAGAATTGTTGCTTGAATAAAGAATAATCAACGCGTTTTGAGCCTGTAATGAAATTAATATGAAACCCTCCGATGTTATACTTAGACGATTTAATAGCAAGTTTATTTTTGAGTGCTTCGTTTAGTATATAAGGAGGTTGAGAAAAATGGAAGTCATCAAAATGCGTAAACACAAGTATCTGGCTCTGTTAATGGTTTTTTGCCTGCTGTTTACCTATTCCGGCGTGACAGCTTTTGCGGGCGTACCGGATAAACATACGATAGCAAGCAAGGGCGTCAGCGACAATATGGAGACCCGGCCGGACGCTTTACAGGAAGGGCAGATATGGACTGAAAAGAAAATGGTTTCGCTTGACGACAGCCTTGACTTTGAAGTGACGCTGTTTGCCTGGGGGGCGCAATTCTGGAGCGAGGATGAAAAGGCGTGGGTCGACCCGGTAAAGAAAAGCTCAGGGGTTACGGTCATCGATAGACTCGGGGATTTTGTGTTAGTCGAGGGTTTACCGTTACCTTCCGGCCTTTCATATGACAAAGCAAACGGAACCGTCATATGGGTTGTCGGTGAGGAAGCCATTCTCGGCGACGGGGTTTCGGTGACCTACACCGTAAGGCTCGGAGACCACTGGAAAGTGGACACCACTTACTGGACGGGGGAGGCGGAAGCGTCGTTTTTCCCTGTAGAGGGCAATCCGTATTACTGGGAACTTATAGATTCCAAATATGTCGCTTTCGAGCCGTCTTTCAGCTGGAACAACGGCAACGGTTTCAATAACGGCACGATTATCGACAATCTAATCGGCGTTTCATTGTCATTCACAAACAACTCCGGCGGTTACAATACGGAGCTGGGCAACAAGTGGAACTCTTCCGACGTCTACGGCAATATTAAGCAATTGCCGAAAAACGCTGCGTGGGGCAATGTTGAAGACCTCATTACCGGCACGGTATATAAGTATCATTTGCTCTGGCAAAAATCCGGCGACAGATACCTTATCATCATAAAGGGCCTGGAAGACGGAATGGACGTCGTATACGAGATAATGGTCGACAACAACGGCGGAAACAAAGCGATACCCGGTTGCAGGGTATTCCTTCAGGACGGCGTTATCCATCACATTGTAATGAGCAGCACGGAGATAGTATCCTATGTCTGGGTGAAAAAATCCGGCGCAGGCTGGACGGCGAGCAAAGATAAAGTAGTGGTTCCGCTTCCGGTCAAGGGGCACATCGAACTGACCAAAAGCGTATCTTCGCTTACAATAATGAAGAAAGACGCGAGCGGCAAAATCGAGGCTGACAAAGAATTCGACATAACGGTCACATTCAGCGGCGAGGGCGCGGACGAACTCGGATATTTCAAGAACGCTGTTAAGGAAGATAATTCCTATACAATTTCACTTAAAGCGGGCGAAATTTTCACGTTTGAAGACCTGCCTCTCGGTTTGGAATATGAAATAACAGAGGGCGAGCTGCCTTATGATTACCGGGCGCCTGTAATTGACGACCCGACGCGCGGCGTCCTCCGTATGGGCGGCGCAAACGTTACGCTGAACAACTATAAGAAAACCGCAGATATATCCGTAGACAAAAACATAGTCGAGCTTGATAAGGGCGGGAATACCGTTGCAGTCACGGACGGCAGGGCGTATACGGCGGACGACCTCATAGTGTACAGTATCGTAATTAAAAACACCGGCGAAATGCCGCTCAAACATGTCAAGTGGGCGGAAGAGCAGGGTTTTGAAGGGCCATACCGCACGTATCAGGACGCCGTTGACCCGGACGGCAGGGCGTTCACCCCGAGGAACAGCGGGTACACGCTCGGTATCGGCGGCAGCATGGCTGTATACTATACATACACTGTTCAGGGCGTTTCCGTCGATAACGACGGCGTAAGCAACACTGTCAGCGTATCGGGTAAAGACCCCGGCGGGAACGAGGTCAAGGACAGTGGTTCAAAGGACGCCGAATTTAAACACCCGAAGCTGTCTGTAAGCAAACAGATAGTGGGCGGCGACAGTATATTCGCAAGCGGCGAGACTGTGATGTTCACCATCACGGTAACAAACAGCGGCAGCGCCGACGCGACGGGCGTTAAGCTAACCGACGAATGGTTCGACGGCTTCAGCTCCGGAACCCTTACAGTCACAGGTCCCGAAGGCGTCAATCCGTCTGATTTCAGCGTCGGGCAGGATCAGAGCGTAGTATTCACCTGCGAAGCCGGGCTTCAAGGCATGACTCAGCAGATGGTACAGGAAAAGTTTGACCAAATGCTTGATGATTTAGAGCAAATTATCGAAGAAAACCAATTCTTTATCGCCGTGACCGCGCCGGAAGAGCAGGACAACGCGTGGAACGCCCTCGTTTCCGCGTTCGGTGAATTCGGCGCCTTCATTGACGACGAATCGGATATCCGGACGGCTTACAGAGACCTCGAATACTATGAAGATGAAGAAGGTTTCGGTTTTGGTTTCTTACCCGAAGAGCTTGAGCCGCTTGACGACGCGATCAGCGCTTACTACGATGTAATGGCCGAATTCGGCGACAAGAAAGTTGATCAGGCATCCGATGCGATCAATGCCGCGTTATCCGAAATCGAAGACCTGAATGAAAACGGCCTTGCCTTCAGCGAGACCCTGACATACGCAGGCAATACCGCCGTTATCGACTATGCTTACGGCAAGGTTACGGATGATGTGGAAATCATCATAAAACCGGAAGCGGAAGTTGATCTCAGCATTGAAAAGTATGTAAGCCTTGACGGGGAAAATTGGCAAAAATCAGTGATATTGGATCATGAAGGCGGTATGGTTTACTATAAGCTCGCGATAAAAAATAACGGGACCGCCGTAGAAGACATAACCATCTCAGACAGTATGGCGACTGAAAAAGATCAGGCCGTTTCGATCGGGCCCGGAGGAGTGCGCGAAATTACTTACACATATAAAATAGGCGCAAACAGCGATTACTATCATCCCGCACTCGTTCCTAACACGGCGAAGATCAGCTTTACGGACGTCGACGGGAGCGATGGGGAACTTAAATCCAGCGCGCTTGTAACCGTTTTGCCCAAGCCGTTCTCGGAGATTTTTATAGACAAAAAAGTGAGTTTCGACGCGAGAAAATGGAGCAATAGCCTTTCGGTATACAGCGACGACCCGGTCAGCGTGACTTATCGCGTAGTGGTGGCGAATATCGGCACGCAGGCAGCGACATTCTCGCTCGACGATAATATGTTTGGCGGCGGTTTGTTTACTAACCCCGCATGCACAACGGCGTACGGCGGCGATGTAAAAGATATAGCGCTCGCACCTTTCGGGATGCTTACGCTATACTATAAGGCCAATCTGAACGAAACCACAAAGAACGTCGTAACTTATAAAATCACATCGGGAAATGAAAAAGACGGCAAGGGGTCGGGCAGTGACGATGCAAACGTAGTGATAGAGCCGACGCCTTCGGTAAATATTTCTCTTATAAAAGAAGTTGTAACCGAAAGCGAGTACAATTCGGCCGACAGCGAAGCCAAACTTGACGGCCTGAACTGGAGGGATTCCGCGCAGGTAATGAACAAATACGGCGAAGGCGGGTTCTGGTTCCGCATCACTCTTATGAACAGCGGCAACTATCCGGTCGAAGTCAAGTTGTCCGATGTGATGAAAAGCGGCGCCAAAGCGTATGATTTCGGCGAGGCTCTGATAGAATCCGGCATAACGGGCGGGGATGATTACATCGCGCTGAGCGCGGGCGGGAAACAGACATTCTATGTATATGCTTCCGTCTCCACGCCTTCCGGCAGTGACGAAGTTACGTATGAAAATGTTGTGGCCATCGAAGAAGTCTATCACGAGATGCCCGACGGATTTGAAGCGGTTTATGACGAGCCCGATTCGGCGGCAGTTTCGGTTATAAAGACAGACAAACCTATCATCGATCTGGTAATAGAAAAGAAGGTTAAGGACAAAAATGGAAACTGGGTTGATTCCGCGAGCTTTACGGGCGACAGCGCCAATGTTGAATTCAGGGTTACAGTTAAAGCGATACCGAACGCTGAAAGTAATCTTGATGAACTCGGCGAGTTCACGATCTCAGGCAACGTAGCTGATGAGCTTAACGGAATTCAGGCGCCGGTGCCGGAAGGGTTTGACTGGAGTTTTGAACTAACACAGGATAATCCGCTCAAAAACTTCACGTATACCGCCGAAGGACTTGACGGGACGAATAAAAACATAGCATGGATCGACAAAGACAGTCTTGAATACAACAGCGATGAGTTTGTCGTCAACCTAAGCGACCGCGACGATGCGGCTGCCGATATCATCGAACCGGAAAGCCCGGCGTCAGGAGGGCCGGGGGAACCGGAAGGCGGAACGGGAGGAACAGGCGGAACGAATTCGTCTGATTCAGGCTCCTCGCAAACCCCGATAGACAACGCGATGGCGCTGATAGGGGATCCAGATGTGCCACTCGCAAGGCTTCCCGACGAGCCCATGGTCATACCAAACGAAGAAGTGCCCCTCGGGGATATCCCGCAGACAGGGCTTGGGACGGACGCATTTAATCTTGCAATGCTCGGCTTATCGATAATGGCATTGATGGCGCTTGCAGCAGGAAGGATAAAGACCCGAAAAGATGAAGAATAACAACGCATGAAATAGCAGGCAGCGGCGGCAATTCTGCGAATTGCCGCCCTGCCTGTTATTTTTTCTTAGTTATATGAATTTTAAGGAGGAAAAGAAATGGCGAAAAGATTGATACCGTTCATATTCGTAAACGACACGGCTGATGTGAACGAGAGGACTGAAATAGAAACGGAAAGCCTCATAATCGTTACCGTCGGCGCAAAGAATTACAAGGAGGCCGGTATGGTAGCGAAAGAGTATGTGGATAAAGGCGCGGTAGCCGTTGAATTGTGCTCCGCGTTTGGCCCGAAGGGTACTGCCGCCGTAGTCGACGCTATCGAAGACAGGGTACCCGTGGGCGCGATAAGATTCGATAAACACCCGGGCGTCGGGCAGGAAAGCGGGGACACAAAGTTTCTGTAAAACCCGGAGGTGTTTGGTTTGAAAAAAATTAAAAAGTTAATAACATGCGCCCTCGCGTTGTTTTTATGTCAGGGTATACCCGCCGCTCACGCCGCCGCCGACTTTTCCGACGTGCCGAAAGATCATTGGGCTTACGGATACATAAAAGAGCTCAGGGAGCTTGGAATTACCGACGGGACGGGCGACAACAACTTTGGGTTGGGAGGCGGGCTTTCGAGAGCCGAGTTCACCGCTTTTATGTGCAAGCTGATGGGGTGGGACACGAAACATGGCGCTTCCGGGAGCTTTGACGACAATAAAGACCCGGATAATTGGTATTTTGACTTTATCGAAACGGCGGTAAAAAACGGCGCCGTTTCCGCAGACGGCCCGTACTTCCGCCCCGACGCGCCCATAACCCGGGAAGATATGGCTGTCATGGTGGTTCGTACGCTGGGTTACGACGGGCTTGGAAAGCAGCTCGGCAATCTCGCGAAACCGTTTCCCGACGTAGGGAGCAATAGCGGATATATAACCATAGCGAGGGATTTAGGCGTCATCAACGGGATCAGCGATTCACAATTCGCCCCCGGCGATACCGCCGTGCGGGAACAAGCCGCCGCTATGCTGATCAGGATGCATAGATTATTTGAAAACAAAGCGGCTTTCTCAAACGGGTTTTACGCAATCGGATCTTACAGCCAGATAAACGCCATAGATTCGCTTGACTCCGTATGCTTTGGCTGGAGCAGGCTCGAATTGGAGAACGGGTCGCTCTCGCTTAATACCACGGCCTCAAATAATAATGAGTATAATATTCCAAGCGGGTATCAGGAGCCGCTGTCGCGCGCGGCGGGCAAGGTTAAAATGCTTATGGTTGCCGTCAAGGATTCGGATAGTCCGGTGATTATCAACGACGGCAGGCTCAGGGAGGAGGCAGCCGGGATAATCTCACAAGCCGCGCTTTCCGGCGACGGACTCTTGTATGACGGCGTCCTCATCGATTTTGAAACCCTGCGCGGCGGGCAGTCAGGAAGCAATTTCAATAGCTTTTTGTCGAAGCTGAGAGACGGCGCACCGGGCAAGCAAATTTATGTGGCGGTGCACCCCAAGAGAAGGCCGGGAATCGCGTACTACGACGGTTACGACTATAAAACCATCGGTGAAATCGCGGATAAAGTAATACTGATGGCGCATGATTATTACCCCAAAAGCCTTACCGCCGCCGAAATGTCAAGCGGAGTTGTGAAAACGCCGCCCGCGCCTCTGGACGAGGTATACTACGCAATAAAGTCCATCTGCGACCCTGTTACCGGCGTTTCCGACAGGAGCAAGGTTCTGTTGCAGGTTTCATTTGACAGCGTCCAGTGGAAAACAATTGACGGCAAAATAGTAAATCAAGCGCCATATCGCCCGGCGTATTCCGCAATCGTGCAGAGGATACAATCCGGGGCTGAAACGGGATATGACGCCGTTTTGCAGAGCCCGTATATCTCCTTTTTCAACGGGGAGGATCAAACGGACAATATCGTATGGTATGAGGATACGAGAAGTGTCGCGGCAAAGGCCGGGCTGGCGGAGCTTTTCGGCCTCGGCGGCCTGTCTTATTGGAGGCTGGGCATTATACCGGATTTCTCGAGTGAAATGTTTCTAAACGTTTTGGATGAATTATTTTGTAATGACATCCCGCCCGGAAAGTGGTAGAATAATGAGCAGTAAGTTTCGTCGGAGACCGTAAACGAAAGGAGCGGAAATATGATAGAGCTTGACCAGATAAAATACGAAATTCCCGGAATGAGGGAAAATTTAATGGAAGTCGGTGATTCACTTTGACCTCGCTAACCTGAAAACAAGGCGGAGTGAACTGGCGGAAAAGTCCGAGGACGAAAGTTTCTGGGGCGACCAGGAGAATGCGAAGAAGATACTCAAAGAAAAGAAAATCATCGAGAATAAAATAAATGAATACGAAAAGATATCCGGGCTGCTCAGCGACGTCGAAGTTTTGATAGAGATGGCGGAGGAAGAAGGCGATGTTTCGCTTGTCCGGGAAATAACTGAAACCTACGGGGATTTTGCGGAAAAGTTAGAAGAATTCAAAATAAAAACTTTGTTGAGCGACGAATACGACGACCATAACGCTATAATTTCGATACACGCCGGGTCGGGCGGCACCGACGCGATGGACTGGGCGGAAATGCTGCTCAGGATGTACACGAGATGGTGCGAAAGTAAAAATTATAAAGTGCAGGTGCTCGACCTGCAGGACGACGCGGCGGCGGGAATCAAGAGCGCGACGCTGAGGGTTGAAGGCGAATACGCCTACGGTTATTTGAAAAACGAAAAGGGCGTCCACAGGATCGTCCGTATATCGCCGTATGATTCGTCGGGAAGGCGGCACACCTCGTTTTCATCGCTTGACGTCATGCCTGAAATCGACGACGATGTGACCATAGAAATAGACCCCGAGGATTTGAGGATAGACACTTTCAGGTCGAGCGGGGCGGGCGGCCAGCACGTCAACAAGACGGATTCGGCAATAAGAATAACGCACATCCCCACAAACGTTGTTGTGACATGCCAGAACGAACGCTCCCAGCACCAGAACAAGGAAGTTGCCATGCGGGTGCTGATGTCGAGGCTGCTCGAATTAAAGGAGCAGGAGCACAAGGAGACTCTGGCGGAGCTTCAGGGCGACTACAGCCAGATAACGTGGGGAAGCCAGATACGTTCATACGTCTTCCATCCTTATTCCCTCGTCAAAGACCATCGTACGAACGCCGAAGTCGGGAACGTCCAAGCTGTAATGGATGGCAAACTGGATTATTTCATAAACGAAAAATTGAAGCAAAGGGATTAGGAAACCGAAAATGAACACCTCTGAAAAACTGGCAAAGGAATTCAACCTGAAACTCTCGCAGGTCGAAAACACGGTAGCGCTTATAGAAGACGGTAATACGATCCCGTTCATAGCGAGGTACAGGAAAGAAGTCACCGGCGGGCTCGCGGACACGGTTCTGCGCGGACTTGCGGACAGGCTGGCCTACATGAACAATTTAGAGGAACGCAAAGCCGAAGTCATCAGGCTTATAGACGAGCAGGGGAAACTCACCGGCGAACTCAAAGAATCCATCGAAAAAGCGGAAATTCTGCAAAGGGTCGAAGATCTGTATAAGCCTTTCCGGCAGAAGAAATCAACGCGCGCGTCAAAGGCGAAAGAAAAAGGCCTTCAGCCCCTCGCCGACGTCTTTCTGGCGCAGGAGCTTTTAACAGGCTCAATCGAAGAAATCGCGGAAGGCTTTGTGGATGAGGAAAAAGGCGTGGGAAGCGCGGCGGAAGCAATACAGGGGGCAATGGACATAATAGCCGAGACGATCGCAGATGACCCGGAAATCACGGCAATCGTGCGCGATAAAACGATACGCTCAGGGATACTGGCCTCAGAGTGCGCGGTTCCCGGCGAGAAAACGGTTTACGATATGTATTATGAATATCAGGAACCTGTTTCAAAAATACCGAACCACAGGGTACTCGCGATCAACAGGGGCGAGAACGAGAAAAAACTGAAAGTAAAGGTATCGCTGATAGCCGAAGAAGTTATAAAGCTAATTGAAAAAGAGGTTATCAAAAACGAAGCCTCGATATTCACAGGGCTACTCAGGGAAACGGCGGCTGATTCATATAAGAGGCTTATCGCGCCGTCCGCCGAAAGAGAGGCGCGCAACATGCTAACCACACGCGCGGAGGCGGAGGCGGTCAAGATATTCGCGAAGAACACCGAAAAGCTCCTGATGGCGCCGCCGGTTAAGGGCGCACGGATCATAAGCATAGACCCGGGCTTCCGCACCGGATGCAAGGTCGCGGTGCTTGACGAAACGGGTAAACTCATGGCATATACGACGGTTTATCCAACCGAACCGAGAAGCGACGTTGCGGGGACGGAGAAGGCTTTAGGAAAATTTATAGACAACTACAAGTCAAACGTAATCGTGATAGGCAACGGAACCGCTTCGAGGGAAACCGAGGAAGTCGTGGCAAACTTCATAAAGAACAACAATTATGACATAAGCTATACTATTGTAAACGAGGCGGGCGCGTCCGTTTACTCCGCGTCAAAGTTAGCTTCCGAGGAATACCCCGATTTGGACGTCTCCACCAGAGGGGCCATGTCGCTTGGCAGGCGGCTACAGGATCCGCTTGCCGAACTTGTCAAGATTTCCCCGAAACACATAGGCGTGGGTCAGTATCAGCACGACGTCAACCAGACCAACCTTGACGCCGCCCTCTCGAACGTCGTAGAAGATTGCGTGAACAGGGTGGGCGTGGATCTGAACACGGCGTCGCCCTCGCTGCTTTCGTATATCGCCGGTATAAACATGGGGATCGCGAAAAACATTGTAGCCTACAGGGAAGATAACGGGAAGTTCAGCGACCGGAAAGAACTTAAAAAAGTAGCGAAGTTGGGTGAGAAGACATTTGGCCAGTGCGCGGGGTTCATGCGCATCTCAGACGGGAAAAACCCGCTTGACGGAACGGCGGTACACCCCGAATCCTACGGCGCGGCAGATGAAATACTCAAAATGTTGGGCATAGACAAAAGCGAAATAGCAAAGGGCGGGGCGGCGGATATCGAGAACAGGATAAACAAAGCCTACTCCGGAAAGGGCCTTGAAACGATGGCGGAAGCCGTCGGAATTGGGGTAATGACGCTGCGCGACATTATAGACGAAATTAAAAAACCCGCACGGGATCCGAGGGAAGACGCCCCGCCGGTGGTGTTCAGAAACGATGTAAAAAGCATTGAAGACCTCAAAGTCGGGATGGAATTGGTAGGAACGGTCAGAAATGTGGTTGACTTCGGAGCGTTTGTCGATATAGGGATTAAAAACGATGGGCTCATTCATGTTTCCGAGATGAGCAACAGGTTCGTAAAGCACCCGATGGACGTTGTCTCCGTCGGTGACACCGTCAAAGTCAGGATACTCGAAATCGACGCGGACAGGCAAAAAACCAAGCTGACGATGAAGAAGTGACGCAGGGAAACGGGGGACCGGTTGTATGGGCCGTTACAATACGCTGTTTGTGGAATCCATCTGTACAAGCTGTTACTCAAAGACGACATTGAAGATCCAGTTCATGTATGGCGAATTATGGGATCACATATATCGTTTAGGCGATGAAATATGCTGGGGGCAGGAAAACAATGTTGGAAAGCGGGGTGAAAAGCATGTGGTGGTTGACGGGGAAGCTGAGGAATGTGACAGTTGCGGCGAAACCGTCGATTATTTGATATTTGTTGAAGACGGCTTCATTAAGTCCATCCGCCAAAATGACGGAGAGTACCATTTTTTTGGAACTGACGGATTTATTGTACTGAAACAATAACGCTTAATGCACGTTTATTTGAATATTGCTACGAGGACTGACACTACAAGCGCAGCTAAAGAGATGATCAAAGGGCCGTATGTCGTAAGCCATTTCTTGCCTCTGTTCTCAAACACCTGCATCCCATGATCCGTGATAGCGTAGGAAGTTACGATTTTATTGTTTTCCCCCATATACGGGGTACTTTTTATATACTTCTCTTTGAGAAGGGCTTGAACAACGATTCTTGACTGGTCTTCGCCGATCTTTGAAACGATTTCGCCGAAATCCATGTGTTTTGATTCGGAAAATGATTTCAGCAGCTTAAAGCCGTTTTTATTCAACAAGAATAACACAGCCCTTTCAAGTCATTCTACATCAAACGATAAAATATTACAAGACAAAATTACATTTCCATGATATGGTTGTTAAGAGGAGATAGGATATGAGCAACGACAAGGCGATAGAGCTGTGCAATATGGGGCTGCAGTGCGATCAGGCGGGGCGCATGGCCGAGGCGCTGAAGTATTATAAAAAAGCTGCGGAGCTTGGAAGCGCAAAGGCGATGTACAACATCGGCGTATGTTACTATTACGGCGACGGAGTGGAAAAAGACCTGAAAACGGCTGCCGCCTGGTATGAACGTGCCGCCGAAGGCGGCGACGGGGACGGGCTTTTCAGTATCGCATATTGTTATTTGACGGGCACAGGCGTGGAAAGAAACGATCGTATGTTCGACTACTGGTACGAGCGTGCGGGAGAGCATTTTGAAGCACGGTACCGCATAGCGCAGTTGATACTTGAAACGGATCCCGTCACAAAAAAAGTCTGATAACCGCCACCAGCGCCCGAACCGGGAGAGGCTCCATGCGCTTGCGCACGTCCTTCAAACGGCCGGGTATTTCTATGCCCTGAGGGCATTTTTTCAGACAGGCGCCGCATCCCGTACATTTCCCGGAGCCTGTAGTATTGGCGGCAAACAGCGCCGTCGCGTTCAGGTAGAGCTTGAGGCCGGAGAAAAAACCCATCACATACGACATGTTGTAGCCCGTGAAACAGGACGGGATGTTAACCCCGCTCGGGCAGGGCATACAGTAATTACAACCGGTGCAAGGCGTCTTATACGTTGCCGAAATTATATCATAAACCTTGCCGTAAACGGCGCGTTCCTCCGGTTTCAGCGAACCGGCGGGGGTATTTCGCGCGATTTCGACATTTTCCGTCAGTTGTTCCATCGCGTTCATGCCGGACAGCACGACCGTCACTTCCGGCTTGTCCCACAGCCACTTAAACCCCCAGGCCGCAGGGCTGCGTCCCGGTATAGCACTGCTGAACAATTCTCCGGCTTGCCGCGGCAGTTTTTGCGCCAATTCTCCGCCCAACAAAGGCTCCATGATAATCGCGGCCAGGCCGCGCTCATGGATTGCCATAAGGCCCGCCGTACCGGCCTGAAAGTTCTCGTTCATATAATTGTACTGTATCTGGCAGAAGTCCCAATCGTAAGCGTCGAGCAAAGGAAGAAAATCGACGGATTTTCCATGAAACGAGAACCCTATTTCCCGTATTGCTCCTTG
>Ga0082212_10006923_pt1 | contig 15121 bp, 11 predicted proteins | sample TergutNt197P3_FD_71548 | JGI IMG/M metagenome (GOLD analysis project Ga0082212, IMG submission 71548) | Neocapritermes taracua P3 segment gut microbial communities from Petit-Saut dam, French Guiana - Nt197 P3 | ecosystem: Host-associated > Arthropoda: Insects > Digestive system > Gut ...
CAGTTCCCTTGCGGTAACACCGGCCGCCACTTCGTAGACGCCGCTTTTCAGCCCACCCAAAACTTCCGGGCAGGAGAATTTCACCGAAATCTTCAATTTATCCCTCGGGGTAAAGATCCTTTATCACATCCTCCATGCCGCCTAATTTTATCAGCGTTTCCTTTGTCGGCACGGAGTCTTCGACATTATACCCCAGATTCTTGAACAGGTTGTCCGCCATAAATTCGGTATCGATGGTTCTCCCCGCGTTCGGGCCTTCTTTTTGCGGCGGAATACCGATACTGCGCTTTGAAACTTTAAAATCCTTGCGGCGGAGGCCTTCGCGCAGGTTGAAAGCATGACGGATGGCGTATGACCTCATGCCGAATTTTATGACTTCTTCCGCGTTGTAATCGAATCCGGAGATTATCGACAGGTATTTCGCGCGCGCTTCAAACGGAAGAAACATCTCCTCGCCGAATTTGCAGAAGCCGCCTGAGTTTGTCAGCTCGACGTCAACCACGCCATCGAAATCAATCTTTGCCGATTTCGACATATCGTATTTGACTTCAGGCGGTTCGTTGCCGAAAGGAACCGGATATCCGCCTTTCACATGCCGCCCTGGCGTCGGATCGTACTGGTATTTGCGCCCCATTCCGGGGTTGAAGCGCGGGTCGTGCATCGGCAACTCTATGCCGCTCGCAACGACGAGGTTTTCAAAGCCTCTATTGAAATGCTTTGCCGCGGCCTTCGAACCGCCGTTCAGGATTTTTCCAATTCCCTCGGCTCTGCATACGCGCTCCGTCATTTCAACAATGGCTTCGGCGCCGCCCCACTTGAGATCAATGCCGTCAAGCTCGCCGATGGTAAAAAGCCCTTTGTTGTAGCATTCCATAAGCCACGCTATCGTCCCGCCCACGGACACGGTGTCAAAGCCGTATTCGTTGCAAAGCTCATTGCATTTGTTGGCCGCGGCCGGGTTGGAGTTGAGCATCGACGCGCCGAAAACGCCAAGGGTTTCGTATTCAGGCCGCCCGGTTTCCTTGATCGGCCATTTATCATCAACGATCTCGTATATCGCGCTGCACCCTATCGGACAGGTGTGACAGGTATATTTTTTCCTTCTGTAGCGCTTGTCCATTTCCGGGCCGTGGAGCGGGACGACCTGAGCCTCGGTTATATCAACAGCGGAACCTTCCCAGTTTTTGACGGATGTATCGCCGCCGAAAACGCTGCCTTCATAAGTGGCGGTCGTTCCGTACTCCGCGAAAGCCTTAAAGAAAGGAACATCAAGCGCCTTCCTCCACGCGTTGATTTCCTTATTATACGCGGCCATGGCTTCTTTGTCGGCGGGTTCTATGGCCATGTTGCCGCGCACGACGAGCGCTTTCAGTTTTTTAGACCCCATCACCGCTCCCGGCCCGCCCCTTGCGGCGCATCTGTGGTAATCGTTCATTACCGCCGCCATGTTTGAAAGCCTTTCTCCGGCGGGCCCAATCATTGCCACGCCGATGGTTTTGTCCCCGATTTCTTCTCTTAGGGAATTCTCGGTGTCAACGCTCGTTTTACCCCAGAGATGCGACGCATCCCTGATTTCGACTTTGCCGTTGTCAATGAAAATATACGAAGGCTTGTCGCAGATGCCCTTGACGAAGACAGCGTCATAACCGGCTTTTTTCATGCGGGGGCCGAATGATCCGCCGGAATTGGCGTCGTTCCAGCCGCCGGTGACCGGTGATTTGCATACAACCGTATATCTGCCGCCGAGCTGCGCGCCCATGGCGTTTGCCGGGCCGCTGACAAAGCCCAATACGCTCTGCGGTGAAAACGGCTCCGTGTGCGGCGGCATCTCATTATAGAGAATTTTTGCCCCAAGCGACGGCCCTCCCATGAAGTCTCTTGCGATATCCGGCGACAGATCGCGGATTTCGGTCGTTTTCGTCGTCAAGTCAACAAATAAAAGCTTTCCAGCGTAACCTTTCATAATGTCCTCCATTAATTTATTCAGTGCTTCCCTGTTACACTTCCTAACGCCGCCGGCTAATATTTATTAACCGCAAAGAACACAAAGGACGCACAAAGAACACAAAGAAAAACGAAGCGAATCGCGCTATATTCTTTTTCCGTTCATTGTGTCCTTTGTGTATTTCTTTTTGCCATTTGTGGTTATAAATATCAAAGCCCTATGTATTCTGAATATATTGATTTAGCCGCGTTTTCGTCCTTTACGTTCTTTATTATCGCCCTGCCGTCGCCGAACAGGCTGAATTCGACGGAGCCGTCAGAAAATGTCAGCATGAATTTTCCGTATTTTACGTCGCCTATTCTTGACAGTTTTCCGGCCAGGTCGGTAAAATTTATTTCGGTTTTCATGTCAGGCGTTATCTGAACCGCGTCACGCCCGCATAGAGAAACGGTTTCGGTTCCCACAAGACCTTTAAGCGCCGCGTATTCATGGCGCCCGCAGACAGGACAATCCGGGTTCTTTTCCACGTCGATGTAGCCGGAACTGTTGTTCCAGACATCAATCTTAAAGAGGTTTTTCCGAACCTGCGGCGAATGAACCAGTATTTTCAATGCTTCGGCGGATTCAATCGAGGCGACAACCGCGGTAGCACTGTTTAATGCCCCGGCTGTGCTGCATGTGGGATATGAACCCGGCAGCGGCGCTTCGGGGAAAAGGCAGCGAAAACAGGCTGTTTCCCCTGGGATGATGTTCATCGTAAGCCCTTCGCCCGCCAGTGCGCCGGCGTAAATCCATGTTTTCTTTAACTTGTCGCAGGCCTCGTTTATAAGGTAGCGAACCTCGATATTGTCCGAGCAGTCAAGAACCAGGTCGACGTCGCCGACGAGGGCTTCAATATTGGCCGCGTTCACGTCCTTGACGACAGGTTCCAGTGTTATTTCAGAATTAATTTTCGCAAGCCTGTCAAAGGCCGCCGCCGCTTTTGGAACAGGGTCGAAAGCGTCTTTTTCGTCATAAAGCGTCTGGCGCTGTAAATTCACGAGTTCCACGTAATCCCTGTCGATAATGCGGATAAAGCCGACCCCCGCACGGCAGAGGTTATTGGCGGCAACCGTTCCCGTTGCGCCGAGTCCGATGATTGCAACCCGCGAACGCAAAAGCCTTCCCTGCCCTTCTTCGCCGATACCGTCAAATACTATCTGTCGGGAATATCTCTGCACCAAACCGATTACGCCTCCCAAGTCACTATCCGGAATAGTTCAATGCTGAATTTTCCCTGAATTCAAGAGAGTGAGCAAGTGAATAAACATATATATTGCAACGACTTACAGGTTATTATTTAGGATATTTTTCACATATTGTTGTTTTTAGTTGATATTTATGATATATTGATAGTTATTGTTATTATTTTTACACACTGCGACTGGACACGGGAAACACAGCAGCAAAAAGGAGATGTATTTAATGGCTCTAAGAAAGGTAATGCATGTTGTAAACGGGGTTGAGAGGATGTTTTTCTTCGAGCCCACGCAGGATACGCTGGCGGAAACACTGAGGCGTTACGGATTGACCGGCATCAAGGTCGGATGCGGCGCGGGACAATGCGGAGCGTGCTCGATCGTAGTAAACAGGAACGTGGTGCGCGCCTGTATGAAGAAAATGAAGGACGTGGCCGAAGGAAGCGTGATTGAAACCATCGAAGGGCTTGGCACGGCAAATAGCCTGCATCCATTACAGCAGGCATGGATCACATACGGCGGCGTGCAGTGCGGATTCTGTTCGCCGGGATTCATCATGAGCGCGAAAGCTCTGCTCGACAAAAACCCATCTCCAACACGTCAGGATGTGCGCGAATGGTTTTTTAAACATCGGAACATATGCCGCTGCACCGGCTACAAGCCGCTTGTCGATTCCGTAATGGCGGCGGCCGAAGTGCTCCGCGGCGAAAAGACAATGGCCGATATCACATATCAGCACAAAAAAGGCGCAGGCATTTACGGTACGAAATACCCTCGACCCGCCGCGCTCGGCAAGGTGCTCGGCCTGGCCGATTACGGCGACGACATCAAACACAAAATGCCTGAAGGGACGCTCCATGTGGCAGTTGTGCAGCCACGCATGGCTTCACACGCGCTTATAAAGAAAATCGATACATCCCAGGCGGAAATAATGCCGGGTGTCGCCAAGATCGTAACGGCGAAAGACGTGCGCGGCAAGAACATCATTTTTGAGCCGAACTTCCATCAGCGCTCGATTCTTAAAGGGGACATGCGGCCGATTTTCAACGACAAGAAAATATTTTTCTACGGAGACCTTGTAGGCGCGGTCATAGCCGACACTGAAGCGAACGCGCGAGCGGCTGCCGCGGCGGTCAGGGTTGAGATTGAAAAACTGCCGGAATACACGAATTATCTCGACACGATCGCGCCCGACGCCATGCGCATACATGACAAATCGCCCAACACATACCTGCACCAGCCGGTTTTCAAGGGCGAGGACGCGCGCGACGTTATCGACGACAGCGCCTATTCCGTTGAGGGAAGTTTCTATTCCACGCGCGAACCGCATCTATCTATTGAAGGCGACACGCAGCAGGCGTTTTGGGATGAGGACGGCAATCTCACGCTTGCCAACAAGTCGCAGTCGATTCAATGGAACCGCGAATCAATCGCCGACGGCATGGGCATTCCGCTCGGCAAACTGCGTTTCATCGAAAACCCAACAGGCGGCAGCTTCGGATGGTCAACCTGCGCGGGGAGTTTCGCCGTCATGGGCGTCTGCCTGATGGCGCTTGACGATCCTAACGCAAAACTGACGTTGACAATGTCCTACGTGGAGCATCAGGCGTACAGCGGCAAGCGCACGCCGTCTCATTCCAACGGGCGCATGGCGTGCGACAAAAACGGCAAAATCACGGCCATCGAATTTGATTTCGGCGTGGATCACGGCGCTTACGACGATATTTCAATGAATCTCGTCGCCAGCTACGCGCGCTATTGCGGATATCCATATGTAATTCCAAACGTGCGCGGCCTTGTGCGCATGGCGATTACCAACCATGGTTTCGGCACCTCGTACCGCGGCTTCGGATCGCCGCAAGCCTACACCTGTGGTGAAGCGCTGGTCGATATGCTGGCGAAAAAGGCGGGAATCGATCCTTTTGAATTCCGTTACAACAATCTTGCGCGTCCGGGCGATCTGACCATAAACAGCCATCCTTACCGCGACCCGGCAATTGTCGAACTGTACGACATGCTGCGCCCGATCTACGAAGAAGCCAAAAAGCGGATAGCGGCCAAAAAGGAAGACGAAAACTATTACTACGGGCTTGGTATCGCAAGCTGTGGCTTTAACGTTTCAATCGGCGCGCACGACCACGCGGATATCGCGCTGGAGCTGATGCCCGACGGCTCGGTAACGGCCTATAACACATGGCAGGATCCGGGGCAGGGCGGCGACATCGGTACGCTTGCGCACACGCACGAATGTCTTAAACCGCTTGGTTTGGAACCCGATCAGATAAAGCTCTATATCAATGACAGCCACCGCTGCCCGAATTCCGGCATATCGGCGGCAAGCCGCTGCCACTACATGGTGGGGCACGCGACGAAGGACGCGGCGGACCAACTTATCGCCGCTATGAAAAAAACCGACGGAACTTTCCGCACCCACACCGAAATGGCAGCCGAAGGAATTCCGACAAAATATGGCGGATCATTCGACATCACCGGCTATGGCGGCGGCGCTGTAGACCTCAATCCGAATACGGGCGAAGCCGATCCGGTTCTGACGACAACCTACGGCGTTAAAATGGCGGAAGTCGCGGTTGAAAAGAAAACCGGCAAAACCATTGTTAAGCGCGTTGTATTTGTCAGCGACGTCGGCAAGCTCGGCAATGTTCTGGCTGTCGAAGGGCAGGCATATGGCGGCATTTCTCACGCGGTAGGTTTCGCGCTGACGGAAAACTACGACGACGTGAAAAAGCACGGCACGATGGCAGGCGCAGGCGTTCCGACGATCATTGACGTTCCCGACGACATGGAACTGCTGTTCCTCGAACGCGACCGCAAGCACGGCATACACGGTTCTACAGGCTGTTCCGAACTGTACCAGTCGGCGGGACACATGGCTGTGATGAACGCGATTGCCGACGCTATCGGCGGAAGGGTTTATACGCTTCCCGCGACGCCGGCAAAGGTAAAAGCCGTTATCGACAGGGTTGCGGCTGGAAAGCCGGAAGTTGTAGAAAAATGGCGGCTTGGGCCGGATATGTACGATGTCCTTGAAGATATAAAAAATAATCCGGTGTAACTATTTGAGCATTTCCATTACGGGCAATATCTCTGAGAAGTCGATTAATGCGCTTGATCGTTTTCTTGTCGTTTTCCTGCCAAAATAGGTATTCTTCCCATGCGCTTTCGGCAAATATGAGTTTACTCATCCTCCATTGCCTCTAATTCCTCAATCGTTCTAACGACGATATGCCCGCATTCAATCTGCCTGGCTGCCTCATTGATGGCCGTTATATTACGATCGCTGTAAAATGGATCGACAGATACTTCAAAGGGTATGCGCCGTTCGCGGCTCATTTTTTTTGCAAAGATGGTGAACGCTGTAGTCATGTTCATTCCCAACAATTGACAGGTGTGTTCCATAGACTTTTTCAAGTCTTCATCTATTCGAATGTTTACCAATACTTGTGCCATTGTTACCACTTTCTTTCTTTATGTACACCCGATATTTCAGGGTGATTCGCTAACTCCTACATGAAATGTCAGGCAGACTATTATGTACAAATGTAAAGACATTGTAAATATATCATCTTTGCATTAAAAGTACGACGCTTTCCGTCGAGCGGGCGCGGGCATTCCGACGATCACGGATATACCGGACGATATCGAACTGCTTTTCCATGAACGCGACCGCAAGCACGGCATTCACGGATCGACCGGCTGTTCCGAACTGTACCAGTCGGCGGGACACATGGCTGTTATAAACGCGATTGCCGACGCGATAGGCGGCCGTGTTTATACGCTTCCCGCATCACCCGCAAAGGTAAAAACGGTGATCGACAGGATGGCGTCAGGAAAGCCGGAAGTCATTGAAAAATGGTGCCTCGGTCCGGATATGTACGATATTCTTGAAGATATTAAGAACAATCCGGTGTAATGTGTGCGGTTCACTTCAGGCGCCTAAAAAAAAGCGGGCGCTTGAAGTGAACAGGTTTTTATTGATGAATGATTTTTGGAGTGCGGCAGCTTGCTACCGTTTTGTTTACGGAAGCTTGCTCCGGCGTCGGTAAAAATCTTTGCAAATGAACAGTCTGCAACTGATTCCAGAGCCTGGGTTTATATCATTCGCAGTTGTGTTTTTATGACGGGAGCAAGCTCCCGCACGCCATAAATTAATTTTCCACGTTACCATTCGAGGTTTTGCAATTACCTGTCTTATCAAACGATTGACCAGGGCAAGTTCACCTGCTTTTAGAAAGCATTTTTTTGAGGTGGGCTTTGAGTTCCTTAAACGCGCTCCTTAAAGTGATCTCGTCAAGCGTTTGGATCAGCGCCGCTACTTCGGCTTCCGTAAGACTTTCCTTTCTGCCCGACAGCACCGTCGAACGGCTTTTAATAACGTGAACAAGTAGGTCCTCAAGCTTTGCGCGTTCGCTTACCATTTTTACTACGCTTTTACTTTTATCAGCAAATTGTATGAAGTCTTTATTCATGCGCTGAAAGTCCAGCTTGTCCTTATCGTTGGCGTACGCTTTGACTATCGCTTTGTACGTCGCGCTTTCTACCATGCAGGTTTTTTCCGTGTCGGCTTCTTCAACTTCGGCAACCGCAGCCGCTTTTGGCGCCGTCGACGTAATCGCTACCTTGCCGCGCGCTGAGAACGGCAGGCCCTGCGTAAGTTCGAGCGCTTCCTTCAATGCCTTAGGCGGAAATAATGCCGCGTTTATTTTGCCGTAGGGAATGCCTTCTCCGGTGCGTTTATCAATTGTTAAGACCGCCGCGCTACTTGAATCCAGGCGCAAAACCTTAACGCCCGCGCCGCCGGATGAAAGTTTCACTTTGTAAGCTACCGCGGGTATTTCCGAAAGTTCCACGGCTTTTGTTCTGATTATGTTCATATTACCTCCAAAATTATATTTACCTCAAGTGCCGCATGCGCGCGGAAACCTTAAATTTACTGCTAAAACCCGAGCGCTGTTTTTCAACGCGGAAAAATCATAGATTTCATTCGCGCAGGTGTCAATGATGCGTAAGCAAAACGCCCGCGTGACGGCGATAATCCTGCGGACCGGGAGACGCTGAAACATGTTCTCCCGGCAAAAAGCGAGGTTTGCGGGGAAAAAAACCACCCGGCGCTTCTATATATCGAAATTAGCGCTTTTATGACCGATCTTCGCAAGCGTGAAGGCATAATGTCGCGCGCTCTGGAATTTGCCATTTTAACGGCGGCGCGTTCGCAGAAGGTTCGCTTTGCGGATATGTTTTTCGTTTCTTAGCGGCCAGAATATCGATCTCATTTCCGACCGCCAAACCACGTTTTAGACGTCGCATGACTCAGAACCATTTAGCAGGCCTGGCAACATGGCACTTTGCCGCATGTTGCCAGGCCGTGCTAATTTACTCTACGATGTAGATCTCGCGGATCTGGACGTTGCCCTTGGTATCAACGTAGACTTTGTAATAGCCGACATCATAGACTCCCGCCGCGTTGTTATTGATTTTGGTGGTTGTTGTTATGGTTTTTATCGTATCGTCGGGATAAAGCTCCGTGACTGTTATGTTTAGTTCGTTTTGATTGCCGTTGAGTTTGGTGACGAAAGCAGAAGGGATCACATCGACAGGAAAAACGGCGTTCACGACTATGCTGACAACATCCTGCATCCATATGCCGCGGTTGTTGTGATCGGCGTCTGCCCGTCCCACAGCCAACCGCAGTCTGACGCCGTCGAAGTACAACATCATCTTATTACTATCTATATCCGTAGAATAAACGCCCAACCAGCCATCGTCCAGGTTATAGGTGTCAGTCATGTTATCCCTGGCGGTCAGTGTGACGCTCACGGCGTACGGGGATATCGTCATGATCTCATTCAGCAAATCTTCCAGATATATGCCGGTAACGGTCTGAACGTCCTCGCTGCCATGATGATCCCTGCGGTTATAGGTTTTGGTTTGTACAAACTCCGTGTATGCGCGCAGGCCGCCCTGGCTGAAAAAGCCGGGTTTTTCCACCGCGCCGGTGATTCTGAGAAGCGCGGTTTCTTCCGTGGCGTCGCCCACGCTGTCAACGTTCACGAATATTCTGACGACATTCTGCATCCATATGCCGCGATTGTTATGGTCGGCGTCTGCCCGCCCTACAGCCAACCGCAGTCTGGCGCCGTCAAAGTACAGCATCATTTTATTGCCGTCTATATCTGTCGAATATACGCCCAACCAGTCGTCGTCCAGATAATAGTCGCCTTTCATTCCGTCCCCGGCTGTCAGCGTGATACTGGCGGCGTCCGGCGACAGCGTCATGATGACATTCAGCAAATCTTCCAGATATATGCCGGTAACGGTCTGAACGTCCTCGCTGCCGTGGTGATCCCTGCGGTTATAGGTTTTGGTTTGTATAAGATCCGTATATGCGCGCAGACCGTCCTGACTGAAATAGCCGGGTTTTTCTACCGCGCCTATGATTGTGAGCAGAGCGGTGTCTGCAGTGGCGTCGCCCACACAGCCGCAATCAAATTCATCCGCAATGGCCGTCATCGAAAACATCGACAGCGCTATGCATAAAACAAGTATTGTGAACGTTCGTTTTGGTTTTAGATTCATGTTTTTCTCTCCTTGATGAAATTTTAAATTGCCTCTTTTTGTTTTGAGTTGAGGTTCTCGGTTCATCCTTTTTTTCACTTCCTCGAACATTTCATCCTTAACTGCCCATCCAGACGGCAGGGGACGGATAAAAACAGCCGCGTCAGCAAGCATCCGTGATCGCGGCTGGGGATAAGAGAATTATACCGCGTAATATATTCGGATATATAGTAATAAAATGTTTGTATTTAACTTTATTTCGTCAACAGCGAATATCCGGGTTAGCGTATTCAGTGGTTTATCAGTGTTCTGTATGCTAAAGTACCGTTTGATTTTGAAGCTTATATCTCCGCCAAATATATAGTGAGGATATGAAACAATAGATAATATCGCGGCTTTCCGCCGGTGGGACGCCCGCGCTCACGGGTCTAATCTGAAAGGTCTAGTAAGAATCTCAATGGTAAAAAAAATCGTAATTTTCCTTCAGCTTGTGTTTTTGCCGATGCTGTTTTACGGCTGCTCCACAGACTTATCCCGAACGGCCGGGAACACCAGGGAAATTACCGACCTGATCGGCAGGAAACAAAGGGTTCCTGTTGCCCCGCTCAGGATCGCTGCAATGACAGGCCCGTCATACGAGATGGTCTTTATGCTGGGCGGCAAGGATCGCATCGCCATGGTCAAGGGCGGTCATACGGTTAATTTTCCGCTTGCGCTGCTAACCAACCCAGACCTCGCCGATTACGCGAGCGTGGGCGCAAACCCCAGTTCTTCCGTCAATATTGAAGATTATCTGCGGCGCGATATCGACATGGTTATTTATTACGACAACAACGCCGAACTAAAGAAATTCGCCGCCGTGGACATGCCGGCTATCGTCGTTACACTTAATTCCAGTATTCGCGATACCCTTGAAGAAGTGATGGCGCAAAGCTTTGACGAATATATCGAGCTTTCCACCGCCGCGGTCGGCATACTGGCCGACGTAATGGGCGGCGAAGCGCCGGCCAGATATGCCGTCTGGAAAGACTACTGCGCGAAAAAACTGGCCATGCTTTATGAACGCGCTAAAACCATTCCAGATGAAAAGCGCAAAACCGTCTATTGGGGAAACACCTGGGGGGAAAATATCCTGGCTTCGTATTCGCTGAGAACCAGATACTATGAAATCTGGCTCTGCGGCGGCGTCCTGACCGGCCCGCTATCGGGCGACGGAAGTTTCCCTGAGGTTACTGCGGAGCAGCTTTTTGCCTGGGATCCGGAAATAGTCATCGTGGATAATCACGGCAATTTCCCCGATCTGGTGATAAAGGACATGTATAAGGAAAACTCCAGGTGGGCGACTTTGCGGGCGGTGAAAAATCGTCAACTGCACCGCGTCCCCGCCGGTGTTTTCTTCATGGATAAGGGAACCACTTCAACATTGATGCTGCTCTGGCTTGCCACAGTCATACAACCTGATCTTTTCGCTGATATCGACGTGGTGGAAGAGATTAAATACTACTACCGCGAGTTCTATTCATATGATCTGACCGACGGGGAAGCGCAGAAAATTCTTGAAGGTTGGCATGAATGGTCGGGAGAAAATTCCTGGCTATGACGGACGCGGACCGGCGGGAAAAAGCGAAAACCGAAATAGAAAAAATCGAGCCGGGTACATCCGGTATCAAGTGGCTGTTTATGCTTTTACTCCCCCCGGTACTTTTCGTCGCGACTCTTTTTCTGGGTCGTTACCATGTGCCCCACGATCAGATACTGGACATACTGAAAAAGAATTTACTTCATTTGCCTATAGACCCATGGTGGGCGGATTCCGCCGAGGCGGTGATTATGAAGGTGCGTCTGCCGCGGGCAATCATGGCTATGCTGGTGGGCGCGGGTCTTTCCATGTCCGGCGCGTCATTTCAGGGAATGTTTCACAATCCACTGGTCAGTCCTTTTATTCTCGGCGTTTCGGCGGGCGCGAGTTTCGGGGCCGCCGTCGGGCTTGTGTTGGGTTTCCCCGCCATCGGTGTGCAGGCTCTGGCTTTCATCTTCGGCATCATGGCGGTTGCAATAACCTACTTTATGTCACGCATATATAAAATTACGCCCATCCTGATGCTTGTGCTTTCCGGCATGGTGGTTTCGGCGTTCTTTCAGGCCATGCTTTCACTTATAAAGTTTATGGCTGACGGCGATAACAAACTGCCCGCCATTACATTCTGGCTTATGGGCAGCCTGGGCAGCATTGGGCCGGACGACATGGCGATAGCCGGCATCCCGATTATAATTTCAATGATTGGACTTCATCTGGTTCGCTGGAAGCTAAACGTCCTTTCCATGGGCGACCGCGAGGCAAGGGCGCTAGGCGTTAATAATGAGCTGATTAAGATGATAATCATCATCTGTTCAACGGTAATAACCTCCACGGCGGTCGCTTTCTGCGGGATAATCGGCTGGGTGGGGCAGGTTATCCCGCATTTTTGCCGAATGTTGGTTGGGCCGGATCATAAGTCGCTTATACCCGCTGCAATGCTGGTCGGCGCGGCATATTTGCTGCTGATCGACAATTTTTGCCGCCTCTTCACTTCCGTGGAGATTCCGCTGGGTATCCTTACCGCAGTGGTCGGCGCTCCGGTTTTTGCTTATCTGCTGCGGAAAACAAAAGGGGGCTGGAATTGAACGAATTCAAGCTATCCATCAAAAACGCCGGATTTGGCTATAGCGAACGTGAACCGATTTGGGAAAACATCAATATAGATGTGAGAGATGGAGAATCATTGTGCCTGCTTGGCCCCAACGGATGTGGCAAGACCACGCTATTCAACTGCATCAACGGCAATTACCGCCTGAAAACCGGATCTATTTGTGTAAATGGCAGGGATATTCGCTCATATGGCATCGTCGAAATGGCTAAAACCATAGGCATAGTTTTTCAGGATCACAGCGCGCCTTTCCCATACAGTTCGCTTGAGGTCGTGCGCATGGGGCGCGCGCCCCACCTGAAAATATTCGATTCGCCTTCGCTGCGCGACACGGAGACGGCTTACGGAATAATGGAAGAAATGGGAATCGCCCATCTGGCCGGCAAGAGATATACGCATATTTCCGGCGGCGAGCGGCAACTGGTGCTGATTGCCCGCACACTTTGCCAGGAGCCCGAGATGATACTTTTCGATGAGCCGACCTCTCATCTGGATTTTAAAAATCAGGCTATGGTTTTGCGCACTATAAAGGAACTTTCACAAAAAGGCATGACCATAATTATGACCAGCCATTTTCCAAACCATGTCTGGAAAATCGGCGGCAGCGTGGCCATGCTGGGCTATCACGGCATGGTGGCGCAGGGTAATGTCGGCGAGGTAATGACGGAAGAAAACCTCAGCGCGACTTACGGCGTCGAAGTAAAAATTTATGACGCGCTTACGGGAAATAATAAAACCCGTTTCTGCGATCCGGTTTATTAATGGGAATATCCGACAAAAATATCCGCAAAAAAGCGGATATTTTTGTCGGATATTCCGGACTTTTGGAACGAGCTTACACAGGAGGAATTGCCATGAAGAATAAATATTTATTTTTTATTTCACTGCTTACGCTGCTTTTTACCTTCGCCGGATGCGGCGGCACAGGGTATTCACCAGGAGGCGCCGCACCGGATAAGAAGCCTCCGCAGCACTACAGGGGCGACATGAAGCCCCTTGACGAACTTGCGCCGGCGGAACGCATCGTCATTCTGCAAAACGTGTTCAATTCCAGCACCCGCGAAGGATTTTTTACGAAGGATACCAGGCCGGCGGCGGTTGAAATAGAATATAACGGCGGCAAGGCGACTGCATGGCAAATGAACCACGCCATAGATTTTCTTCACAAAGGCTGCGAGGGAACCGTAACCGTTATTAAAACCGGCGGCGACAAGGCCGAATTTTCCGCCGGGGATTTCAGCGGCATGTATGTAATGCTTGATTTAAGATCTGACGATCCTCCGGTTCTTTACAATCCCGCGACCAAAAGCGCGGCGACCGATTTTTCCTATGCCGTGACCAGTGATGGCGAGGCTATATATTCCGTGGTCAGCGGCGCTTACGAAAATTTCAAGGAAATGCTAACCAAAGTGGGATGGAAAACCGACGCGACGTACAGGGTTGTCGCCACAGACAAGTTTCATCTGCCGGTAGGTCCGGAAGAGGCTGCCACGGGCGAACTCCGCGGCGCGCTTTCCGGCGTGGTTAACGGATCTTTTCCAGACCTGAGCCTCGCCGGAGGTAAAATCAACGATGTACTCTATATTGAGCCGATTGTCGAATAATGTTAAAAGCGACGATAATAACCAGAACGGAGCAGATTGTAAGCAACGCCGCCGTCATGTAAAACATGCCGCTTTCTTCGACCTTCACCATGAAAAACCTGTCTGCCACGGTCATGTCGTCGGTTCTGTAGGTGATGATTTCAAATGATGTATTAGTTATTTTTCGTATTTATTGTTCCACTCGTCGGAGTTCGGGAAAAAAAGCGATTCATTATACTTTTGCACCTCAAAATCCCTGATTATGGTTTGCGCTTCGTAGCCGCAGAGCCAGTCAATGAACGCTTTAGCGCCTTTTGCGTTAATCATATAATCTTACCGGAAGCGGTGAATAACGCCGAACACTCCCTGGTTGTAGAGATTGCGGGCGAAACATTCCACGCAGATATCCGCGCCGAAGATCATATGCGCGAACATGCTGTGATTTCCTACGGCTATGCTTTTTCCATCAAAACCGTTTCCCACGGTATTTTCCGGAATGTCCAGAAAATACCCGGAAAATGGATAATCCTGTTTCGCGTCCGTTTCATCGTGATACCGATATCCGCTGGGATAGGCGAAAACCTTATGCGTCCCGGTTGACAGCGTGAGATAAAAACCCTCGCCGGGTTCGTAGTAATGCCAGTCGGTCTTGTTGGAACACAATGTATAGGGTATTGGAAAATCACGAATGCCCACGCCCTCGACGATAATCAGAACGATTTTCCGGCGACCGGCATTTTCATCAATAAATTTTCTTATTCCTGTAATTGAAGAAACTTCGCCAGGCTGCACAAGTTGCGTTGATACGGGAATCTGAAAAGCCTCTCCCGGAACGCGCAGAGCCTTGCGAAGCGTCGTTCCCGTTGTGGCAAACGCCCATCCTTCCTTGGCGATCAGCAGGTATTCAGGAACCCTTTCAGGACGGCATGGCGCTCCGGGAAAGGCGGCAATCCATTCGTCGCGCCTGACGATTCTTTCGATTTCAGGAATAGACTCCACATAGTCAAGGTCATGCGCGCTTGCGTCATGAAGTCCGGCGTAACGAGCCGACCAGTGGCTTGAAATCGCCAGCCCGTCCATTTTATTAAGGTCGAT
>Ga0082212_10006924_pt1 | contig 15119 bp, 15 predicted proteins | sample TergutNt197P3_FD_71548 | JGI IMG/M metagenome (GOLD analysis project Ga0082212, IMG submission 71548) | Neocapritermes taracua P3 segment gut microbial communities from Petit-Saut dam, French Guiana - Nt197 P3 | ecosystem: Host-associated > Arthropoda: Insects > Digestive system > Gut ...
CAGCGTAGAACGGGCGGTTTTGCGAGATGGCGGCAGTAACCCCGCAGACAATTTTGTACAAATTTGCACGTTTATCTCCCGCAGGAAGTTTAGTGAAGCCGCCACCTCGCAAAGCCGCTGGGACGTTAGCCGTCATGCGGGAAGCGACCACGATGTTAAAGTAAAAATAATAATAAAATATGTTCACAATTAAATTTTATATGAATCATGAAAAGTAAATTTCTTATTACGACAATTAGTATTTCATTGGCTTTATTTGCGATTTACCTAACTGTATTTTATTCAAAAAAATCAGTATATGACTTTAACGCATATCCAAATTTTTATGAATACATGTTCCACGCGATTATTCTAATTCTACCAACAATTGTAGTAATTGTTCTATTTTATAATAGATATATCAAAAATCAAGCAACACATTTAGAGGAAGAGAGATTGATAAACAATAACCTACATTTAATAAATGATAACCTACACACACAACTTACAAACTATGAAAAAGAAATAGAAAGAGTTCACGAAAAATATGTAAACTTATCTATTGAAGCAGACGCTATTATGATTAAATTCAATGATGTTGTTGAAACATTAATCAATAGCCAAATAGAAAGACTTGACAAAGGTAATTCAAAAAGAGAATTAATACCACAAATGTTTTATGACTTATTAAATCCTATAAGAGTAAAACTTTCAAATCTTAAAACTATAACCGCTACAGCCATTGAAAGTTTAAAAAAGACAGAACTGAATCATAAATCCATAAAAAGAGAGTATGAAGAATTATTGGAGAAAAAGGAACAAAAAATCAAAAACAAGGAATTGACAAATTCTAAAAAAGACAATCTGATAATCTTGTTAAAAGAAAATGAAAGTGAGTATAAAAGGACAAATTCCTCATTGAAAGAAAAAATAAGAGACCTCGAAATTAAAAATCAAATCTTAAATGACAAACTTAAACGAGTGGACTTTTCGGAGAATGAGTTGCTGATTGAAATTGAAAAATTACAAAAAGAAAACTCTGAAGTTTTGGGATTATTAGACAAAGTAAAACCTTATCGAAAAAAATATAGCAAATAACAAAAATTATGTACGGGCTAAACTTGAGATTGGATAAACGGAGAAATGCACGAACGGCTAACGGGCGGTTTGGCAAGATAGCGGCATTAGCCCCGCAGAAACGGCAGTGCGAACTTGGAAGTTACTACCCCGCAGGAACGTTAGTGAAGCCGCTACCTCGCCAAGCCGCTGGGACGTTAGGTGCAAGTGAAGTGCGAGTAGCAACGGAAGAGACTGATAGCCAATGCGAGCAACCGTTCTGAAAGAGCAGAACAAATAAAAGGACAGTTCCGAATCCCTTGACAGAAGTACCGAAAATGTTCCAAAACTCTGAATTGGCAAGACCTGTGAAGCCGTAAGAGCAGGGGTAAAAATTTTTTAAAAATGGTAAAGAAATTTTTTGTATTATTAGTAGCCTTAATTGGCTTGAGTAGTTATTCTTTTGCTCAAAAATTTGATGCAAAGTATACAAATGGTACTGTTACGGTGGCACTTTTTAAAAATGGATCTTGTATTGTTACTTTTGGTAATGGTCAAAGATATGATGCTACCTATACAATAACAGGATCGGGTACTCATAGGGATATAAAAATTATCCTAAAAGATGCTGCTCAAAGCACCTATACAGGAAGAGCAAGGAGTAATCAGGGCGTAGATTGGACTAGCCCCCCGAATGCTCTTGACATCAAGCCATGGGGTGAACTTAGCCGAGTGCGTAATTGAATAAATAATTCAATCTAAATTTAGAGTTGGTGCGGGTTAATACCTGCACCATATTTATGGAAAAGCCGAAAGCCGTGAGTGTAGGCAAAATTTAATTTATTATTTACAATGAAGAAAATTTTTGTAATGTTACTATTATTAGTAAGTTTTGGAATTAGTACATACGCACAAGGCGTTGTGTTGCGTGGAACGCACAAAGTCTGTGGGAAAGGTGCTGAATTAACACTGTATAGTAGCGGAAAGATGGTCTTTTGGCATGAGGGACAATCATACAACGGAACGTATAACGTTAATGATGGTTATCTGAATTTGTATGAGAATGGGAAGAAAGTATTTTCATTCAAATACAGTTTTAATAACCAAACGCAAAAACTTGTATGGGTTGATATGAATGTCAGGGGTGCGACTGAAAGACTAACAAGTGGAGGATGCCGTTAGGTTTTCTACCATTATGAAATAGTTGCTCATCAAGGCAACTATTTTGGCAACAGCAAAATTTGTGAGATAATTTTGCTGTTTTTTTATTCTCATAAAATTACTGCCTGTTTTTCAAAAAAGAAATTGTATCTTTGCATTTCATTAAATTCAGTTAAAATGAAACGACAAAGAATATATATTGACACCTCAATAGTAGGCGGTTTTTTCGATACAGAGTTTGAAAAAGAAACTAAAATGCTTTTTCAACGACTTGAAAACAAGGAAATTATTTTTGTGGTATCCGAAGTGCTTACGGACGAATTGGTGGATGCGCCTCAGAGAGTTAAAACACTGTTAGATAATTACAACGATGAGTATTTAGAAAAAGTGCCTTTGACAGACGAGGCGAAAGAACTTGCCGATAAATACATCGCTGAAAATGTGGTAGGAAAAACAAGTTTGGATGATTGCAGACATATTGCATTGGCAACTATCAATAAAGTGGATGTGTTGGCAAGTTGGAATTTCAAACACATTGTAAATCTTGCCCGCATAAAAGGTTACAATGCTGTGAATTTGAAAAATGATTATATTACACTGGAAATTAGAAACCCAAAAGATTTAGTATATGGAAAAGACATTTGATTGTTTAAAAATGAAAGAAGAAATTCAGGCAAAGATATACGAGGAAATAAAAGATATGACTTTCCCTGAGTTGCGTGCCTATTACGATAGACGCTTAGAGAATAGTGCCTTGTGGCAAAGATTGGTAGCCCGCGATAACGCAAAAAAACAAGTGGAATATGTATGATAAAACACCTGCACCTAACGGGCGGTTTCACGCAAGCGGGGCAGTAACCCCGCAGACAATTTTGTGTGAAATTCAACGTTATTACCCCGCAGGAACGGCAGTGGAAGCCCCGCCTGCGTGAAGCCGCTGGGACGTTGCACGCAAGCGGGCGACAGTGCAGTGGACAATGCAACAGAAAATGGAACGTTAATAAAGAATTATGAACCGTCTAACAATGAATATAATTTTGTATCGAAATATTTTATATTTTTGTGCTATCAAAGGTAAAAGCACGAGATACGAACTCGCGTTAGAGAAAGAAAGGTATTTTTGTTCAGTAGCTCAACTGATTAGAGCAACAGTCTTCCAAACTGTGAGTTGTGGGTCCGAATCCCACCTGAACACGCAATACTGCAAAATCAAACAACGGCTGTCAAGTGGTTTGGCAGCCGTTATGGTTAAACAGTGTTTACAAATATTTTTTGCAAGTAATTTGATAATGCAACTTAAAAATAATTTGATACGAAAATATGGGCTTTTTAACTATTGAATTTTTTGTAGGTGTTTTAGTAGGCACTTTTTTAAGTGTGGTTCTTACTTCCCTCTTTAAGAAATTAGGTAAGTCCATAGTATTGCTATGCAGGCAAAGAAGCAAGCGCAAAGATAAAATAATAGGGATTTATTACGGATATTATTTGAGTAAAAACGATGATAAGAGTGAAGTTGAAGTAAGGAAGAGTTTTTGGACTATTTTACCGAGTATTAAAAAAGATACCTATAAAATCATTACCCAAAATAGTAATAAAGAATTAAGGTACACAGGCGAAATGCGATTAGAACACGGTCACTATATTATTAAATTGCAAGGAGAACAACCACAATTGGAAACAATATACGAAAGACGTCTTATTGTTAAAAATCCAGAATTAGAACCTATTGTGGGATTAAGTCTTGCTATAAATTCAGCATTTAAAATAAGAGTAAATTTTTCTATCCTTTCAAAAGAAGAAATAAGTATTCAAAAATTTCGCAAAATTATAGATGAAAATAGAGTGTTTTTTGATGACCAAGTATGTAATTTGATTGTAGATAACTAAAACGTCAAAGGATAAGCGATTGAATAACAAGAGACAAATCATATTGAATATGCCAGCGTGCAACGGGCGGCTTTGCGAGATGGCGGCAGTAACCCCGCAGAAACGGCAGTGCGAATTTGGAAGTTACTACCCCGCAGGAAGTTTAGTGGAAGCCGCCACCTCGCAAAGCCGCTGGGACGTTAGCAGCAATTTGGGTGACAGCGACAACATAGAGTAAGTTGAAAAAATATAAAATGGAGAGAGAAAAATTTATAGAGCATTTCAGAAAATCAACTGAATTATTGGTTGACTTTACAAAACAGCACTGTTATAATGATTTTGTTGAAAATTATTTGTTTATCGTAAAAGCAAATGGTTCAGATTTTCACGACGGATTGAATGAATTTGAGAAGAAAAATTTAAAAATTCTTAATCGTTATGCAAAGAAAGTGTTGGCTTTCGACCAAGTAGTAGAATTACTTCACCGTGAAAACCAAGTTCCTTTGTGGATTAATATGTCTATTTATGAGAGTAAATCAAATGCTACAATATTTGAACTTATTTGTAGTAGAAGATTAAGACCAGACGAAAAATTGTTCTATAAAGCGGTAAAATATCCTCCATTTAATGTAAAGGTACCAATCCCTCCAGATGTCGCAATAAATTCTGATTTATTGAGAAATGGTATTGGAGAAAAATTTGATGTTAATTGGAGAAAGAGGTTGCTTGACAAACAAAAACATATAAATATACTTGAAAAGTTGAGACGAATATTTACAAATAAAAATAAATAAACTGCTGCTAACGGGCGGTTTTGCGAGATGGCGGCAGTAACCCCGCAGAAACGGCAGTGCGAGTTTGGAAGTTACTACCCCGCATCAAGTTCAGTGAAGCCGCCACCTCGCAAAGCCGCTGGACGTTAAATGAAACCCTTTGACAGCACCCGTCAGTACGGCACGAACACAATAAAAAAGATAAAAGATGAAAACGACAGAGTCAAATATTAGAAAAAAATGTATCTTTGCGCTACTTTTTAAGAATTTTAAAATATTTTAGCAAAAAATAATATGGCTTGGTCATACAGAAAAAGGATAAACATTGCGCCCGGAGTTCGCCTGAATGTGAGTAAAAAAGGCGTTAGTTCTACATTTGGAGTGAGAGGTGCGAGTATTACAACCGGTCAAAATGGGACATATTTAAATACAGGTATTCCGGGAACAGGCATTTATAACAGACAAAAGATTGGAGGTTCAAATCGCACAAAAACAAATTTACCAGTCCCTCCTAATGTTTCTCAAAAAAATAGTTCTGCCGCTAATGGCTGTGGTATTTTTGCGATTATTTCTATTATCATTGCCGCTGTTTTTATAATTAGTGGAGAATATGAACATCCCTTTTTATTTTACATTGGTTGGCTTGTCGGCACCATTATATTGGGACTTATTATTTTTGTGTTCATACCTATGATAACAAATTCAACGTCAGCAAAAAAGGTAGAACAATCCATTCAAACTCAAATAGAAAAAGCACAAAACGCTCTTGATCAGGCATCTCACCCAATACAAAGGGAGATTCTACAAAACTTTATTACCTGCACGGAATTGAGCAGAAAAATAGACGAAACAGAAGCAATTATTGAAGCGCTTAAAAAGAAGATAGCAAAAAGAAGTAAACCGCAATTAGAAGAACAACTTGCAAAATACGAAGCCGAAACATCGAAATTGACTACCGAATTAGATAAAGTACAATTAAATGTAGATAAAGATTTAGATGATACCGAAAAATGGAATTACTCAAAATTCTGTGAAAGTTTTGAAAAATTACTTTCTTGTAAAAAAACATGGATAATAACTTTATCTATGCGTGAAACAGAATTAAAATCTTCAGCAGCAAACCAAGTAATAAGAAAAGAAATTAATTTTGATACAGGAGTATTTAACTATATAAAATCATCGTTTGATATTCCTATGTTGCGCGATTTAAAAGGCAATATTTATTACATATATCCGCGATATATTATTAAGACACAGTCATTTACAGACTTTGAAGTTTTTCCGATTGATACAATTAATCTCAAATATTCAAAACAAACTTTCATAGAAGATGAGACCGTGCCTGAAGATTCTCATGTGGTGAATTATACCTACCGATATATAAACAAAAATGGAGGTCCCGATAAGAGATATGCATACAATCCGCGCCTTCCAATAGTTGGGTACGGTAAAATTGAAATAGAAAAATTTGGACTGACCTATTCTGTAAGCGATTATTCGGTAGCAGATGAATTTGTGGACACGTATTATAATTTTCTAAAAAACAAGTCGCCAAATAACAATATCTCGAAACAAACTCCTGAAAAGCAACAAGACAATCACATTTCAGAAGAGTATTTTTTGTCTATCACGCAGGAGGTTGAAAAAATTATTTTGTTGTGTGAAAATCTTTGTGTTGATAAAAGTTTTCTGCAAGTACTTGAAAATCATAATACCATCATAGATGAAAAATATACAGATATACAACAGCATATAAAAACGTTGTTTGTGATGGATATGACCATGTGTTTTATTGATTTAGGACACAGTTTAAATATGAAAAGCAAGGAAGGATTTGGACTATTCTACTTTTTTGCCCGCACAAATGGTTTGGACAAATTTGAATATGACAAATTGAAATCTGTTTTGAAATCTGATTTATGTGATTCTGTTTTGGAATTTTTCATCAAAGTTCAAAATGCCGTTGAAGCCAACAAAGCAATAGATGAACTATTTATGATTTCTGAAATATTGGGAAAATATGATACCAACCAACAAAAAAAATATCTTGTCATGCTATACCGTTTTGCATCTTTGACAGCAAAAGCAGACGGCATAGTAACTGAAAAAGAATCGGAATGGCTTAGTAAACTGTTGAAAATGAGTGATTTTGAAGATTCTCCACAACAAAATGAAAAATATCTTATTGCGGAAATCAAAGAGTTTGACGAATCAGAATACGACCCTCTTTTTGAAGAAGCCGCTTTAATTGTCGTTCAAACACAGCTCGGATCAGCCTCCATGCTTCAACGAAAACTAAAATTGGGATACAACCGCGCCGGAAACATCATTGACCAACTCGAAATAGCAGGCATTGTAGGTGCATTTACAGGCGCAGGTTCACGCGAAGTAAAAATAGCAGATGAAAGAGAATTAGAACTTTTTTTAAAAAATCTAAAACAGTCAAAACCAAGTTATTATATTCATGAGAAGCCTAATAAAATCAAAGAAAGAACCGAAAAAATCCACCCAATATTAAAATCCGATTCTCAAGACGAACTTCAATCTTTAATTGGGCTTACCTCCGTAAAAACAGAAATTTTGACATTGACAAATTTTATCAAAATACAGCAACAACGACAATCAAAAGGCTTAAAAACTTCGCAACCGTCGTATCATTGCGTTTTTACAGGAAATCCCGGAACAGGGAAAACCACTGTTGCCCGCATTGTGGCTGAGATTTATAAAGAATTAGGTATTTTAAATAACGGGCATTTAGTCGAAACAGACCGTTCGGGATTAGTTGCCGAATACGTTGGGCAAACGGCGGTAAAAACCAATAAAATAATAGATAGCGCATTAGATGGCGTACTATTTATTGATGAGGCATATTCACTTGTCAGCGGTGGAGACAATGACTACGGAAAAGAGGCAATCGCAACGTTACTCAAACGAATGGAAGACAATCGCGACCGTCTTGTTGTAATTCTTGCCGGTTACTCAAAAGAAATGCAAACTTTTATTGATTCCAACCCCGGACTGCAATCGCGTTTTAACCGCTATATTGACTTCCCTGACTATTCAGCCGAAGAATTGTACCAAATCTTTGAATTGAATTTGAAACGCTTTGACTACAAAATTTCTACAGATGCCACTACTCCATTACAAGAATATTTAGTAAAAGCCGTTGCTAATAAAGACAAACATTTTGGCAATGCACGTTTTGTCAGAAATTTATTTGAGAAAACCATTGAACAACAAGCAAATCGTTTGTCTAAAGAAGTCAATTTGACCCATGATATACTTTCTGAAATTCGCGCTGTTGATATACCAATGTAAAATTTATAAATAGTTGAATATTAAAATGAAAACACCATGCCCGAACAACAAAACATAGAATACAAAAGTAGTTGGCACGAGGACTATTTAGATTGGATTTGCGGTTTTGCCAATGCACAAGGCGGTAAAATTTATATTGGAAAAGACGACAACGGAAATGTGGTTGGAATTGACGATTACAAAGATTTGATGGAGAAAATCCCCAACAAAATCAAAAATCTGTTGGGAATAACTGCCGAAGTCAATCTTTTGCAGGAAGATGGCAAACACTATATAGAAATCGTTGTTACGCCCTACTCTGTGCCTATTTCGTTGCGAGGCAGATATTTTTATCGCAGCGGTAGCGTAAAACAAGAATTGACAGGAGCGGCATTAAACGAGTTTTTATTAGAACGTATCGGCAGAAAGTGGGATAGTGTACACATTCCAACCGTACAGGTTGAAGATTTGAAGCCGGAAACTTTTACTTTTTTCAAAGAAAAAGGTATAAAAAGCGGTCGTATTGACAAAACAAGCCGTGATGATGCACCATTGCAAGTACTTGAAAATCTAAAACTTATTGAAAATAATCTTTTGAACAGAGCCGCTGTAATGCTCTTTCACCCTGACCCTGAAAAATTTGTGTCGGGAGCATATATCAAAGTCGGCTTTTTCCGTACCGACAGCGAATTGGTGTTTCAAGACGAAATACACGGCAACCTCTTTGAGCAAGTCGAGAAAACAATGGATTTTCTGCTGACAAAATACACCAAAGCGTTGATTTCTTACGAAGGACTTACGCGAATTGAAACTCACGAATATCCAGAAGAGGCTTTGCGTGAGGCGTTGCTTAACGCTGTTTCACACAAAGATTATACAGGTCCGTATCCCATTCAAATTAGCGTTTATGCCGACAAAATTATGATTTGGAACTACGGACGACTGCCCGAAAATTGGACTGTTGAAGACTTGCTCAGCAAACATTCTTCACAACCGCGCAACCCTGATATTGCAACCGCATTTTTTCGAAGTGGCTATGTTGAAGCGTGGGGAAAAGGAATGGACAATATGAAGGATTTATGCCTTGAATCCAAAATTCCTGTACCTCAATTTTCGTGCAAAGGCAACGATTTTTGGACGACTTTCCGCAAAGATATTTACAATAAAGAGAATTTAAGCAAATTGGGGTTGAATGAAAGACAGATAGATGCCTTGGTTTATTTTAAGTCCAAAGGCGAAATTACAAGTTCGGAGTACGCCGCAAAATACAACATTTCTGACAGAACGGCACGCCGAGATTTGTCCGAATTGGCAGAACGTGAATTGCTTAGAAATGAGGGAGATAATAAACTTTCACGCTATGTTTTTTCTTAAATGTCCGATAAATGTCCGATAAATGTCCGATACGTGTCCGATATGTCCGAAAAAAAATAACTAAAAAAGGGCTTCATTTAACGTGCATATTGGCAAAAGCGGGGCAGTCTCCCCGTAGAAAATTCTGTGCGTAACATTAAATTTTGTATCTTCGCCGCAAGTTTACAGTTGCCCCGCCTTCGCCAAGCTGCCGGGCGTTAGCAGCAATGTCGGACAGAAATAGTTAATTTATATACATTTAAAGATATGACAAAACAAGAAACATTTGAAAAAATATTCAAAGAACATCTCAAAATTGAGACATATTCGAAATCAATTGATGGTTTGTTTAGTCCAAGACTTAAAAACAAGATTGATTATAAGCCATATTATCAACGTAATTATGTGTGGGACTATAACAAGGCAACATATTTTATTGAAAGTATTTTGTTGGGGACAGAAGTTCCTCCACTAATTTTTTTTGATAATAATACTAACATAGAAATTATTGACGGCAGACAACGATTTGAAACCATTATGAGATTTATGGAAAATAAGTTTTCCTTAAAATCAAAAGGGCTTCAAGTTTTAAGTCAGTTGAAAAATAATAGTTATGACGATTTAGCAAAAAACGATAAGGAAATTATAGATAAATTTTTAGACGCTAAAATAAGAATCATTGAGTTTAAACTTGTAAATGAACCGCCATTAGACAAATATTTAGAAGATAGAGTAAAAAAAGAAATCTTTTCAAGATATAATTCAGGTATTACCCCTTTGAAAAAAGCCGAGATTGATAATGCAATTTATGATGAAGATCCTTTATCAAGTGCCTTTAAAGATCATTTTGAACATAATGAAAATTTGCTAAATGAATTCTTTCTTACTTTTTTCAAAACAAATGAGAAAGACACAAAAGAAGTACCGATAGAAAAAATAATGTCTTTTGTTCGCAAAAGTTTAGTTTTACCAATGACACCAATTACTTATTATGCAAGGGGAACAGGTAGAACTGATTTAACCACAAAATTATATGAAAAACTTTCTGATGATAATATTGACTCGGTGAAGTCTGTTATATCTTCATTTTTCAGAAAAGTCGACTTCATTATAAAATTAAAGAAATTTTGTGAAAACAACAAACACCAATTCAATCGATTGGCTTTAGAATGTTTTTTATGGGGTTTAGGATTATTGGAATTAGAAGAAGTTGAAATTGATTATTCAGATTCTGTTCTAAAAGAAATAGCCTTCTTTATTAACGAGAACATAAATTCATATACAGAAATTGATTATGGTTTTAACAAAGAAGTTATAACTCGTTACTCAAAAACAGCAGAATATTTTGAACAAAAATATGGAATTGAAACTTCAATTTACATTTCTCCAAACGCAGAGAAAAGAGTTGAAATTAAGGAACTAACAAAACCAAATGACACTTCTTCTAAATTGTCAGAATTGGAGTCATTAAGACTTAATAAACCTGAACCTTCAAGAATTTCAATTGAAGATGTTGTACGAATGATGACCAAAAGAAGATTTTTAGTTCGTCCTTCGTATCAAAGAAAAGAAGTAATTAATCCAACAAAAGCCTCTTCAATTATTGAAAGTATATTACTTGATATTACATTACCTGCAATTTTTATTTTCAAAAGAAAAGACGGTATAAGCGAAGTTATAGATGGACAACAGAGGCTTCTTACACTTTTAGGGTTTATTGGCTCTGAATATATTGATGAAAAAGGAAAATCAAAAAACTCAAAGAACCATAAGTTTAATTTAAAAAAATTACGAATATTAAAAGAATTGAATAGTAAAAAGTTTGACGATTTAGAAGAAAACCAAAAAAATAAAATTTATGATTTTCCTTTGTACATAGTTGAAATCGATGAAACAAGAAATCCTCAATTTGACCCGATTGATTTATTTATCAGGCTTAACGATAAACCATACCCAATTAAGGAAAACTCATTTGAAATGTGGAATTCTTGGGTGGATATAGATATAATTAACAATATCAAAACTCTAAAAACTAAAGTTGATAACTGGTTTTATTTAAAACAATTAAAATCAACAAATGACAGAGACAGAATGGAAAACGAAGAATTAATTACATCTTTAATTTTCCTTGAATATTCAATTCTTACTTCTGACAAAAGAAAAACTTTAGATATTTTCCAAAAGACAGAAAGATTAAATGCAAGAATCGGAGATAAGTCTCTAATAACAAATTTACTATTAGAATTAACCGATGACGAAAACGGTAATAAAGGCACTTTTGAAACAGCAAACCGTAATGTGAAAAGTTTTATCAAAAAACTTAAATATGTACTTCTCGACCAAAACAAAACAAAAGAAGAATTGTTTGACTATCTAAAACAAGAACTTGATGAAATTTTCAAAGCAAATAAAGCACCTAAGCAGCATAGGCGAACAATGCAAGATTTTTATTTTCTATGGTATCTAATCAATGATATTAACTTCGAAATGATAAAGTTTCATAGACTGACAATCAAAAAAGAAGTAAAAGAGATTTTTGAATATATGAAAAACATTCCTGAAACCGATCATTTAGATAATATAGGATTGAATAAGTTCAACCAAATGGCAAATGATTTCAAGTCAAAATACAGGACTGCGGAACGTAAAATAAACTTATCTGAAGGCGAAAAATTAAAACTAATTGAATATCAGAATAACACAAGTAACATATCTGGTGCACCTGTTTTTCTTGGTGACGACATTGAAGTTGACCACGAATTTCCTATTTCAAAAGGCGGTAAAGACGAAATTGAAAATTTAAAAATTGTTCACAAAGACGAAAATAGAGAAAAAGGAGCAAGGACATAAACACTGCTGCTAACGGGCGGTTTCACGCAAGCGGGGCAGTAACCCCGCAGACAATTTTGTGGGAACTTGCACGTTATTACCCCGCAGCAACGTTGGTGGAAGCCCCGCCTGCGTGAAGCCGCTGGGACGTTAGGTGCAAGTGGCGGGCGACACGGCAAAGGAAGACAACTGAAAATTAATGGGAACAATGGTTAATGAGAAAAAGTAACAGAAGAAATATCAGTTCCGAATTCTTTTGAAGAAGCCCCAAAATTGTATTCAACTCTTGCGGAGAAGCCGAAAGCCGTAAGTAAAGTGGAGGTGAAATTTAAAAATTGTTTTTATGGAACAGTGGCAATGTACAGCGTGCGGTGAAATATGTAATCGCCCTGCAGGTTGGGGACCTCCCCCGCCTAGTGGTTGTCCTTCGACACCGTCGGGGAATCACATTTGGATAAGAATATCTTGATTAATATCCTTAACGGTGGATTAATAATTCACCGTTTTTTTTTGGAAAAAGTACGGTTAGATTGTTTGTTATTTCAAAAAAATAATTATACCTTTGCAACATTAAATCTGTAACGAATTTAAGCAAAAAACGTGACAAAAATAAGAATAAAATAAAAATGCAATCACTTAATAATCAAATAATAACAACCATAAAGAAAAAAGGACGTGGAAAAATAATTTTCACAAAAGATTTTTCTCTTTTAGGAACAGAATTTGCCATACGTCTTCGCCAATATGCCGGGCGTTATGCGACACCCGCGGACAGCGCAGTGCTAATTGGCAAATTAACAGAGAAATTGAGTGATGTAAAATAAAAGTTTAACGTTAAAATATAGAAATTATGAAGAACAGAAGATTAAGCAGTTTTAGAATGGCAAAGTCATTGTTAATTTTAGTTTTTGCTTTTTGTGGTCTAACTGCGACAAACACAGCAAAAGCACAGCAGAATATTCGGGATAATTTTTTAGTTGACAAAATTTCCCGATTTGAAAGTTCGTCTAATTATGCTTCGGCTGAATATGTGTATGACACTGATAATAAATTGTTAAGAAGGGTTATTACAGGTAAAATGTTTGAAAACAGCCAAGTCCGTGATTTGAAGTATATAGATGAATTTGAGTATGAAAACGGACTTGTGTCAAAAATCAAAATTCAAGACTTGACACATTTTATGTTTAGTTACGATATTCATTTGCTCTATAATTCACAGAGAGAACTCATTAGGAAGGAAAATTGGATGAATGGTTCAATGATTGGACATTTTAATTATCACTACGAAGGTGGACGTGTTGTCAGCATTTACAATGATAATATCACTCCTTTTGAACGTGATACTATTTTTTATGACAATTCAGGAAATATTACGAAATACACCTATCTTTATCCTAAGATGAACGATTGGGGACAACCAATTCCCGGCGAATTTGAAGTGCGTGAATTGTATTATGAGTACGATAATAACCCAAGACCTAATTTTGGACTTGATTATTTATTTGTTTATCAATTAATTCCGTGGATGGGAACAGCCTTTCCCTGTGAAATAATGAATTTGTCAAATAATAATATGACAAAAGCCATTTTTGAGCAACAAACCCATAACTATACATATAACGAACACGGACTACCTGAAACGTTACACTATATATTTGATCCTGTTGGACCAGCACCCGGAGCATTATACAGTATATCATATAGGCAAATAGGAGAAACAAGCATTTCAGAAATGATTCAAATAGCGAAAATAAGTATTTATCCTAACCCAACCACAGATAAATTCTTTGTTGAATGTGAAAGTTCTAGCACAATAACACTTTACGATATGATCGGAAGAGATGTTTTAAATCAAAATATCAATGGTAAGTCAGAAATCTATATAAACCACTTGCCAAAAGGAGTTTATAATGTGAGAGTTGTTTCCGAAGGTAAGGTTATTGGAAATAGTAAAATAGTGAAACAATAACAAAGAAAAATGGGCGACCGCATAACGGGCGGTTTTGCAAGATGGCGGCATTAGCCCCGCAGAAATGGCAGTGCGAACTTGGAAGTTACTACCCCGCAGGAAGTTCAGTGAAGTCGCCACCTCGCAAAGCTGCAAAAACGTTAGCGGCAATTTTCGAAAGGACAATGTCTAAAATATTGAAAATTTGAAGGTTAAAGTTAATTCTAAGTATATTATTTTAATACAATTACTTTAGAAGTTGCGCCCGACACGTATTTTCAGGGATAAAAAATGGTACAAATAAGAAATTCAAACAAAGTAATGGAGTCCGAAAACCATTTCAAAAACGGGGCGAGCTCAAAAAGCCAAACGAGCAGAGGGTTTTGTTTTAAAATGTTATTTTTGATTATAGTGTTTTGTATGGTTGCTAACAAGTTTGTCTGAAGCACAAATTGCAGAGTTGATTAATCATATTGACAAAAAATAAAGTTATATGACAAGTTCCCGTAGAACAGAAAGAAAAAGCGAATGGCACGCACTGCCTGCAACAAGCGGTTTGGCACAATGGCGGGTTTGCCTCGTTGGAAAATACTACAAAACAGCAAATTAAGTGGCTCGTGGCAAGTGTAGGTAGCCCGCCACTGCGCCAAGCCGCCGGGCGTTAGGTGCTATGCTGGAAAATGTCCCGTCCTGAAATAGGTTGACTCTAATTTCAACAAAATTTTCAACATTATGAAGTTAGAAACAGACCAACCCTGCCGAAAAAAGAACGGCAAAGAATGCTCGTTTGAGTTTAAAACTTTCGTCATTGAGCAAATCAACAATGGACAAATTTCTGTTAATTTTGCCGCCAAAAA
>Ga0082212_10006925_pt1 | contig 15117 bp, 13 predicted proteins | sample TergutNt197P3_FD_71548 | JGI IMG/M metagenome (GOLD analysis project Ga0082212, IMG submission 71548) | Neocapritermes taracua P3 segment gut microbial communities from Petit-Saut dam, French Guiana - Nt197 P3 | ecosystem: Host-associated > Arthropoda: Insects > Digestive system > Gut ...
TTTGAGACTCCCGCCCCGATTGCTCCGGACGAGACCAGAATGACTTCATGCCCTTCATTCTTGATATCCGTCAGCGCGCGCGCAAGGCCGTCGATATTCCTGAAATTCAGGCCCTTCCCGCCGTGGCAGAGCGTCGATGTGCCGACCTTAAAGACAACGCGCTTTTTTTCCATAATCGACTCCCCTTTTCAGTATTTTATATTGGTTCTGTATACCTGTCAATAGCTCTCTCAAAAACAACGCCCGTATATTGACCACAAGCCCGGACAGCTATATAATAGTAACTGTTCAGGGGGCATCCTAAAAACTCGCAATGGTTACAGCCCGCACACAGATTTACAGCAACATCGCCGTTTTCTCAGCAGTACTCGTGTGTTGGCTGTAACCAACCTGTGTTTTTCGGATGCCCCCTGAATAGTTACATATTATTCAGCTAAAGGATGGTGGCTGGCATGCTGAAAACCGGGATCTATATTGAGGCGGCTGCAGACGGGCTAAAGCAGGATATTTCTGAGATAGAAACATTCTTCCGGCGTATCAACTTCTGCTACATCGATAAGAATCACTTCTTCTCACTGGTTACCGGCGATGACGTCAGCGACGGCGCCTCCGGGGAAAGAATGACAGTCAACTGCGACCTCGCATTTTTTTTGGCGAACTATAGGTCAAGCTACGGGGAGAGTACAGCCGGAATGAACGAGGCGGAGCTTCCGGAATCATACAAAGCCGCGCTTGAGTCGTACAACAGAACCGGAAAACCAAAGGTTTTCGTGTACACGAAAACTGAGGGGTCAGGGATCCGGGGTCAGGGTTTACCACTCTCAATTAACTCATCACTCAACACTCCAAGCTCAACACTATTTCCCTCTCGCCCTTACGCGCATATTGATACCCTCAAGCTCGGTATCCTGATGCAGATAAAACAACTCGATCTGGACGGCGTCGACATACATCTTGAATACGGCAAGGCGTGGCAGGAAGCGCTTTGTCAACGACAAATTTTGTTTTATTGACGAAATCATGCAAATGTGGTAACTCTAAAATTCTTCACCGAAATAGAGGGCCGATAACTATACTATATATTGTGCTTTTGTTTAACGAATAAACACTATATGTGGTATAGTTTTGAGCGCAAACGGCTCTGGAGAGGATAGAAGCCTGATTAACGTAGTAAGGTACGAAAAGGCAAATTAAAACGGCTGTAAAGCCGTCTGTTTGAAGTATTCCTCTGTTTGCAAGGGTTTTCATTAGAGTTGAATCATGGTTAGGTATGGCAAAGCATTAACAAAATGAAAAGCACTTAGCGGGGGCGTCACATAACCCGCCGGAGTTGAATGTTTTTGTTGTATTGCAACTATTTGTGTGCTATGCTAAATAGTAGGTAAGGGTGAGGGTAGTGGCTACCTAGCGAGGCAACTAAATAATGACGGAGATTGAGTTAAGATGGCAAACATGAAACCATTGCTTTCCGTGAAGCATGACATAATATTTCGCTTGTTCTTCGCGGACGAAAGAAACGCAGAAGATTTGATTGCCCTCTTAAAGTCAATACTGACTTTACCTGATGATGATTACAATGAGATCGAGATTTCCGACCCGCATTTACTCCCGGATTATATCGGGGATAAATACGCGGTCATAGATGTAAAACTACGCACCAAGAGCCAAAAGATAATCCAAATTGAGGTACAACTAAAAGTTTCCGAAGCCCTAAAAAGCAGAATCGTCTTTTACGGTGCGAAGCTAGTCACCGAACAGATGGGGAGCGGCGACGATTACGAGAAAATCAATAAAGTCATAAGCATTATCATAACTGACGAAAAACTGATTAAGGACAGCGAGAGGTATCACCACCGCTTTACATTTTATGACCCGGACGCAGAGGTGGAGTTTACCGACCTCATAGAGATTCACACAGTCGAGTTAAAAAAGTTACCTGATGATTCCGACGGAACACAGTTGTACGATTGGGCGAGGTTTATCGCCGCCGAGACGGAGGAGGAATTTGAAATGGCAGCGCAAGCAAACCCACAGGTACGGAGAGCCGTAGTCAAGTTGCGTGAGTTGTCTGCGGACGAAAAAGCCCGCGATATGGTCGAGCGCCGCGAAAAGGGCGAACGTGATTTTAGAATGTTCGTTAACGACGCAAAGCGTGAGGGAGAGCAGAAAAAGGCTGTAGAAGTCGCCCAAAATCTTTTGAAACTAAATATACCGACTGAGCAAATAGTCACCGCTACCGGCCTGACTCGTGAAGAAGTAGAAGCCCTGTCAACTCAACAGGATAAGTAATAATCATTTGCTTGGGAGGAAACTGTAGTTAATGAAAAAGAGAATAATATCAATCGGGCTTGTAATTATAGTCATCATCGGCATATCCGCAATCCCCGCGTTCGCGGCGGCTACCATATCGCTCAGTAAGACAACCTATACGGCGGGCGAAACAATCACAGTGAACTATTCCGGCATTACCGCTGAAATGAGATCGGCAAGCGCTTGGATCGGCATAGCGAAACAGGGCGCGGCGGCAGACGGATATATCACCGGAAATTGGGAGTATGTCAATGAAGGCTCCGGTACGATTTCGCTGACCGCCCCGTCTGAAAACGGGACCTATGAAGCGCGGTTTTATCAAGGCTACTCGGCTACTGACGCCAACTGGGTCAGGAGCGCGAGCGCAACTTTTACTGTCGGCGCTGTGAGTGCGATGCCTGCACAGCAAACGCCGCCTTCGACCTCTACGCTCTCCGCGAATCCCACGGCTTCGACGGTGTACGTCAACGGCTCGGCGACAGCATTCGAAGCGTATAACATAGGCGGCAACAACTATTTTAAGTTGCGCGACCTTGCATATGCGCTGAACGGTACGGCAAAACAGTTTGAAGTCGGCTACGACAACGCCACCAAAGCGATAACGCTGACTACCGGCAGGGCGTACACGCCGGACGGTGGCGAAATGGCGAGGGGCGACGGGACCGTAAAGACGGCGACGCCAACAGCGTCTAAGATATACCTGAACGGCGCAGAGCTGAACCTGACGGTTTATCTTATCGGCGGCAACAACTTCTTCAAACTGCGCGACCTGATGGAAGCGATTGACGTCTTTGTCGGATATGACAACGCAACAAAAGCCATCACGCTTGACACAAGCAAGGGATACGAGCCGGAGGTCAGCGCAACACCAACGCCCACACCCACGCCAACACCAACGCCCACACCGACACCAACGCCGACGCCAACTCCGACGCCCACACCCACGCCGACACCAACGCCCACGCCAACACCCACGCCAACACCAAGCGGGAGTATTGACACGAGTTTAATTGGAGCGTGGGATTACTCAGACGGGGTAGGCAACTGGTCTCGCTATTTCTTCTATGCAGATGGAACAGCCGCATTCTACGAGGATTTTGCAAGAGCGTATCATATGGAAGGTAGGTTTACTACTTCAAACGGGAAAATATACCTTACCGATTTCTGCTATATAGCAGACGAGGAATACGGTTTCAATGAAGAGCATGTAGATAAAGTCGTAGAATATTCCATTGGTAGAGACGATATTGGTATTTATCTAAATATCGGTAATATCTTCGGAGCAGGAGACTATTCTGAAAATAGACCTATGAAGTTTAGAAGGTAAGCGTTATTAGGGATATATTTTTATCTGTTCGAAAAGCGGCGGGGCGACGCGCAAATCGTTGCCTCTCCGTTTTCACCTAAACGAACTGAGATTTTCCCGGAGCGCGGCTCTGGAGCGGATAGGAGCGCATTTGTCGTAGTATGGTACGTTGCAGGGAACAGGACGGCTGTAAAGCCGCTCCATTCCCTGCAATACCGCTTTCATCGGGTGTATTCGCGCTTGACACGGGCCTTCTCGACCTGTATCTCCCTGACCATGATTTGCAAGTCTTCGCTATAGTCTTTGTTTATCGGCTGGCTTATACATGAGTTGTAGCCCTCTTTGGAATACTTCATCATAAGGCTTTCCGACGCTTCGCGCCCCGGATCGTCGTTGTCGAGGCTGAAAATCAAGTCTTTGACGTGGGGGTGAGTTTCAAGATATTTCGGGAGCGCGGTATCCGAGGTACCCGCGAGGGAAATGCGATTCCGTTGCCTCCATGCGTCCATGTCGCCGAGGGATATGCAATGAAGCGTGGCGGCGCTCATGGCGTCGATGGGCGATTCGTACAGGTACAGCCGCGGAGACTGCGAGTATGTCATATTGAACCCGTACCGCTTATCAGAACCATTACAGTCTACGCGGTAAACATAGTCATTCGTGCCCCGGACGCTTGCGAACCGGGGCGCTCCCTGTTCGTCATGTGCGACGAAAACGACGTTACCTCGCCTGTCCTCATATATCTTGCCCTCATGGAGCAGCGTATCGACTATACCCCTGTAAATGCCGCGCTTAACGCAAAGGTAGCCGTAAAGCCGTAGGGGTATCCCTGCTTTTTCGGGAAGAATCAGCGTTTGTTGCTGTGGCTCTTCCTGATATAGCGGCGCTGTGACCGGGGCGACGCCCGTCACTGTTTCCACCGCTTCACGAAACGTCATGTTTTCGATTTTGGTAAGGTAATCCAAGACCCCGCGCCCGCCTACGCCCTTGCTGTGCCAGAACCATGATAGGCGGTCGCCCTTGACGGCAAGGCTCGGGTGCTGCTTGCAGCGGTAAGCGCCGCCTTTTGCGGTGAACGTGTATCCGCAGCGCTTTTGCAGAAAGTCTATCAAGTCGGCGCTTCTCGCCTGTAGTATTGTTTCCATTTCTATCAACATCGTGTTTTCCTCCAGTTTTTTGTGATTTTGAAAATTTGTAAAGTCGAGCGGAAATTGCTATCATACGTATCATATGTATCATAGCCGCCGTTTTTTGAACCGTTATGATACATATGACACGTATGATACATATATCAAGCCGGTTCCACAAAATTTACAGCGGCAGGCTGTCGTCATAGGAAAGCGCAATCCCCACGGCGATATTCCCCAGGGCGCAGTCACGCCTGACCTCCACGCGGCGGCGCAGCTCCCCGACGAACGAACGGCTGCTGAGTGGTTTGTAGCCGTTCTGTTTCGCCCAGTTCACGTAATTAGAGTATAGTTCGCTCGTCTGGATCTTAGCGCCGCTTTCCTCAATCGTGTACTCGTCGAGGAATGTTCCGATAATGTCAGCCTCCTGCCTGTACGCCGCTATTGCGTCGGCGACACGCGCCGGGACGTCAAGCCCGACCTCTAGCAACAGCCTATATCCGTCTACCAGCCAGTTCAGGATACCGCTCATGTTCTCTTTCTTCCGAAACAGCCTTTTAAGCCCCGTGTCCTGCTCCTCCGGCGTGAAGTGCCTGTCGAACGGTATCAGCTTGACCCTGCCGCTGGAAAACACCGTGTCGTCAGAAGTGCGCGGGAGATGGTTAGTGTTGATGAAGAATTTGCACTCCGGGCGGAACTCTACAGGGTTTTCGTTGAGGAACCGCCCTGTGAACGTGTCGCCGCCCGTAAGCTGCTTTACAAGGGATATGTTGAGTTCAAGCCCTTTCTCCGGCTCGGGCATATTGACGAGCCTAGCGCCCTTTAGCCGGGCTATATCCGGCGACGCTGCCGCGCCGTCCGATGAACGGCGGGCGAGCGTCTGCGGCTGTATCGTCCGGGCGTAATCGCCGAGGATAAACGCAACCGTTTCTGAAAGTGTAGTCTTGCCGTTGCGCGTAGTGTTCCCGTACAGGATAAAGAAACATTCGTTCGATACGTCGCCTGTAAGCGCGTAGCCGAGCGCCTTTTGGAGAAACACCGCAGTTTCCGTATCTCCGCACATGACTTCATCGACGAACTTCTCCCACCGGGGGCATTGGGCTTTGTGGTCATACCTGACCCGCGCTATTTTGGTTATATAATCCTCAGAACTGTGCGGGCGCAGCGCGAAACACTCCAAGTCAAGAGTGCCGTTGACACAGTTGAACAGCAGCTTATTATTATCAAACGCTGACAGGCTCATAGGCGCTATTGATTTCGCGTCGCTGAGTATGCTTTCCCGTTTCCGGCGGCTCTTGAGCGTCCCGGCGTACTTGATAAAGTCATCGTCCTTCCTACAGTTGCTTTGGGCGTACCCGGCGAACGCCTGAACGAACGACTTACACAGTTCCATCACACACAGCCCGCCGTCGTCTTTCAGCCACCGCTGGCCGTTGAATACATACCATGTCTTAGCTTCGACGACGTACCTGACTTCGTCGCTGTGCAGGTCGTAAAACAGCCGGGCGACGCCTATATCGTCGCGCGGGTACTCCGCGTTGCTTTCTACGTTCTTCTCTTTGAATACCGAAAGATAATCCATTACTACCTCGCCTCCGTCCTCGCCCTGTTTCTATCGCGTTCAGGCGCTTCACGCTCCAGCGCTGACCTCTCCGGCGGGGAGCGCATTATGTCCTCTATGACTTGCATAAGGCGCTTCGGCGCGCGCCTGAAAGCTTCAATGAATTTGTTGAACCATCTCAGGTGTTCGGTGATCGTCGGATCATGTTTCTTAGCCGCCGCCGTCCGGCCTTTTAGTTCGTCGCGCTCCTTGACGGCCTTGTTGCGTTCGATTGCCGCAGTATCGCGCCTGCGGTTCGCGTCGGCGATTTTCTTGTCTGCGTTGACGGACTTCTTAGCAAGAGTTTTAAGTGTTTTCATCTCGTCAGCCGTGACGGAGAATCCGCTGCCGAGCAGGGCGGGCTTTCCCATCGTTTCTATCTCTTTGACTGTAGCAGCGGCTTTCGCCTTGACGCTGACTTTTTCATCGAGCCTTTCAAGCTGCGATTCCTTTCTTTCGACCTGTTTGTCAAGCTGTTCAAGCCTTATGTTATCCTGCTGTATCTTGTAATCCAAAACCTCCAAATGCTCCGCTGTGCTGCCGCGCTCCCCGCGCTCAAAACCGATGAACCCGGCTTGCTTCATGTTTTCAAAATACCTGTCCTGAAGCAGCGTATATGAGTTAATCCATTTGCCCGTTTCGTCTTTGTACCTTGGCCACTTTTTTGAGTGGGATATTTGCGGTATTACCTCTTTGATCGTACCGACAAGTTCCTGGTCTTTACAGCGTTTCGTCCAAAGCACTTCCTTTTCGACGACAGGCACATAAACGACATGGATATGATAATGGAATACATCCCTGCCGAGATGTTCAGACAATGCTATATTTTTCTCGTCAGCGTGCATTACAGCGGAGAGGATATAATCCTCTGAGCCGACCTCTTTAACGGCTTGGCGGTATACTTCTTCATAGAACTTCTTTGCGAAATCATAGCCGCCGTTTTCCTCAAAGTAGGCTGTGTTGACGTCGTAAACCAGTTCGTCAAATACCTTCGCGTCGGCCCTCAGACCGCGCTTGACGATGGTACCTTCCTCAAGCATACGGTTGAATGACTGCTCGTAAGTTTCTACTGTGCCGTCAGGGGTAAAGTTCTGGTGGAAGTGGACGTTCATGCAGGCGCGTTCGGGTACGATGTCGGCGTTGTAATATGCCTCGTTTTTCCGTTCGTTATGGCGCTCGCGGACGCCGATGGAAGAAGCCGTATACGCAGCGTTGCGTACAACGGTAAAATGTGTCTTTGGCATTATGGTGACCTTTCTTCGTTATATTATGTTGGGTAGACGTCGGGCCAAGTCGGCCCGAAGCAAGCCGTTTAGTTTTTTTAATGTGGTATTCAATGCTGTATCCGATAAAGCAATCGTTCATCGTTTTCGCTGAATGCGGTATCCAATGCGTCATTCAATGCGTCGTATAATTGCATATACGCACAAGCACGTACATATCACTTCACCTGTACGCACAACTACGCACATGTACGCACAAGCATGACCGCTAATGCTTCAACTCATAAGATGGCAGCAGCATACATCGCCCGACGCTTACAGGCGCATTGTCAATGCACCTGACCCACTCTGGCACTTTGCAAGCAAAGTGCCGTGGGCTCTCCGAGGGGGTAAGCGTCTCGTTCCGAGCCGCTGCGCCGCCTGCGGGCGTCGCCGTTGGCGCGGCACTTCCATAGGCAAGGGCAAAACCTCAACGCGCCGCGTTTCGGTATCGCCCTTGCCTCTTACAGCGCCTTAGCCCACAGGCAAAAAGGCAGCATATCGCCTTGCGGCGGCATACAGCCTTTTTGCCGCGTCTGCGGACGCATGGACGGTGGACGATGGACGTAGGCGTTGACGCAGAGTTCGGTCACACGGTGGGCCCTTGCACAGCGGAGGCGGTTTCGGCAAGTATTACTTTCAATAACTTGTCTTGGAATGTTTCCTTGCTGTTATGGTCAAAATACACCTCGTTGATGAATGTCTGATTATTGATCTGCGTAATAATTTTACCATCGGGCTTTGATGGCGCGGCCGGCGTTTCTGTTTTATTTGTCATTCGATCTCTCCTTATGGTTGACATGAAAAAGAGACCCCCTTTTGCACTGGATCAGGAAGTCTCTGATTGCTTTGGATGGATATTATATTATGCGGTCAGCGTCTTTCTCTTTGCCCTGTACTCTCTTGCTTTGATTCGGCCATACTCACGGTGCTTTTCAAGATTTTTCTCTCTGTACTCCTTACTATATGCCCGGTGATAGGCGCGGCGCTTTTCTAACTGGGCATTTTCGATTTCAGCCCTCATACGCTCGCGTTCCTGCTCCGTTGGCTCTGCAAGTTCAGTCAGTTCATTTTCAAACTTGCCGATGAAATTGAAATAGATCTCGACGTGCTGGATCGTCAGACTTGCGCCTTTTGAATCGCGCTCATGCACAACTATTTTATTGATAAACTCATTTATGGCGGCAGGCGTGACTTCATCAAAAGCGCAGTAGCTTTCAACCAGTTTGATAAACTTCTTCGCGCGTTGGTTTGTGTTTTCGAGTTCTGATAATTGCCCTTTGTATTTTTCGAGTTCCTTTTTCAGCGCGCCGTATTCGTCCGAATACTTTTGCGAGAGCTGACGGTATCTATCCGGCTCGATATCCCCGAGGGCGTTATCTTCATATAGCTTATTTATTACCTTGTCGATTTGTTCCAACCTCTGCGTTATCTGCGGAATGCGTTTCTCCTGCTTTTTTGCCTCGTCCGTCTGCTGTGCGGCAAGGTTATTGTAGACCAACGCTTCAAATTCCTCTTTGTTGCTCAGCGCGTACCCGGCTACTTTCCGCAGCAGGCTTGCAATATTTTCCATAATCATATCGCAATCTATCTGGTGCTGTGAATCGCATTGAGCGCCGCCGCCCTTGCCTTTGGCGTATTCGCTGCAACGGGCGATATGCCGTATTTTGTTATCTGTCCTGCGGTCTGTGCGTATATGCAGCTTTGAGCCGCAATCCTTGCAAAACATCAAGCCCGCCAGCGGGTGGATTTGACCATCACCGTTTGGACGTCTGACCGGGGCTGATTCAAGGATTCTCTGCACGTTTTCAAAGACAGTCCGGTCGATTATCGGCTCATGTACGTTTTCCGTTATATGCCACTGGTCTTTATCAACGTAATGGTTTCTTTTATCCCTGTAATGCTTCGTCGATTTGAAGTTTACGACGTCGCCGCAATACTCCTGCCTTGTAAGGATTCGCGTTACAGTGACCTTATTCCAATTGAAACGGTTAGATTCTTTGAGCGGCCTGCTTTTAGCGGTTCCCCGGTCGTGGTCTTTCAAGTAGAATGTCGGCGTCGGGATTTGATTCTCGCTTAGATGGGTGCAGATTTGATTTCTGTTGTTGCCGTCCATAAACAAGCTGAAAACCAAGCGGACGACGCCAGCGGCTTCATCATCGATCAGCCAGTAGTCTTTTTGGTTCGGGTCTTTAACATAACCGTAAGGGGCTTCGGTCATTATGGGCTTTCCGCTCATGCCTTTTGTCTTGATCCCTGTCGTTACTTTTTTACTGATGTCTTTTGCATACCACTCCGACATGATATTGATAAACGGCGCAAATTCCAGCGTGCTTGGCTCCGCGCTGTCTATGCCGCTGTTTATGGCGATAAACCTTACCTGATGGATACGCATTAACTCCATAGCGTTTCCGACTTCCAAGTAATCCCTGCCCCAACGGGTCATGTCCTTGATTATGATCGTGCCTATCTTACCGCTGCGGACATCTTCGATCATAGCTGAGTAGGCGGGGCGGTCAAAGAAGCGGCCGCTTTCATCATCGTCGACATAGTGCTTGATATTCGTTAGCTTCTGCTGTTCGGCGTAGTGCTCCAAAAACGCCCGCTGGTTCTTAATACTGTTGCTTTCGCCGCCATCCCTGTCCTCGTCACCGTCTGAAAGGCGGGAGTAGAGTGCCGTGATATTGCTGTAACTGTTGCAATTGCTCATGTTTTAAGTACCTCCGTCCATATAATATTTGTTACAGCTAATATTATGCTCCCCATCGGGCGCTCCCATACTCAATGTCCTTGCGCCAGTTCTTCGCATTTTTCTTCTTAACATATACAATCAGGTAGACCGCCGCCGCGCCGACCAGCCCAACCAACAGGTCGAGGGGGTCGAACGACGGCAGCGGTTTCGATAACACAATATTCAGAGCTGTCATGCTTCCCATCAACTTTTTGAGAATGTCATTCCCCGGCGTTATGCGATAGGCTTCGCTGACCTTTCCGAAGAACCAGAAAAGCGCCGCATAAGGGAGGTTAGGGAGGACATATTTTTTTATCTTTGCGGTGGTCATAGCTCATGTCCTCCGCGCCCACGGTTCTTGACAGGGGCAGCAGCAGATTTGGCAAGCTCCTTGAACCTCCTCAGATTTGCGAGCATGGATGGCTTCTTGTCTTTCCGCTTGAATGTAAGCTTTGAAAATTCGTTGAACGCCGACTCCAGCGATTTGCTGTCCTTCGCTTTGAAGAAAACCACGCATCTCGGCGGCTGTGCCGCATTGTCGCGCTTGAGCGCGAAGTCCACATTGTACTTTCGGGCTACGCGCTTGAACGACCCGATGTCGTCGCCGGAGATTTCTGCGTTTGCGAGGCTTGAGCCATGCTTTGTCAGCGACTTGACACTCTGCTTGCCGTGCTTATACGTCGGTTCCCGAACCTTTTTCAAAAATGCCTGCATTGCTTTGGCAAGCATCCGCGCCGTTAGCTTCGTCCCTTTGATTGAAATGGCAACGGCTTTGTCGTTTATTTGTTCCTGGATAATTTTCATCACATCCTTTCGTCATTGGCGCTGGTATGCTCCATGTTTCGTTTTCGCTCCGTTCTTTGCGCTATCAGGAGCGTATCGTTCCAATCGTTTCCGCTGCCGGGGAGAGAGCGCTTCGGATATATGCCGGGTATTTCCGTAATCTTTGCCGCTAATCTATTGCCAGCTTCGTCGTTATCGGTGCAGATAAGGCAATGGGTGACTTGCGGATGGCTTTCAAGGAAATGGGCCAGCCCCAGTGTGCTTGTGCCTCCAAGGGAGATTCGCCAGCCGTTGAATGGCGGTAAATAGCCCTGTATGCACATGGTCTGATGGGATAGGGCATCAATCGGCGCTTCGAAAATGGCGGCGGTACAACTGTCCGGGGCAATCGGTGGCAGCAGGAAGCAGCATTTCTTGTCGCTTCCGCTTACATCGCCTTTGAACAGCGTCGTCGTCGAGCGGATGGCGGCGTATCCGGTTTTTCCGTTTTCATCCCTGCCTTTGAACACACAGTCATGCGAATATGCGCTCTCATATAAATCGCCACGCCCGATGCACTCCAGAATCAGCCCCCTGTCAATGCCCCGGCTTTGCAGGTAAGCGATTACGCGGTTGTTGTCCTTGTTATGGCGGGGGACTGTAAATGACAGGCGCTCAGGAGTTGCGCCGGCAACGACAGCGACAGCTTGTTTTGATGCCGAAGCCCTTGGCCCGGCTGCGTAAACTCTGCTTTGGGGGAGTTCCCCGATGAGCAGGCATACCGCATCGACAAAAGCATATCCACGGACATCGGTGAGGTAATCAAGCGCGGATCTGCCGTACAGCCCTTGACTGTACCACCGCCATTTGCCGCTCTTGATTTCTATGGAGGGGTGGTCTTTCATCCGATACGCAGCGCCGACATGCTTTACGTTGTCAGGCTCGTATCTGAGGACATAATCTAGGACATCGACCTGCCGCGCCCGTTCGACTTGTTCCTTGCTTACCCATCCCAATGCTTGTTCCACCCCCGTTCCCGCTTAATACGACCGTTAGCGATTGCATCGGCGCGGATATTGCATATTCCGCACCCAAAGAGCCACCTGCACAGTCATTCAGAGGCACCTTTCCGCTGGTGGTGAGCCACCCTTCCGGGAACAGAGCCATATCTACTTGGGTGGAGAGGCGGGAGACCATCAGGCTCAGGAGCATCCGGCTCTCCCACAACACCCAAGTTTAAAATGTACTCATTAGCAATAATCGCAAGTGCAACCTAAATCAATCATCTAGTCCACCCGCGTTCCTGCGCTTTCAGGCCCTGACGTTCACGCATAGATACATCGCCATCGATCACGATTTGGTAGGCATTATGGATTATTCGGTCCATGATCGCTTCAGTCACGGGCTTATCGTCGTCTGCACCGATTCGCTCGTACCATCCCCTGCTGTTGTACTGGGTGCAGAAAATCGTGGAGCGGCTGCATCTGGCTTCGATTATTTCAAGCAGGTCGTACGCTTCTGTCGGGGTCAGGCACCTAAGCAGCCATTCATCAACAATGAGCAGGTCGACCTTCTGAAATGCCTTCACCGTCTTTTTTAGTGTGCCGCAGCCCTTAGCGACGCTCATATCGTCCAGCAGTTCGGGCATACGGATATACCTTACCGTCTTCAACTTCCTGCATGCAGCAATCCCAAGTGCGCACGAAATGAAGGTTTTTCCGTTGCCAGATGCGCTTTCCAATACAATATGGTGGTGCTCATCGATGTACCGGCAGGTGGAGAGCCTCAGCATTTCGGCTTTGTCAAGTTTTCGGTCGCTGTGGTATTCTATGCCTTCGATGGAGGCGTATGGCATAGCGAATTGGGCATTCTTTATGTATCGGTCGAGCTTGTTGCTCTGCCGCCTGCTCCATTCTGCATCGACCATCATGCCGAGGCGTTCTTCGAAGGTCAGTTTCCCGAAAGTCTCCTGATCTTTGAGCTGTTGTTCGAAAGCAGCGGCCATGGTGCTGAGCCGCATTCCTTTGAGGGTCTCAATCGTGGACTGGTCAATCACTGGCGCCACCTCCACGCTTGAAGTAATCTGCGCCACGTGTGATGCCATACTGCTTCCCCGCGGAACCCATGGCGTTTTCTGGATCGACCTTCGTCTTGTCTTGGCCGTTTTTCAGTATTGCTGCGATGTTCCGTATGGAGGGCTGGCCCATATAAGCGAGGGCACGGCCGCAAGCATTCTCAAGCCTACTATGGCCATACCGATCAGCAAGGTTCGTCAGGCTTGCGCATGCCTTGTACCCCTGTTCGCTGACCCTGCCACTTTCCAGAAAGGACTTGATAACGGCGAGCGTATTGAATCCGATGCTACTAGCCCAAGCCAGAAACTAATCATCATTGTACGAAAGGTATTTCCTGTGGTTTTCCGGCATATGCTCCGGGACAATGACTGGGTCGCGCAGGCGCCCCTCATATCTTGGGGACGAAGCCACCCTTGCCCCATGGAAGAATGCCTCTATGGTATTGTGTGTAATCCTTATGTCGACTTTCTCCCCGATCAGGTCAAATGGTACGGAATACTTGTTTTTCCCGTCAGTTATGAGATAATCTCGTTGAACGGTGGCTGTCGACCACACCGCCGGTTCATAGGGGGAGGCGGGAAGCGGCTTTAGAAAGGGTTTTTCTTCGTTGAGGAACGCACTCAGGCGGCTTCCCTCTCTTTTTTGAAAACCCCGTGCGTTAAACTCCTCCAGCTTGGCAGAGACTGCTTCCTTCAGTTCATGGAGGGAGAAGAACTTTCGGTTTCTCAATGCGGCAATGATCCATGTCGATGTATGTTTGACGGTCCCCTCAGCGGGGCTCTTGTCACGCGGCTTATCCACCCGGGCAGGCACAACGGCAGTATCGTAATATTCGGCCATTTCGTTGTAGCTCTTGTTGATGATCGTTTCGTAGCGTGTGTTGCTATTTATGCCAGTCTTGAGGTTGTCGGGCACTAACAGCCTGGAAGAGCCGCCGAAATAGGCGTACATGTTCACGTGGCATGCGACCCATGTCTCCGACTTCATGTCCAGGCAAGGCTCCACGTAAGCGTACCAGCTGCAGGGAAGGACGGAGACGAATAAGTATGCTTCCGTGATTTCGCCCGTGACCATGTCGTAGATTTTAAAGGTGTTGCCTGCCCAGTCAACCATGATGGCGTTGCCCGGCTTGTGCTTGATGCGCATCGTTGCCTTTGTCATCCTTGCCCATTTTCGGTACTTGTCGCTAAATTGTGAGGACATATAAGGGATTGTGCCTTCGGCATAGCAGGATTCGCAATACTCGCTCCAGAGTAGCGTAAGCGTTACCCCGTCTTTGGCAAGCTCGCTATGGATGTAAGCATAGTCCGGTTCCTTTCTCCCAGATTGGCTTACACGTCCTGGATAAAGCAGTGATTGTAGCGACTGGTCCGACATCGTGGATTCGATCGGCCAAGATAGGTTGTGTTCATCAGCAAGGGATATGACTTCGCTGACAGTGTTCCTGGAACTCCTTACGCTTGCGGCAATTTGCCGTTGCGTGTACCCAAGGCTCCTGAGCCTCAGAATTTCCCGATACTTAACCATTTATGCCTCCATAATGATTTTAGTCGCGCATACGCACGCCGGAATCATTATAGGCGATGCTGCTCATAGATAGAATGTAAAGTGGCTCTGTTCCCGGAAAGGTGGCTCTAATTTGCCGTGCAGACGGCTCTATCGAAGTGGAATCTCCAACAGGTCGTTGGGACGCGGGCGTTCAATACAGTGTGTATCTCCAGGGTAACTTGAAGATATGGACGGAAATCAGCTACCCTTATCACACAAGACCATTTTACGATATGTACGTCTCACAAGGGGGACAGGCGGAAATGATATGGAAATCCTACGGATGGAGTACACAGACTTTTAGCGTAAAAGATGGTTGGATTTACGCAAATTATCGTATTAACGATTCGACCGATAACGTGGTTCCGGTGCGAGTTAATATCCAAACTAAGGAAA
>Ga0082212_10006926_pt1 | contig 15117 bp, 9 predicted proteins | sample TergutNt197P3_FD_71548 | JGI IMG/M metagenome (GOLD analysis project Ga0082212, IMG submission 71548) | Neocapritermes taracua P3 segment gut microbial communities from Petit-Saut dam, French Guiana - Nt197 P3 | ecosystem: Host-associated > Arthropoda: Insects > Digestive system > Gut ...
GCGGCTGACACTGCACGTGAGGCGGGGTACTGCCGTTCGTGTTCGCACGTCATTTTCAGCGGGGTTACTGCCGCCGTTGCGCCAAACCGCTCGTTGTGTTGCTGTCATCTTACCTAATTTAATCTGTTTCCACGTCTCCGACACGGTCAGTCCCATGCAGGCTTAACCACTACGATTACAAACGTTTGCAACTTTTTCATGCGACAAAGGTAAACAATGTTTTTCAATTATCCAAATATTTTTCAAACAAATCGCAAAAAAGTCTCTTTTTGCTAATTTTCTACTATTAGGTCGTTGTCCTCTCTCTTTTGTCTATAAAGGGGACACTTTTTCGTATCCCCTATTCAAATCAAACAAGCGAATTATTCTTGAACGAGTGCCGTTTCTGGGTCAAAAACATTGTTATTTTTTAACCAATCTTGAAAACCTTCTTCGCCCAATTGTGCCCTTAACTGGCTTGAACGAACAGCTAACCCTCTTATTTTATAGCCAGCTGAAAAGAAATAATCCATCCGGTAAACAACGCCGTCTAGTAACAAATCGTAATCTGGCCCCGCTTGTTGAAGAGCTTTATCCATCGCTTCTTTCATAGTCGATGATTTAGCTTCTACTTCTTTACCTTGCGATTTGTCAAATAACAAACCATGGTTTTTTGAACTAATGACAGTAAAGTCTACGAGTCTGTACGAACAGCTCGAAAACATGACCATCAATGTCAAAAATGCGACGAATTTATTCAATCTCCTACTCGTCTGGCTTTTCAAACTCCGCCCGTTTTTTGAAATGGTTTCTGCTACCATTGCCTCGCCATGATTGGCGACCGCTGTCCCGTTTGTTAAATCACTTAACTTACTCATGATACTTAAAATTAATTAATTAATAAAAAAATTATATTTTAAGTTGCATGTTTTCGTTCGTTTCCGCACGTCGCTTTCCGCAACGCACGTGTCCCCCGATAGCACACAACGGACGGCGGCTTGGCGCAGCGGCGGCTTTCACTAAACGTTCTGCGGGGTACTTCCGTTCGTGTTCGCACGTCGCTTTCAGCGGGGTTACTGCCGCCGTTGCGCCAAACCGCACGTTGTGTTGCAGTGTATTTGTCTTTCGTATGGTTTTTACAATTTACAGTCATCAATAATGATTTTTGGAACATCTTTTTTCATATCTTGCAATATAGTAAGGATTTTCGACTTGTTCTCAATGTCATTGTGTGTGTTGTAATACTGAAATAAGTAATAATATCCGTAGTAACGCAACGCAGGAAGTTTTGCATCCAATAATGCCTCAAAATCTTCTTTTTTTAAAAGCGATTTATCTTTTCCGAATTGGTAATATTGCATCATATTAAACAAGGCTGTTTCTTCCGCTTCGCCTTGACCACCATTACGAAACCTGCGCCACCTTTTTCCGTCGGTATATCCAATGCCGGTTTTTCCAGGCAATAAACAAACAATTCCCATTGATATTGACATAAGTCCCAACAGTAGAAGGAAAAGGGTAAAATGATAATAACATATTGCTGAAAACACAATTCCAAATATTATAGACGATATGGGACCACCAAGTAAAATAATTGAAAATATTTTTAAGTTACCCCTGTTTTCTGTGACAGGAACTGTTCCGCCCACTCCTCCCCACATAACGGGATTTTTTTCTAAATATAAAACAAGTTTGTCTTCATCGTTTCTTTTGATACCAATAGGCCCGACTACCAGCATATAAAGTTTCCAACCGTGCCATAAACCTGTAAACACATGGCCTAATTCATGAATTATGCCGCAAATTAAATAACAAAGTAAGGCATAAGGAATAAATTTAAGCAAAAAAACTAAAGTATCCATATTTTCAATTTTTCAATAAACATTTATTTATTTCAAGTTACGCTTATCATTCAAGTTCGCACTTCTTTTTCGACGCGCTCTCGCACATTGCACACAACGTCCCAGCGGCTTGGGGCAGCGGCGGCTGACACTAAACGTTCTGCGGGCTACTTCCGTTCATGTTCGCACTACACTTTCAGCGGAGTTACTGCCGCCGTTGCGCCAAACCGCTCGTTATATGCCGCCAATTTATTTGTCTTTCGTTATTTATTTACTCCACTGTCAAGTTTCTGCCTCTTGGATGGCGTACTCTATACAGCAAATCAAATTCCGCTCGTTGTGATGGCTCTAATATGAATTTCCAACGCACTTCGCCGTTTTCTTTATTCAGTACGCCATTCGACAATCTATCGGGCGTTACTTCAATTTCCGAAATGGTTGAAACAGGTATTTGGTCAAGCAACGTCATTGAAATGGGCTGACGTTTGTTGTTACGCACCGTAGTTTTCCAATTACGTGTAACTTCTGTTCTTGATGACAAAAATCTCGTTTGTGTGTTTTCTTTCACTTGTTCGCGCCTTACCAACACACTTTTATCACGCCCCAACGACAGGCTGAGCGTGTCGCTCAAATAGCGCACATCAAGAATGGTTTTCCCGACAAACGTGTTCTCGAAAAAGATATTCGCCTCTCCTGCGAGCAAATTATACTGCTCCCAATCAACAATATTTGCCAACAAAAACGCATCTCTGTCAACTTTTGGCACAGCGAAATATTCGTATTCGGCAGGAAGCGAATAATGCTCCATTTCCACAACCGTAACTTTGCTTTCAGAAGGAATAGTGTATAGTGTTTTTATCTCAAATTCAACCGAAGTGGTATTTTCGACTTGTGTCACAGGGACGGGAACGGCTCTGTTCTCGGAAGAGGCGTTTCCTCGTATGTTAATCCCCGGCGTTCTACCAGCCAACGCACCTGTAACAAGCGACTTACTTTGTGTGCCGTAGCCCACAACAACCACTTCTTCCAATTGTTGCAAATCTTCCTCCATCACAACACTAATATTGCTGCTGGTTATTGGTTGAATTTTTTGCTGGAAACCAACAAACGAAAAAACCAACTCTCCTCCTCCGGCAGGAATTGCCAGTGAATAGCGACCATCAACATCAGTAACTGTGCCAATGCTTGTTCCTTTAATAGTGACACTTGTTCCAGGTAATGGCTCACCTGTTTTTTCGGTTACAATTCCCGAAACTCTGTTCGATAAATTATTGTTAGCCAAATCATAACGTGGTGCCGGCGTGTAATAATTCAAAAAATAGGTTTTGAGTTGTGGGGCAACATTACCAAGACTTGGGTTTGCCGACGAAATTTTTAACGACACATTATTCCATTCTTCTTTAGTGTTTTGCATCACGCTTGCTTTGTAAATCAACTCAACAGGCTGCGTAATGTCTTTTGCCCGAATGTCGTAACTCGGAAACCAACTCGCATTTTCGACATAGTAAGAAAGTTCCAAAGACACGCGAGCCGCCGTTCTTGCACTGGCAGTCAAAATAATTTCGCCCGTTGGTTGTGGATTTACATTGCCTGCTGTCGCTATCCTTCGCTGAATGGCGTTTTTTTCTTCGGTCAGTAATTTGATTTTATGGTTTATTTCGGCTTGCGAGCGAAGCAAATCCGTGATTTGTTGCGAATAATATTCAGCGGTGAGTTTCAAATTGTTGTACTCAATGCCTTTATCTGAACCGCTTATGGTTTTATTTGATTGCAGAAAATTTATCTTTTCTGCAACGATAGCCAAATTGATTTGTTCGGTTCTGATATTTTCATCTAAATCAGCAATTTGCTTGATAAAACCTGTTACTTCTTTGTTAAGTTTGACGGTGTCATTGTAGTTGAACGAATGGTTTACCGAAAGCACCATTATTTCTCCGTCCATTTTTACTTGAACACTTTTAGCATCAATGTAAGGCGACAGATTTTCAAAACGCACAGTCGAATTTCCTGCCGGAAAACTCACTTGCGTTTTGCGCGTAACCTGAGCGCCTTTCAGAAAAACGGTAACATCGGAAACAGTAGTTTTAACTGTTATTTCTTTGTTCACTTGTGCGTTAGCATTTAATAAACTAACGATTGCAAACAGCATTGGAATAAGAATTTTATTTGCCATATTTCTTGTATTTTCGATTTGTCAAATTTTTTACAAATGTACAATTTTTCTACTTTCAGAGTTACTATTCCACATTTTTTCTACACTTCGCTATCGCTCGCGGTGGCATATAACGAGAAAGCGGCTTGGGGCAGGCGGGGGGACGATACAGTTCATGCGGGGTACAAACGTTCATTTTCGCACTACACTTTCTGCGGGGTAATATATGAAATTTGAAACACGCTGTATATAAACGAATTATGCATCAAAATTTTCTTATGGGGTACGATTTAGAGCGGTACATCACGTTTTATTAGTCCATTTTAGTCCTGCCCATGTCTGCATAAAACTTTCGTGCAAAATAAATACATTTTTTTCAAAAAAACAAATTTTTTATTATATTGTATATCATATATTTGCAAAGTAGTGCAAGGTGCAAGGCATCTATATATATAGATGCCTTGCACCTTGCACTACTTGCTGTCTCGTCCTAAAAAAACTTTACATTTTTTTGATTTAATCCTACCATGACTTTACATTTTTATACCCCTTTTTTTGCCCTTTTTTGCCTCAAAAATGACCTGAATTTTGACTTTTTGCCTGATATTTAGCAAATTAATGAAGGTAATAAGTTTTTGACCACTTTTTGTCCTTTTTCGATTTTTCTTGTTTTTACAACTAACTGTAATTCTGAATTATAAAAAATTTATTTGTCCACTTTTTGTCCAAATTCAAAAATATTTCTTATTAGTAATAAGTTTTCCATTTTCCGGCTGCCGAACTTTGCCGAAATTTTTAATCAAAAAAGTGTCAAAATGGAAGTCATAACAATTGAAACGCAGGTTTTCAAGGATTTAACGGAAAAAATAAATGCCATTGCCAAATTCGTTTTTGCGCAGCAGGCAAAGGCAGAAGAAGAACCTGTCGATGGCTGGGTAGATAACTATGAAGTTTGTACCTTTCTGAAAATAAGCGATAAAACGCTTCAACGATTAAGGTCAAACAACGAAATCAAGTATTCGCGTATTCGTGGAAAAACTTATTACCGTATCAGCGAAATCGAACGTCTGATGAATGAGAACATTATCCGCCGCAGCGACGAGCATTTGCAGGACTTAATCTTAAATCACCAATTGTATGCTGAACAAAGACGAAATATTAAGGCGAACCAATAACGGCTTGGATGTTTTCAAGCGCTACATTCCGGGGCAGTGGCGCGTCGGGCGCAACTTCCTGAATCCGCTTTACGAAGACCGAAAGGCATCGTGCAACATCTATTTCGACCGCCGCAATGACTGTTACCGGTTGAAAGACTTCGGCAATGATGCGTACAGTGGGGATTGTTTCGATATTGTCGGAAAATTGACCGGAATGGATTGCCGCAACCCGTCTGATTTTGTGTTTATCTTACAGACGATTAACCGAGATTTGTTTCTGGGATTGGATGACGGAGATACATTTTTTGCGGCGCCGGAAAGGTCTAAAAAGTCTGAACATGCCGAAACTTTGCCAAAGCGAACCGATGCGCCCAAACAACCCGATCAACCCCCAAAAGTAAAACCCTATTCCGTTGTTCAGCAATTATTTTCCGTAAAGGAAACAGCATTTTGGCAGCAATACGGAATTACCCCAGACATTCTGAAAACGTATAAAGTTTTCTCTTTGAGGGAATTTAAGAGCGAAACGGGCGAAGGAAAACTGTTTTCACTTCACTCGTCGGCTACTGAACCCATGTTTGGCTACGTCGGGAAAAGGTATGTGAAAATCTATCGTCCATTTTCGGAAATCCGGTTTTTATACGGCGGGAATTTGGGCGACAATTACTGTTTCGGGTTGGAACAATTACCGGCAAAAGGCGATACACTTTTCATTACAGGTGGGGAAAAGGATGTTTTGTCGCTTGCTTCAAGAGGATTTCACGCGATTTGCTTCAATTCGGAAACATCACATATTCCGCAAAGCATCATCAAAAAACTGTCTTACCGTTTCAAACATATTGTTTTGCTGTACGATACAGATAAAACAGGCTTGAATGCAGCCCTCAAGCATGAGAAGGAATTACGGGATTTGGGCGTAAAACGGCTTGTTTTGCCGCTTGCCGGAACAAAAGAGGAAAAAGATATTTCCGATTATTTCAAACTCGGCAATACTCGCGAAAATTTTGTTCAACTTTTCATCGAATTTCTGGATTTTTTATACAGCGAAACTATGTCTATTCTCAAACCCTGCGAAATAGATTACAGCAATCCGCCGGTTTGTTCCGAGATGATTGTCTCAATAAACGGCGTTCCGCTTGGCACACAGGGCAATCTTTTCGGTATTACAGGAGGCGAAGGCACAGGCAAAAGTAATTTCGTAGGCAGTTTGATTGCAGGAACCATAACCCAAACCGACAAACCCGATACGCTGGGTACGGACGTTCAGCGGAACATGGACGGAAAAGCCCTTTTGCTGTACGATACCGAACAATCGGAAGTGCAACTGTACAAGAACATATCCGGCATGTTGAAACGCGCCAAAAATGAAGATATGCCCGATTATTTCAAGGCGTACAGCCTGACGAGCATGTCGCGGAAGGAACGGATGCAGGCAATCATTCAAAGTATGGACAAATTCTACTATCAGTATGGCGGTATTCAAATGGTTGTGATTGACGGTATTGCCGATTTAGTGCGTTGCGCCAATGACGAGGCGGAAAGCGTCGGGGTTATTGACGAACTGTACCGTTTAGCAGGGATTTACAGAACCTGCATCGTTTGTGTACTGCACTTTATACCCAACGGAATGAAATTACGCGGGCATCTCGGTTCGGAACTTCAACGAAAAGCGGCGGCAATACTTTCCATAGAACGTGATGAAGACCCGCAAATATCGGTTGTCAAGGCGTTGAAAGTGCGCGACGGAAGTCCTTTGGATGTGCCGCTTATTCAGTTTTCGTGGGATAAGGAATTGGGAATGCACACTTACATCGGCGACAAGCCAAAAGAAGAAAAGGACAAACGCAAGGAAACAGAATTGACGGGCGTTGCCCGCACTGTTTTCAGCAAGCAACTGTTTTGCACCTATGCGGATTTGTCCAAACAAATTCAGTCTGTTTTGGACGTTAGCGAACGCACGGCAAAAAGTTATATCAAATTCATGCGCGAGCGGGAAATCATCATCAAAGACCCTGCGAACGCAAGTTATTTTATCATTGGAAATATTTAAAAATTACGAAATAATGTTTTTGGAAAAGGATAATTTTGAAAATTGGATGAAACGGATTATGGAACGTTTCGACCGTTTGGAAAAAAGTATGGCTAAACCGCCCGAAAAGGAACGGCGCAGGTATAAGGGTGAGTTGCTGTTAGATAATCAGGACTTGTGCATCATGCTGAATGTGAGCAAACGCACTTTGCAGCGTTACCGCAGTCTGGGCTGGCTGCCCTATCAACAGATAGACCAGAAGATTTATTATTTAGAAAAGGAAGTGGAAACGTTTATCAATGAATATTTTAGCAAGCGGCGGAAATCGAAGTGATGAAGGGGTTTTAAGTATTAATGTCGTTTACAAAATTTACTTTCCTGCGATATTTCTCCCCATTTTTAATTACCTCAACAACATTGTGTAATGGTATTGCCATTCCATACCCGAATTGGTCATATTGTTCTCCTTTTGAAATTGGTGTATTTGTGATAACTCCAACAACTCCTCCATTTCTGTTTATAACAGGTCCTCCGCTATTTCCGCCTTTTAGTCTGGTTGTTAATAGCATAAAATCATGTTTGTAGAGATAAGAATTTTCTATGGCAGCAATTGCACCTGTTGTTGCTGTTACAAAATTTTCAAATCCGCCATGTTGCGGAAATCCCATTGCCATAATTTCATCAAGTACTTCGCCTTTTTCAATCCAGAAATAATCAGTTTGAATTTTTTCTTTCGGTAAAATAACTACGAAATCCATATCCGATTGGGTTATTATTTCTGCATCGTTTAATAAAATTGAATTTAATGTGCCAATTTGTATCGCATCAAAATTTTCAATGCAATGTTTTGCTGTTATTATTCCGTTAATTGTCTTAAAACAAGTGCCTGTATATTGCTCTCCGTCTTTTTTGACAAAAATAGGTAAAACAAGTTCTTTACTCTTATGATAGATATATTTAAAGCCATAGGTTATGTTGTTTAACAAATTTACGAGTATATCTTTAGGAATATCTTTTCTTTTATCATTCCCATAACATAACAACCAATCGTTATAATTATTAATTAGGGCTGGTCTATAAGAGTTTAAAAACCTATTTTCACAAAGAATATCACAAATTTTTTTTACAGTATCTGGCTGAATGATACAATCGGGGCTTTCTAAAGTATAATACTTATCTTTGTAATAGTTACAAAAATCTAAAGGACATTTATAATTCAAATGAGCATTCCTCCCTTGTGAAGGAATAATGGACCTACTTTTTATTTCTCTATTTGTAAAAAACATATACAAATCATAAACGAGTTCTGGAAATTTTTTCCCGTATTCATCTAAACTTTTCATATTACAATTACTTCTTTAAATCTCAATAATACATTCTTTTCAACCACAAAAGTAGTAAAAAATAGTGATAAGAAAACATATTTAATCTATCATAAGACTAAAATTTAAAGTAATTGGGCTTTTAGTCTTCATATTTTCATGCCTTTATTTTGATTTTCATTTTCGTTTTTCGTCTGATTGTTCTGTGAGATGATTTCGGCAAATTCTTTCGCGCCGATTTTCCCTGCAAATAATCTCTTTATTTCGTCTATTTCTTTATTAAGTTCCTCTTTACTATACGGTTCGCCATTATCAAAATCATCTTCATATTCCTGTCTTTTTCCGGTTGCTTCCTTTTTTCCATGTTTTTCATCGTCCTGCTCAATCGGTTTGAGCGCCAACTGTATTTTCCTGTCCAACGCGGCAAGTTCCGTTTTTAAGTTTTGCAATTCGTTTTCCTTGCGCCATGGGGTATTGATAATTTCCTGCAATACAGGAATATCATTCTTCAGTTTTTCATTATCTTTTTCGTATTTTTCGATGTGAGCAGGGATTTTTTCCAACGCATTCAGAAAGTTCTGAACGGCTAATTTCGGGTCGTTTGCTAATTTTCCGTTGTTGTACGCATATTTGATGTTTCCTTCTCCCTCTGCAAAAAAGCGGTTTTCTCTGAATATTTCTATATTATTGGTATCCACTGCTTTTTCAGTCTTAATCAATATTCTAAAATCATAAAGCGTACCGATTTTGTAATATTCGCCGTTTGTATTGGCGTTTGCGCTTAAGTCGGCTAATCTTGCGGCAAGTACATTGACGTCAGCGCTTTCCACGCCGTCCAATTTTAGCGGATTAAGCCTGTTTCCGTCTTTATCGTATTGAGATTGACTGTTGAACGTTTCCAAGTCTTTATTCAAACGTGCAATGGTTTCATGGTTACCGTTTATCGAGGTTTCTATCTTTTTTATTTTGATTTCGGAATGGGATTTTTCAAAACCATACGCCTTTCGCTCGCTTTCGAGGGCGGCTACTTTCTTTTCCAAACGAGCCTTGTCCAATAAATCAGTATTGCCCGAAAGAATAGCGACGTACTCGGAAAAGTTCATGCCCGACTTTTCGTCTATGCTGCCCTCATCAATGGTACGAACACCCATGTTGTTGGTTTTAAGTTGTGTAATAAATAATTGCTTGTTATGCAACAGATTGAATTTGTAACTGTCCAACGATTTTTCAACGGCGTAGATGATGACGTCCACTTTGTTATCGGCAAAATGTTTGGCAATTTCGTTGTTTTTGCGGATAGCGCGTCCTTCGCGCTGTTCCAGATCGGAAGGTCGCCATGGGCTGTCCAAATGATGCAGCGCAACGGCGCGTTGCTGCGCGTTGACGCCTGTACCGAGCATCTCTGTCGAGCCGAACATGATGCGGATTTTTCCCTCGTTCATGGCGGCAATCATGGCTTTGCGGGATATTTCATTTTTTGCTTCCTGTATAAAACGTATTTCATGGGCAGGAATACGGTAGTCTTCAATCAGTTTGCGTTTGATTTCGCTATATACGTTCCATTCGCCCGGCTTGTATGTTCCCAAATCGGAAAAAACGAACTGCGTCCCGCGCTGCGCATCGTATTTCCTGTAATACTCCGCAATTTTGAAAGCGCAGTGCGATGCCTTGTTGTCTATGTGGTCATCGTATTTATTTTTATCAATCAGCCGCATATCGAGCGACATTTTGCGGGCGTAATCGGTCGCAATCAGCATCTTTGCCTTTTCCTCACGTTCTGTAAGCGGGGGACGCCCCAAAAGTGTAGCATCGCCGCTTTTGGCAAACTCAATCAAATTCCTGATAAATTCCTGTTGCTGCGGCGTTTGCCGGATGCTGTGCAATATCTCGTTCTTTTCCGGTCGGTCAATTCCGATGCCTTTTGCGGTGCGAAAATCGGTTATGGCGCTGTAAAAAGCCGCCAATTCAGGGACTTTGATAAAATATCTGAACCGTTCTTTCTGTACGATTTCATTAGTTACGGAAAATTCATAATCGGTCGTTTTTTTGGCAAAAACTGCCGCCCAGCCGTCAAATGTAGTGATGTTCTGGTTTTCAAGTTCTTTCGGACGCAGGTATTTGAACAAAAGATACAGTTCTGTTAAGGAATTGCTTATGGTTGTACCGGAAAGAAACGTTGCGCCCAAATCCTTTCCTCTTCGGTCTTGAATGGTGCGAACGGCAAACAGCATATTGAGCGCTCTCTGGCTGCCTTCGGGGTTTCCCAGACCTGCAACACGCTCGTGCCGGGTGGTAAACAGCAAATTTTTATACCGGTGGCTTTCGTCAATCAGCAGGTGGTCTATGCCCATTCGCTTGAAATCAACCACATCATCGGTGCGGTTTTGAATTTGATACATCAGTTCCTGAAGTTTCACTTCGAGATTGTCCTTTCGCTTTTCCAATCCGCGCAGCATACCTGCGGAAACGTCTTTACCCTGACTGCGCAGCACATCAATATTTTCTTCCAAACTAAATAATTCGTCCTGTAAAATATCCTTTTGTATTTCGGGCGATTGCGGTATCATCCCGAACTGGTCGTGTGTTAATATCACTGCATCAAAAGCGTTGTTTTTGATGTCATTGAAGATTTTTACGCGGTTTTTTGCCGTAAAATCTTCCTTACCCGGATAAAGAACTTTTGCGTTGGGATAGGCGGTTTTGAATGTTTGGGCAACCTCATGAACGTTAGCCTTTAAGCAGACAATCATCGGCTTATTGACCAATCCCAAACGTTTCATTTCATAAGCGGCGCAACACATAATCAGTGTTTTTCCTGCGCCAACTTCATGGTCGCAGATGCCGCCGCCGTTCTGTTTGAGCATCCAGATGGCGTCTTTCTGACTTTGGTATAAATCATCATAACCAAGCCCTTTTAAGTTCAGATTTGGAAATGACTGGTGGCTTCCGTCATACTGCGGACGCACAAAACAGTTGAATTTCCGGTTGTATAATTCTGTCAGCCGGTCTTTAAATTCGGGCGTTTGACGATTGAGCCAGTCGGAAAAACCGCTGCGCATCTCGTCAATTTTTGAATTTGCCAACTGTATTTTCTCGCCGTCGCGAATTTTAACCTTTTTCTCATTCCCCTCGTTGTCGGTTGCGATGACGGTTTTTGTAATATCGGGAGTTGTGTTGTGCAGGGCGTGTTTCATCAGCGCCAAGCCGTCATATTTCCGGTGTTCGCCCTGAACGGCGTATTTATCGGTAATGTTCAGGTTTCGATAGTTTGCTTTCAACGAAAACTCATCGCGCGAAGACGAATACTGGATGTTGGTATCCACCCCGAACAGGTAACCTGCGTACTCGGAATAGATTTTCGGCGGTATCCACCTTTCCCCGAAGTTGAAATCAAGCGCATCGAAAGGAATTGGTAGCGGTTTGGCTTCCTGAAGGGCTTTTAGCGATACGGAAATGGCGTCTATATTTTCAGCCTGCGGGCGCATTTTAATCCAGTCTTCAATGGCTTCCGCTTTTGCGATGACGTTTCCCGAAATCAGGCGGTCGGAAGTTTCATAATTGCCTGCCAGCGGATTGTAGTAAATTCTGCCTTGCAGGTCGTTCAGCATTTCGTTCTCGCTTTTATCGGGTATCAGCGAAAGCATATAATCCATTTTTACCTCGCCATGCTTGTTGAGCGATGCAAAAAGCGCATCAAGCGGAGTTTCAGCCTGTGTTATTTCGTTGGGGTTGAACGAAACAGGTTGATTGAAAATATCGGCTTTGTGGAATTTTCCGTCTTTGAAACGTTCCAGCGATAACATTTCCGTTCCGCCCGCGTCCATTTTGATTAAGTCGAAGTTCCTCTTTTCATTCAGATGACCGTAACGTTGGATGAATGTGTTGTAATGGTCATTCATGGCTTGCCGCAGTTCGGGATTTTCCTTCAGATTGGCGGCTTCAAAGTTGTACAGTTGGTGGTAGGCGTCCCGAAATTTGATGTATTGTTCCGCCCTTGCTTTTTGCGCAAAATTTAACTCAAGCGGCATGAAAACAGCGCTTTCACGATACATTTCTCTCAAAAAACCGATTTGTCCGTTATCTGTTACCAAAGAACCCTGTTTGTGCCACTCTTGCAAACTTTCGGAATAAGTGCGCGGTACAACCGGTAGTTTTTCCGGTTTGGGTTGCGGCGCCGGTTCCTGAATGGTTGCCGTTGTTTGCCTGTTTTCAACTTTGGGCGTTTCCAGCGCATCGGCAATCGCTACACGATGTCCGGCTTTTACCAATTTTGGCAGGTTGGCGTCAAGGCTTTGAAACGAAAAAGAGGAATAACCGAGTATTCGGGCGGTTATTTTTGCGTCTTCGCCAAAAGTTTCGTATCGGTTGTCTTTGCGGTAAAGCAACAAGGCGTTGGCATATTTCTTTTTGAGTTCGGTATATTCTTTTGGTATCGGGACTGTTTCCGGTTTTGGCGTATTTATTGGCGTGGTTGGTCTTTGAGGCTGTGAAAACAAATTGGGGTGCGCGGGACGTTTCAGATTAGTACGCTTGCTTTTCTTTGGGATTTGTTGCGCCTGTTGTTCCTTTTGTGAAATGCCAAAAAGGTCGTAGAGGGATAATACAGGGTGTTGTTCAATGGTGGGGGCTTTTGGTGTTTCGAGGACTTTTGGGACTTCGGGGACGGGGTTGGAAGATTGTATTTTAATTTGTGACTTCACTTCGGGCTGCTGCTCACTTTCACGCTGTTTCGTGTAAAACTCGTATGCCTGCCAGTCCGGTTCACGTTCAAAATACTCTTGTTCAATGTAGTTATCAAACGCTTCCAATTCTTTTCCTTCTTTTTCGCGTACTTTCTCAATCTTTTCATATTCCTGCCAGTCCGGTTCACGTTCAAAATTTTGATTTTGGTTTGGGGGATTATTAGCCCAATGGTCTTCGACGGCTTGCCAAAACGAGTCGAGGTCATCAGGAAAGGATTTTTCTTCGGGCGCGAGCGGCGTCTGCTTCATATCTTTGGCGACGACCGCCTGCGGCTGTTTCGGCGCATTTAACCAGTAATGTTCCAAATCGAGATTTTGGTAAATGTCCTCTTTAAGCATTTTTTTCAAATCGGCAGCCATGCCTGCAATGCCCCCGTCATGCAGGAAAATCATGCCCGGCTTGCCGTACAGGTCTTTATCGGGATAACCTTTGGTGTGAACAACGCGACTAAAATCCTGAAAATAATTGTTGATGTTTGCGCCGTTAGATAGTGTTCGGGTTTTTATAAATGCCTGTTCTTCGGACGAAAGCAATTTCTTCTTATCACTGTTTTTTTGCAGGATAATCAGGTCGCTGCCAACTTCTGTTCCGGCGTTGTCTTTCATCAGATTGTTGGGTAATCGGATTGCCGAAACGAGGTCTGTGTTCTTCATCAACCATTCGCGGACGGGTTCATTGTTCGGGCTGTTCATCACGCCCTGCGAAGTAATAAATGCCAGTATTCCGCCTTCGCGCAAAGTTTCTATGCCTTTCAGGAAAAAATAGTTGTGAACAGCGCGGGTAGCCTGCCGCTTTACTTCGTCGCTTTTCATAAAGTCAGCATCAAAAACAGACATATCCCCGAAAGGAATATTTGAGGTAATGACGTCAAATTTATTGTCGGGTCGGTTTTCGATTTTCTCAAAACCGATAATATTCACTTTTTCATCAGGATAGAGATGCGATAGAATTTTTCCGGTAAGTAAATCTTTTTCAAAACAAACGGTTTCCATGTTTGGAAAAGAGTGTTTGAAGGCGTCCACAAATGCGCCGTTGCCTGCCGATGGTTCGAGAAAACTGACGGGCGTGATACCGCCGTTTTTCAATGTTTCGGATAATACTTGCACTATTTCGGGCGGCGTGTAAAAAGCAGTCAAAACCGACGATTTCAGGCTGTTGATATATTGTTTGTATTCCTGTTGATTTCTTGTGTATTCGTGGATTAGGTTGTGTAAAACAAGAACCGGCTGTAACAAATCCATATCGGATTTTGTCCATTGCGCAAGGTCTGCTTCATTATATATTGGATTAAGGATACATTTTATCCCGCCAAAACCGCTGTACTGTCGTAATACGGTGCGTTCCGCTTCTGTTGCCCTGCGTTTTTCCCTGTCCAAAGTAAACGCTATGCGGATGGCGTCAGTATTGGTCAGCAAATGCGCTTTCTTGTTGTAAGCCATTCTCTTTCAATTAAGAATTAAAACTTATGAATTAAGAGAGGCGGCTTTCGATGATGAGGGCAATCGTTCCGGTTAGTTCGGTGTAAAGCAACTCATATTCGGGTTCGTAAGCGAAATTGTCCGAGAGGGGATAACCTGCAAATATGGGTTCGCAGTCCGGCAAAAGTTCAATGGCTAATGATTTGGCGTCGTCTTCCGGTACTTCGTTTGCAAACTCATTCCAAAGGATATTGACTAATGTATCGTGTTTGGAAAAGTGCAAACCACTGTATAAAACGGCATTTGCCTGTTCGGTGGCTTGCAGGGGATTATCGCCGCTGCGAATGGCTCGCTCGTAAGCGTCGGTTGCCGCTTCGGTGCAGGCAATGATAAAACGGTGGTCTTTCGACCGTTCGGGATGACTTTCACGCAGAAAGTCCATTAACGACAACCGGAAATACGAAATATCCGGCGCA
>Ga0082212_10002999_pt2 | contig 15113 bp, 8 predicted proteins | sample TergutNt197P3_FD_71548 | JGI IMG/M metagenome (GOLD analysis project Ga0082212, IMG submission 71548) | Neocapritermes taracua P3 segment gut microbial communities from Petit-Saut dam, French Guiana - Nt197 P3 | ecosystem: Host-associated > Arthropoda: Insects > Digestive system > Gut ...
TACATCACATTGTGATGGACGGCTGGTCGATGGGAATATTCGCAAACGAACTGTCAATGTGTTATGAAGTTTTCCACTGTTGCAGCCGGATATGACATGGAAATCTCGATTATTCCTGTCAAAGACGAATTGAATGCCACGATTAAATATCGAAAAGATTTATATTCCCCCAAATTAGACCCGATATATCCTGATGAAAAGCTATCCTTCATGCTGCAGAACTCCAATGCTCCGGTATTATTGGCGGGAAAAAATGAAATCACAAAATTTCCTGATTACGACGGAAAAATAATCGAACTGGAATCATTGCTTTCTCAATTTAAGTCAAATGAAACACCACTTGATATTCCGCATGTAAATATCAATTCCGAAAACAGCGCATATCTGATTTATACATCCGGCTCTACGGGAAAACCGAAAGCCGTACTGGTAACGCATCGAAATGTCGTAAATAGCTTTTGTTTCATGAATTTGCATATCGACGACGCCGATTCATCGCGTACATGGCTTTTTGGCACCAGCATCAGCTTTGATCCTTCGGTTCTTGAAATGTTCTGGACGTTAAGCCGTGGATACAAAGTGATTATTCTGCCAAACGATGTTTCCGGCAAGTTTCTGGATATCGACGCCATTCCTGAATTACTGCAAAAATACCATGTATCGCATTTTCAATGTACGCCTTCAATTCTCAGGGTATTGATGGATAGGGACGATGGTTTTACCGCTCTGAAGCGACTGACAAAGCTTATGGCCGGCGGCGAATGTTTTCCCGTTGCGTTGGCAAAAAGATTATCCACTGAAACCGAAATCGACATATACAACGTGTATGGCCCGGCTGAAACTACGCTTTGGGCGACCTGGTATCGCCTTAAAAAAGACGACAACTACATTCCAATTGGCCGCCCATTGGCGAATTATGAAATATACATTCTTGACGGATATTTACAGCCTGCACCCATTGGCGTGTATGGAGAAGTATGCATAGGCGGCGATGGCGTTGCCCGTGGATATTTCAACGACCCGGAATTAACGGCGCAGAAGTACATTCCTAATCCCTTCGCCGATAGTTCCGGTGAGCGTATATACCGGACTGGGGATATCGCAAGGTACAGATCTGATGGAATCATTGAATTCCTTGGCCGCGCTGACCGGCAGGTGAAGGTTCGCGGTCATCGTATTGAATTAGGCGAAGTCGAAGCGGCTATCATGGATTGCGCCGGAGTTCGTGAAGCCGTCGTTATTACTTCCGGGAATAACGAGATAGATCAAAAGCTATTGGGCTATGTCATCCCGGATTTCAATTCTGCCAATAAACCCTTGGGAGCGCGGACATCTTGTCCGCAAATCCTTGAAAAATGCGGGCAGAATGCCCGCGTTCCCGGCAAAGCCGGAGGTTTTGCAATAACCTCCAATGAGGAAATTGATTCTTTCAAAGAAGAGCGTTTAAAAGGATGGCAAACGCTCTGGAACCAAACATATAGCGATGCTGATTTCAGAGGTGAGACTGATTTTAACACCGTTGGTTGGAACAGCATCTACACAAATCAGCCTATCCCTCAGGAGGAAATGCGCGAATGGGTGGAAGCGACGGTTGCCAGAATCCGGTCGTTACATCCGAAACATGTTCTCGAAATCGGCTGCGGTACAGGCTTGTTATTGCACAGGCTTGCGCCGGAATGCGACCGTTATTACGCAACAGACGCATCGGCATACGTTATTGAATCATTAGGCAGTCAGATCGCAGAGCGGGAATTAAGCAATGTATCGTTAAGTCATAGGATGGCCCATGATTTCTCAGAACTGGAATTAAATGACTTTGATACGATTATCTTAAACTCGGTAATTCAATATTTCCCGTCTGTTTCTTATTTGCGTGATGTTCTAAAAAACGCAATCCGTTTATTATCTCCCGGCGGACATATCTTTATAGGAGATGTCAGGAATTTTGATTTATCAGACTGCATGTACGCTTCAGTTGAAATCACCCGCGCATCGAATCAATTAACATTGCGCGCGCTGCGAAGCAGGGTAAAATTTGCGGTAGAAAATGAGAGAGAACTGGCAATTTCTCCAAACTGGTTTCGAGCATTATTCGGGGAAGCGGCAAATATCGGTGAAATCGACGTTCAGCTTAAACGCGGGAAAACTACAAATGAAATTAATCAGTTCAGATACGACGTTACCCTGCGTCTGAATCAAAAACGCGATATTGCCCATGAGAAAATGTTGCAATGGCGCAAGGACGTATCATCCATTCAGGATATAGTAAATTACATAACACGATATCCGGATGATTTATTGAAAATTGTAAATATCCCTAATGCCCGATTATTGGAAGAAAAAATAAAGTGGCTAAAGTTAAATGATTCGCAAACAAAGAACGTTCGTGAATTTACCGCCGTATCCTGCCCGGAAGACGAAGTTGCGCTGGAAGACTTCTGGAAGCTCGAAGATGAACTCCAGCGTCACGTGCTCATTGATTATGGAAAGAATGATCCTTTTACCGTTGAAGTCAGCGTGTTCCCCAAAGATTGCAAATGGGTTTCCATGCTTGGTTGCGCCTCCGAGGTTCTTGCAAAACCCCTGGGAGCGCGGACATCTTGTCCGCAAATCCTTGAAAAATGCGGGCAGAGTGCCCGCGTTCCCGGCAAAGCCGAAGGTTTTGCAATAACCTCCGATGAATTGCAGTCAGGCAATTATGACCATCTGGCCGCCGACCCGTTATGGCCGGTAATGGCGCATAATTTAAAGAAAACTCTTAAAGAAGCGCTTAACAAAAAATTGCCGGGCTTTATGATTCCTGCAAGCTTGACGATTTTGAAAGAATTTCCAAAACTGTCAAATGGAAAGATAGACAGAAAATCCCTTCCTCTTCCGGAAATATCTACAAACGACTCTGTCGGATTAAAGAATGTATTGTCTCCGACGGAATCCGTTATTGTGGAGATATGGGAAGATGTACTCGGAATTGACGGCTTTAGCGTAAATGATAATTATATTGACATTGGAGGCAATTCGTTATCAGCCATAATAATCATCAACAGGATAAAAGCCGCATTAAACACAAAGATAGCAATAAAAGACTTCTTTGGCAACCCGACTATAAAACAGCTTGCGCAACTGGTTGAACGGCAAATTGAAAACCCTGCATCCGAACCATCTGACGAAATCGTTTCTATCGAACGTAATTATGACATGCCACTATCACACCTTCAGGAAGGACGATTGAGATACGAATTAGGTATGGATGCCGGCAATATACCATATTTACATTCATCTTCATGGTTCAGCATAAAACTGTCCGGAAATCTTGATCGTGAAGCGCTGGAGAATGCTTTTAATCATGTGATTAATCGTCACGAAGTGTTCAGAACAGCGTTTTGGCCTGAAATAAACGAAGTATCACCGACAGAAAACAAATGGAATACCGTTTGCCGGTTTTGTAAAATGAACCCCGCACAAATTTTGCCGAAAGTTAGGTTTAAACAATCCATTCATACATCGGTAACGATGAACTTAGATTATTATGATTTATCAAAATACGACAATGAAGATAAAAATATTGAAACAGGGATAATCGCTGATGAGATCATTGAAAAACGATATGTATATGAATTGCCGCCGCTCACAAGAGCCGCTCTGGTACGTACGGCCGAAACAGAATATTTTCTTATAATCGCTGCATCCCATTTAATTGCGGATGGAGTTTCCATACGTATCTACGAAAAAGAGTTAGCTCATGTGTATAGCGCACTGGTAAATAAACAGCCTATAAATCTTAAAGATGTTGAATTACAGTATGCGGACTATGTTACATGGATGAAACACCGACTGGAAAACGGTTCACTTGATTCAATAAAATCTTATTGGCAAAAACAATTTTACGGCTATGTACCCACAGATGCTACAATCCTGCCATTTGCCGATATGGAAGGATCTGAAAATGACCCTGAGTTCAGTGTCGATGTGAAATATTACCATCACACTTTTTCTGATGAACTTGTCGGGGCGATACGAAAATACGCCGCTTCCGCGAATGTGACGACATTCAGTATCGCTATGACGGGTTTCATTTTATGTCTATATTGCGAATCCGGTAAGAACGATATTGGAGTGCTAACATTTTTTGCCAACCGCCCTCGCCCGGAAACGGAAAACGTTATTGGAATGTTCGCAACAGGAAATACTATTCGTGTCAAAGTCAACGCGGATGATTCTTTAAATCAATGTTTGTCGATTGTATCTGAAAGTCTTAATGGGGCGTTAAAAAACCAGGAATTGACAATATCTCCGCCCGATTCACGGGTATATAAATCCCGATATGATTTCGTAGTCAATCATCCGATTACATGTGAGTCATGGATTGACTACAACTGCGCTTCGTTTTCCGGACTTGATGCGGAAACGGTAATTTTTGCGCGTAACAGATCGGAACATGCTTTAAAATCAGTTGTAATTGATTCCGGTAAAAAATTATCAATGTTGTTTATGTATAATCTGGATTTATTTGACGGTGCCGACATTAGAAGAATGGCCGCACTGACGGAAGGTATCATAAAAGAAATAATATCAAATCCTTTTAGAAATATATCTGAAATATATTTACAGGGATAATCTTTTATCGTTAGCGCTGCTAAAGGGATTATTTAATTGAGAAAAACTTCTATGGAGTATTTGGACATGAAAAGCATAGTGAAAAAAATTGGGCGGAAGTCTGTTTTTTGGTTGTGCTTGACAGTTAGCCTGATTATCGGTGGCGTGATAAACCTGCTGGCTAAGGTTGAACTGGACTGTTTTGATCATTACATCAACGACCAAGGTGAAGTTTGTTGGATTGTAGCAACAGGTTGCCAGTATTGTGAATATACTGATGAGCACGTTTGGTTTTTCTTATGTCACAGTATTAGTTACCCATTATGTTCGGGAAATTAATTTGTCATGGTTTGTAACCAAGTCAACTAAGTACTGATTGGTATTGTATTAATCAGTACTTTCTGAGAACAAACCATTGTTTAACGGACAGGATGCAAATGTTATGTCTATATGTATCCTGTCCGTCCTAATTAATATAACAAGTGTTTTTTTGTTTTCTAAATAAAGAAACTTTTCTTTGAGCGAGGAAGCATGATGGATTTAATTGTCCGATTAAATAAAAAAAGGTGGAATTTATTGAAATGTGGATGCCGTACTGCGCTTTACTGCGTCGCCATAACGGTAGGTATTACGTTGCTCATGGCCCAGTCTGGAAAAATCGACACCAGAGATCAAAAAGCTGCTGAGCAGATAACGATGGCAAAAAAGGCATTGGGTGGCGAGAAAAACATAGATAACGTCAAATCACTGATCATCAAGGGTACCGAAAAATATGTGCAAAGCAATGTTGAATATGAAATGGAACTTCGAATCCTGCTTCCAGACAACTACATTTTTATAAGCACCAACCGTAGCACTGGCGTAATCGTTTTTAAGGGAGTTTCCAATGGCGAGTTGCGAAATACTGGTTTTACCAAAACAGGAGAAAGAATTGGGGTACCATCGACCACTTCACTGAACGAACTTAACAGATTTGCGTGCCTGTTGATGGGTGCCTTGATGAAGGACGATCCTGTTGCTCCACTGTTCCTTTCATCATCAGCAAATACCTCGAACAAGTTCAGTGTTGCAAAAGAAACAGGTGTGCTTGGTGAAATCGAATTCGATACTAAAGAAAAATACCCTTTACATATTAGTTTTAAAGATGTTGCGGCAAAAACAAAGACAGAAACGACTGCTGATCCTAATACGAGAATGGGAAGCTATACGCGTAGCGCTGAAATAGAAGCTGTGGACGCTGTCATGCGGTTTGAGGATCGATTTGCCGTGGATGGCATCATGTTTCCTAGAACCATCGTTTATGAACAGCGGGGTAATGCCTATATGGAATACAAATTTGAAAACGTACAGATAAATCCTAAACTCACGCTTGCAGATTTCGAGATCCCAAAACAACAGCGCACTATCGATTTAGAGGTAGCGAAATGAGCATATCAGAAACACCATTTGGCCGCACTGTCGCAGCTTGCGCTTTAATCATATTCGCTGCCTGCATCGCCAGCGGAGTGATTTTTCTCTCGCTAACGCTTGGGATGCTATCGCCGGGGACGAATACATCGTGGGTCAGGTATTTTGCGACAACTCAAACCATCTGGCGTGTACCCATAGAATTTTATATAGCAGTAATAGCGGCTATGTTGCTGATCGCAAGGCGTTCAATTCATTGGAGTATGTTATTGTGTACGATTCTGCTTGCTATAAACTTGGGAATGATTCGCCGTAATACATTCGACATATTATTATGGGTAACAATACTGACAAGCTTGATAGGACTCTATATTTTAAACGAATCCTTCACTGGGACTCTGAAGACTTTCGGGCGAGGTTTTATTAATGATATAAGACTTATCCAACAGAAATCAGCCTTGGTATGGAAGCTAACCACTGTAATACTTGCTGGTGCTTTTGTCATAAATTACCTGCATGGAGCAATAATCAGGCAGGCAAGCGAAGAAGCTATGGATGAACGCCTTCTAAAGCATTATAAAACCACAAGGGCTAGCTCGACCGGACCGGGTGGAATAAGATTGAAAATATTTACAGACTACCAGTGTCCGGCATGCAGCCAACTAGCGCCAAAGTATCTAGAGACGGTCGCGGCAGCGGGCGGCGGAACCATTTTTGTGGAACTGCGTGATTATCCGCTTGACTCCACCTGTAACGACTCGAATCCTTCGAGCGGTACGCTCCCGCATCCGGCGGCATGTTCAGCAGCATATGCGGTAAGGCTGGTCGATCGAGAAGCACCGAACAAAGTCAAGGATTTCAGAGCATGGCTATATGCCAACCGGACGGAGCTTGACGATGACATTATCCTGCAAAAGCTGAATGAAATAGGCGTCAACAACAAAGAGGACATGTTTAACCCTGAAATAAAGCATGCCGTCCGCACCGATGTGCTAGCGGCGAAAAACTACGGAATAAGCGGGGTCCCGTCGGTTGTGTTGAATGGCGTTCTTTTACCCCCCGGATTAAACCCATCCAAACTGGAAATGCTGTTGAAATTTGAAATGCGAGGTATCAATGGTGATACTCAGTGAGTTGCGGCAGATTTGCCGCAGAGTGTTCACATGGCATCAGGCTGGAGTGTTTCTGATTCTATCTGTCGGTCTGACGTTTGCCACGGTTATGTATGCAATAGGTTACGGCTATTCGTCCTACTCACTGCCATATAAAGACGCGAAACGACTAGTCATGATAGGGTATCAATCCAGCAGTTCCAGGCTGCCAGCTTTATCTCTGAATACCCAACCGTTTCATGAATGGAGGGAAAGGGACGATTTGTTCACCGGCATGGCTGCACTTGCTGGACATGATGGCTGGCGGCTGCGGACCCCGAACGGCAACATAAATCTACGAGGGAATCAGGTAACCCTAAATTTTTTTGACATTCTCGGCGTATGGTTTCCAGAACTGGAGGAGTGGAAGCGCTCTGCCGAGACACGAAATCTTCCTCTTGTTCTGCTTACACACGAAGTTGGTGTGGAGAAATTCGGACGTAGGGATATAGGGCAATTGTTTCGTACGTTGGAGGGCGATGGGGTGGTTATCGGCGGGATACTTCCTGCAAAATTTGTTTTCCCAAATGAGTTGGCAAATGGAACTACACCGGAAAGTGGGTTGTTAGCCATTCGTGCTGAGAACATAGGTACACCGTCGTTTTTAAGAGTGATTGGGAGACTTGCTCCCGGTATAACGCCGCTAATTGTGGAACAGGCGTTGGCAGCCGGGCAGAGTGAAGAAGATGCGAAGTTTTTTGGAAAAATCGTAGCGATCCCGCTTCAGGACATTATGACTGAATCATCGCGTCCGATTGTGTGGGGATCGTGGGCACTCAGCGGGCTCGTTTTAATACTTTGCTACGCGAACCTTTCAGGGATACTGTTGGTGCGCTGCAGCTACCGATTAAGGGAATACTCATTGCGGGCAGCACTGGGGGCTGTGTTTCTTGACTTGGTGCGATTATTCCTAATGGAACTGATAGCAATATCGACACTCGCGGCGGGCGTAGCGTGGATTGCTGGGAGGGCAGCTGTTTTTGTCATCGGCGAAATGATGCCTGTAAAATACCTGTCATTTGGGCATCCGGTTTTCGGATGGAATGAGACGATCTTCCTAGCAACTGGAACAATCGCGGCAGTGATCCTAAGTGCGCTGGCGGCACTGGTGGTGATAGGTCTCAATTATCGGTGCAGATTTTCGCATGGGCAGCTAGTTGTTTTCCATAGTCAGCGTTGGATACGTATGTTGCTGACAGCAGGGCAAGTTGCAATAGCGATGTTCCTTTTAAGCCTGTCATATATAGCTGTACGCGGATACCTTAACATATTCACGCGCGACGTTGAAATGGACACAAGTACACGCGTGGTATCAGTAATTCATTCACCGGCATTCCAAAATTCGATGATAGCGCGAAAGTATATAGTTGAGAGTACGCTCGATACACTGCATGGCGGCGACCCCACAACACCTGTTGCGGTCTTTTTGGGGAACTTGTTTAGCAATTTTGATTTTAGCAAAGTGACTCCTAATCTGTCATCTCCGATTCAAAGCGCCTTGACACAGGAGGAAATATCCCGCATCCGTTTCGCGCACGTGTCCCAGGGTTTTTTCCGGACAGCAAAGATCAAAATACTTGCGGGACGAGAGTTCGACGGCAGGGATATTGGCGGTGAGGTTCTGATAACCGCATCATTTGCCCGGCGAATCGGATGGTCTCCAGCGGAAGCCGTCGGACAATTGTTCGGACCGGGAAGGGTTGTGATAGGAGTGGTCAATGATTTTCCAACCACATCACGGGATGAGATAACTACAATGACGTGCTATGCGCCCATTAATAGGTGGTTTTTTACGGCAACTGTTATCGGTGAGCCGACATTCTACTATATCGTCCATCCGGACGCGATCGCTCGCATAGGAAACATCGAACAGGCTATCTACGTGGTCGATCCCGATGCGATTATTACACGCAACGTTACGTGGGGCGATCTGCTGGGGGAATCTATTCGTGGGCAGACTTTCGTTGCAATAAGCGTATCCCTCTTTACAATTGCCGCCATCGCCATAGTGGTGATCGGCATCTCAAATACTGTAATGTTCATAATAGCGCGGCGCACGAAGGATATTGCCATTCATATTGCGATGGGTGCCCAAGCCAGACATGTGTGCTGGTTCGTCGTAAGTGACATGGTAAAAGCCGGAATAATCGGCATAATGATAGGCGGTCTGGCAAGCTGGTGGGCAGGCAAGGCGGTCGCCCATCTCATCTATAACGGAGATCGCTACCAGAACATGACGGGACTAGTATTAACATCTGTTATCATGATATTTGTTATCGTGCTTGCTACCCTGTTGCCTGCTCTGCGGGTGCTACGTATCGAGCCAAGCCTGGCGCTTAAGCTGGAATAAAAAGTAATTACTAATTTAAAATTACAAATTACGTAACGAAGAGCGGTAACACTTATTTCAACAACAGGTATACATATGAACACTACAGGATATTTGCGATTGTTACGTCTTGCCGCCGGTTTTCGTGAAAGCAAAATCATTCTTGCCGCGAATGAATTTGATCTGTTTACGGCGCTTTCTGATAAACAGTTGCGGGCGGATGAATTGGCGAAAAAGGTACGGGCGGATGCCCGCGCTCTTGCCGTAATCATGGACGCGCTGACCGCTATAGGATTTCTGATAAAGGAAAACGATCTTTATCGCAATTCCGAAGCGGCTGAAAGATTTCTGGTTAAAGGAAAGCCTGATTACAAGGGCGACATTCTGAAATTCATGAACGGGTCATGGAAGCACTGGATCAATCTGGAAGAAACGATAAGAACGGGAAGCGCCGATCTTTCGGCGGATTTGCGCAACCAGTCTCAGCGTGAATACAACCAGACATACATTTGGGCGATGGACAATGTCGCGCGCGATAAAGCGGAGCGCGTTGTGCAAAAACTGGATTTGTCGAATGTAAGAAAGATGCTTGACATTGCGGGCGGCGCGGCAACATATTCCATAGCCTTTGCCAAAGCGAACCATCAATTAACCTCCGTTGTACTTGATTTGCCTTTTCCTATTGAAGTCGCTTCGGAAAATATTGCGAAAAACGGATTGCAGGATCGTATATTCACGCGGGCGAAAAGCTATTGGGAAGCGGAATATGAGCCGGAATTTGATCTTGTGCTGCTTTCACAGGTCGTGCATCATCTCAATCATTCTCAATGCGCGGAGTTGATAAAACGATCCGTCAAGGCATTGGCTCCGGGCGGGCGTATGATAGTACACGACAGCATATTGTCGGAAAGCCGTACTTCCCCATATTTTGCCGCGATTTTTTCCGTATCGATGCTGGCTGCCACCGAATGCGGACAGTGTCATACATTCAGTGAAGTTCAGGAATGGATGAAAGATGCCGGACTCGTCAAAATACGTAAGATTGAAGTGGACGACGAAACCGAAATAATCGAAGGGAGCGCGACATAGCAGACCTGGGAGCGCAGGCGTCCTCGCCGATCGTGTAAATAATAAACGCTTACAGTAGACAAAGGCATGACTTGTCTACATTTGTAGGGGCGCGATTTATCACGCCCCATTTTATTTATTACCCGCCGGCGGGGACGCCCGCGCTCCCATGTCTGTATCTTTTATGTCGCGCGCCCTGCCAGGCTTGCCAACGGGCATAATTTTATATATAACTGAATAATGGCTAAAAAAAGGAACAGCGCAACCAGGACATTCGGCATACTCACGGCGGGTGGAGATTGCCCCGGTCTCAACGCCGCGATACGCGGCGTTTGCAGGGCGGCGTACGATCGCTACGGCATGAATATAATAGGTATTGCGGACGGTTTCCGAGGTCTTATTGAAGAAAATGTCCGTACATTAAACCCCGCGGATTTTTCAGGTATCCTGACCAGGGGAGGAACTATTTTAGGCGCAAGCCGGGAAAAACCGTTCAAATCCGAAGCCAAAGATTACGACATTGCAGGTGAAAAGGTAGCCGCCATCAAAAAAAACTACCGTAAGCTCGGCCTCGACTGTCTGGTCATACTAGGTGGCAACGGAACCCATACCACGGGTTACCGCCTTACCCTTGAAGGTCTGAATGTGATCGGTCTCCCCAAAACTATTGACAACGATATTGTCGGCACGGACCGAACCTTCGGTTTTCATTCGGCGTTATCCATCGGCACTGATGCTATTGACCGCCTGCATTCGACGGCGCAAAGCCACAGCAGGGTAATTGTTATTGAACTTATGGGACATAAAGCCGGTTGGCTGGCTCTGTACGCAGGCGTTGCGGGCGGCGGCGATGTCATACTCATACCGGAAATCCCCTACAATATAAAAGTCATTGGCCGGCATTTAAGGGAAAGGGCTAAGTCGGGCAAGACTTTTTCCATCGTAGTTGCCGCAGAGGGCGCGTTATCAGTTAACGAAGCGGAGATGGACAAACGCGACCGCAAAAAATTCCGCGCCGAAACCGGCCCCTCGGCGGCATACCGTATCGCGCGTGAGATCGCCGCCGAAGCCGACATGGAAACCCGTGCCACAGTCCTGGGTTATATGCAGCGCGGCGGCATCCCCAGCGCCTCCGACCGCGTTCTCGCAACGAGTCTGGGCACCGCAGCCGCCGAACTTCTTGCCAAAGGCGAATACGGCCGCATGGTAAGCCTTATAGGCAACGACATCGGTTCGGTGGATCTAAGCGTCCCCGAAAGCAAAGTTAAATCGGTGCCGGAAGACCACTACATGATCGATACCGCAACCGCCGTCGGAACCTGCATGGGCGTTTAAACCGGATTTTTCATAATGATTACTTATCTATCAATGATGAAAGTTCATCGGTAATTTCTTCATAATTCATCCTGTCAACGTTTTTACGCAACCAGGCCGAAAGCCCGTCGCCGGATTCGTATTCAAAGGCTTCAAGATCAGCCATCGCCGCGTCCAATTCGTCAATATCGTATGTTTCGCATGCGGCGCGGATTCTTGTCAGCACCTCAATGTCAGGCTTGTCTTTCTTTGGCATATCAGTCGCTGCTTTGCCCAGGACATCTTCTATAGCAAACATGAGGTCATCGACCGTCCTGAGAAAAGCCGGGTGGTTGGCGCGAATTAAGTCTAAATCTCCAGCCCTGGCCTTTTTTTCCAGCGCTTCCGCCATGTCGCCGACTTTATCCGCGCCGATGCCGCGGCTTGAACCCTTTATCCCGTGAACGACAAAAATGTACTCCTCTAAATTGCCCTCTTTTACATCTTTAATCGTTTCAAGGATAATCCTGGTATTTATCACATAGGATTGAAGGATTCTCCGGTAGAGCTTTGCATCCCAGTCGAAACGCTCCAGCCCTTTGTTTATATTCAATCCGTTAATATCCTCCATGCCGCAAAGAACCTGTCGATTGCTATATTCGTATTTATCATTTTCATTACGGCAGTCCTGATCTTTTTCTTCGCCATGTTCCTCAGCGAACGTTTTTTCACGGTTTTTGTCGCGAACCCACTGGCGGATTACCGAGTCAAGATGCGCAATTTCAATTGGTTTTGATATAAATGCCTGAAAACCGTTGTTCAGAAACATTTCTTTATTTCCCATGATGGCGTTGGCTGTAAGCGCGATTATGGGAACCGTGGCGGCGTATTCCGTGCCTATTTCCTCACGGATAATCCGCGTGGCTTCAACGCCGTCCATTCCAGGCATCATGTGATCCATGAAAATCGCGTCGTACCTGACCTTTTCCATGAGAACTGCGTCTATCGCCTGCTGCCCGCCGGTAACGCAGTCGATCTTCATTCCGTAGGCCTGCAGCATGCCTTTCGCTACGTCAAGATTCGTAACGTTGTCGTCCACGACAAGTACGCGCGCGTAGGGCAGACGTATCCGTACCAGCTGCGAATGCCGCGCCCGTTTGCCGGCAGAGTAACGAAATTCTTTCAGATTTTTTGCAACCCCGGCGCCGATGACATCGTCGTTTATACGCTTCTGCTGAAACCTGGCCGTAAAAGTACTGCCCTTGCCGTATTCGCTTTCAACCGTAATCGAACCGCCCATCAACTCGGTCAGCGTCCTGGCGATGGAAAGTCCAAGCCCTGTGCCTTCTATAGCGCGGTTGGACATTGCGTTAATTTTTGCATAGTCCCTGAATAAACGATTTGCCAAATCTTCCTGGCTTATCCCAATACCTGTGTCGCGAACGAATAACGTCATCCAGACCGTGTCCGAGTCGCTTTCACGTTCGCAGTTCACGCCGAATTCGACCGTGCCCTGCTTCGTATATTTACAGGCGTTGGACAGCAGGTTGTTTATTATCTGCTTGACCCTTAGATCATCGCCATACAACCGCGTGGGAAGATTTTCATCAATGCTCAGGATAAACTCCACGGGCTTTTCTCCCAAACGTATGATGCTATGTGTTATCGTGTCGTTTATCAAACTTGGTATATCATAATCAACGGGGATAAGCTCAAGTTTACCCGCTTCGATTTTTGATATGTCAAGAATGTCATTCACGATGCTCAGAAGCATTGCTCCGGAATCGTATATCTTTTCAAGATTGGCGCGTGATTCCTCCGTTAAACCGCCTGATTCAAGGGTCAATTCCGACAGGCCGATGACGACGTTAAGCGGCGTGCGTATTTCATGACTCATGCGGGCAAGGAAATTGCTCTTGGCGCTGTTCGCTTCGCGAGCCTCTTGCAGCGCAATACTGAGCAAATGGTCGCGCCGTTCAATCTCGCTCATCATTTTTTTATACCTGGGCATCGCAAGGCTGGAGAAAACAAATGCTATTACCGCACCCGCGGCCAGAAAGAATAATGACGAGTGGAGCAATCTTTCGTTCGCATTTTCCACGGCGATGGTTTTCCCTGTGAAGAACAGATTCGAAGCATAAATTGCGCCTGTAATCACAAAAATAATCAAAATAATTACTATTGTTGCTTTTATTCGCGTAGACATAATACTTTTCCTCCTTTAATATTTTTTATAATTTCTTCAATATAAACGGTAATCCCTTGTGTAACACGAGAGTCAATAGAAAAAATCATAAAAAAATATTTTTTTATATATTTGATATATAAGGCTTTACGTCAATCCGCGTTTTTTTAAAATGAGCAAAAAATAGCCTAAAACTCTAGTGCAGGGCAAGAGTATGCGTCAAAATGCTATAGGCAACCTCCGAAAACCCCGAAATCAAGGCTTGCGACCGAGACAAAAGCGGAGTTTACACATAGGTAAATGAGCATTTTGTCGAGGGAGCGTAACGCAGAGTTCGGGGTTTTCGGAGGTTGCCTATAAAATTTCCAGGCAAAGGCATGGGATCGCGGTATTATTAGTATTCAACTAAACCTCAAGGAGGAAAATCATGAAAAGACTGGCACGGATATCCATATTCACCGCCGTTCTTGCCGTGTGCGTATTGTCGCTGCCGGCAATGATGCCTGCGCAGACCACATTTCCATTGGGCGAAACGGCGCCCCAGGGCAACGTTCTCGGCATGGGCCATCTGGGCCGCATAATTGGCGACATCGAACGAATAATTCATTTTTACCACGACACGCTTGGCCTTGGACTGCAGGGACAACGCAACGATGAGCGAAGATTCTTTACTTCGCCGGGACTGCGTGATTTTGCCAATACTCCCGATTATGCGGAATTTCGGGCGGTGATCATGCCCATTCCAGGCACAACAACCGGAAACGGGCAGGGAATGACGATTGAGGCCATCGAGTTCCGCAGCATGGATAGACAGCAATGGGTGCAAGGAGTGCAGGATATCGGCAGTTCTCATCTCGTGCTGATGGTGCGTGATCTGGATAAGGCTATCGACAGGCTTAAAGCCATCGACACGCCTATCGTGACAAACGGCGGGGCGCCTGTCGAGGTTCCGCCTGTTTATGGTTCAGGCAGGGCGCGCGCCATCGTCGTTCGCGATCCTGACGGGTATCTTGTCGAGTTGATGGAACTTACGCCGCCGCCGCCGACCAATGCTCCAGCCGAAAGCAACATCATAGGCGCTCGCGTT
>Ga0082212_10006927_pt1 | contig 15113 bp, 9 predicted proteins | sample TergutNt197P3_FD_71548 | JGI IMG/M metagenome (GOLD analysis project Ga0082212, IMG submission 71548) | Neocapritermes taracua P3 segment gut microbial communities from Petit-Saut dam, French Guiana - Nt197 P3 | ecosystem: Host-associated > Arthropoda: Insects > Digestive system > Gut ...
AACCATCAATTTGTATGCCCGCACAACAATTATTCCACGCGAAGACAAGAAAATAATCATCCGCATGGTTGACCAAAACACAACGCTGGAATACGATGCCGTTCCCGTTTTGCCCACAGAAGGAAAAGGGGCATTGCAAAAAGCGGTTTACAATCGGATGGTGAAAGATTTCAATATGCAAGTGCAAGGTTTTGAGATGCTTACCTATATTGACGCTCCACCCGGCTCCGGTTTGGGTACGTCTTCCACCTTAACGGTTTCTGTTTTGGGTGCCTTTGCCGAGTGGTTTTCGCTGCCTTTGGGCGAATACGATTTGGCACATCTTGCCTATCAAATTGAACGGATTGACTTAAACATGGCAGGTGGAAAACAAGACCAGTACGCTGCCACTTTCGGCGGGTTCAACTACATGGAATTTTATGCCAACGATAAAGTGATTATCAATCCGCTTCGCGTAAATAGCAAGATAATCAACGAATTATCAAACAATATTGTGCTGTTTTATACCAAAACTTCGCATGATTCAAGTGAAATCATTACCCAACAGCAGCAGAATGTGAAAGCTAAAAATTCCTCTTCCATTGAAGCGATGCACCACATCAAAGAGCAGGCATTGCACATGAAAGAAGCCCTGTTGAAAGGAGAATTGGATAAAATTGGCGATGTCCTCAACGAAGGATGGGAGTATAAAAAGCGGATGGCAAGCGGCATTTCTACCGATTTATTTGAAAAAATCTATCGTACAGCGATGGCTGCAGGTGCAAGAGGCGGAAAAATATCGGGTGCTGGCGGCGGCGGATTTATATTCTTCTATTGCCCTGAAAACAAGCGATATGCTGTAATTGAAGCCTTATCGCATTTGGATTGCAATCCCTACGCCGTTGAATTTACAAAAGAAGGATTAAAAACATGGACAATCCGTTAAAAGAGGCTATCATATTGGCGGGCGGCTTGGGTACGCGGCTGCAAGGTGTGTTGGCAGATGTGCCGAAACCGATGGCGATGGTCGCCGAAAAACCGTTTTTGTCGTATCTGTTGGACTATTGCCACGATGCTAAAATAGAAAAAGTGGTGTTGGCAGTCGGTTATAAATACGAGGTGATTCAGCGGTTTTACGGCAATCATTACAAAGACATGTTGTTGGAATATGCCATTGAACAGGAACCGCTCGGCACAGGTGGAGCGATATGGAATGCCTTTCAATACATTGCAACCGATACTGCATTGTTGCTCAATGGCGATTCTGTTTTTTTTGTGGATGTGCAAAAATTCTATTTAAACCATATTCAAAACAAGGCAGATATTAGTCTGGCATTGAAGCCGATGAAGGATTTTGATAGATACGGCACGGTGGGATTATCTCAAAATAAAATCTGCAGTTTTCGAGAGAAACAGCCTACAAAACAAGGAACTATCAATGCAGGAGTGTATTTGATAAACAAAAATATCATTCACAAATACCCGCAAAAAGATAAATTTTCTTTTGAAAAGGATATTCTGGAAAAATATATTCAACAAATAGACCTGATAGGGTTTGTAGATGAAGGTTATTTTATTGATATTGGCATCCCTGAGGATTTTGAACGGGCGCAGAAGGAGTTGAGGGAATTATTTATTCAATAAAATAATCCCCCCACTTTTTCGTTACACTACTATAGATAATAAAAATGAAACCCGCACTCATAAGTATTTTGTTATTTTGGGGAATATTTTCCGCCTTTGCCACGCATGAACGAGCGGGAGAGATTACCTATCGCCATGTTTCGGGGCGGACTTACGAATTTACGATTACTACTTACACCTATTCGCCAAGTCCCGCCGATAGACCCAGACTGCCTGTTGATTGGGGCGACGGAACAATAGACACCGTACCGCGATTGAATTATACCGATTTGACAATAGATATACGGAGAAATACATACGTGGCACAACACACCTTCCCTGCGGCAGGAACATACACCGTTTCCATGGAAGACCCCGATAGAAACGCCGGCATTGTGAACATTCCCAATTCGGTGAACGAGCCGTTTTATATTGAGACAATCATTACCATCAATCCGTTTCTTACGCCCAATAATTCGCCAATTTTGACCAATCCGCCCATCGATAATGGTTGCGTTGGCGTGCCATTTTACCACAATCCCATTGCCGTTGACCCCGATGGCGACAGTCTGGCATATTCGTTGGTGGAATGCAGGGGACTTAATGGCAAAAAAATTCCCGGATATTCGTTTCCTTCTTATACCAATTCTTTGTCCATTGATGCCAAAACGGGTGATTTTTATTGGGATAGTCCTCAAAAGCAGGGCGAATACAACATTGCCATTTTGATTGAAGAATATCGGGCGGGGGTGAAAATCAGCGAAATGGTGCGGGATATGCAAATAACCATTGTCCCCTGCAATAATTATCCGCCCGTGATAACCTTGATAAACGACACCTGTATAGAGGCGGGTAATACGTTGAATTTTAATGTAATTGCAACAGATGACCCATCGCAAATCGTTACACTTTCGGCGGACGGCGATGTTTTTTTCGTCAATACCAATAAGGCATTTTTTTCGCAAAACAGCGGATTGGGTTCTGCAAGAAGCATTTTCAATTGGAATACGCATTGCTCCCATGTCCGAAAACAGCCCTATCACGCTGTTTTTAAGGCAAAAGACGATGGACTGCCCGTGAATTTGGTCTCTCTGAAAACACTTACGATTACCGTTGTTTCACCCGCTCCGCAAAATTTGCAGGCGTATCCGATGGAAAATACGGTGGCTTTGTCGTGGAATCATACGCCTTGTAACAGTTATGCCACAGGATATAAAATTTACCGCCGCATTGACAGTTCGGGCTATGTGCCAGCCTATTGCGAAACAGGCGTGCCTGCCTATACGGGATATTCCTACATCGGATCAACTTCCATTAACACAACTACTTTTATCGATGACAACAACGGAAAAGGGTTGTTGCGCGGCACGAAATATTGTTATTTGGTAATTGCGTATTTCGCTGATAATGCGGAGAGTTACGCCTCAAACGAAGCCTGTGTTTTTCTGAAAAAAGATGTTCCTATTATTACTAATGTAAGCATTCTTAAAACGCATGAATCGGAGGGGATGGTGGAATTGAAATGGTTGTTGCCCTCGGAAATCGACTCGGTGCAGTATCCCGGTCCCTACTATTATACCATTAGCCGAAGTCTGAACAATGCAACTAATTTTGTTCCCATTGCCATGATAGCTAATTTTTCGGATACGCAATTTATTGACAGTCTGCAAAATACCGTTTCAAATTCTTTTTTCTATCAGGTGAATTTGTACAACAACACCAGCACGCCATTTTTGATGGGCAGTTCCGATATTGCCTCCTCCATTTTCTTGACCATTGACAGTTTCGACCGCAAACTGCATTTGAAATGGACAGAAAGCGTGCCGTGGACGAATACCGAATATGTGGTTTATCGTGATGCAGGATTCGGTTTTGATTCCATTGGAACTACTGTGCAACAATATTTTAGCGATGCGGGTTTGTCAAATGAAAAAACGTATTGTTATTACATACAGTCCATCGGGGCGTATTCCGATGAACAAATACCGGCTCCGTTGGTCAATCTTTCCCAACAACGATGTGCGCAACCCATTGATAATGTGCCGCCTTGCGTTCCCAATCTCTGGGGCGAAACCGATTGTGAAAACATTTACCTCCACTGGAATTTTAGCGATACCTGCACCGATTATATGGATATGTACAAATTATATATTCATTATAAGCCTGATTTTCAGTCCAATTATACACGTTTGGACAGCCTTTTGCATCCTGCTTCGGATTATACGCTTTACAGTCCGAAATCCATTATCGGTTGTTTTGCCGTTTCCACTATCGATTCTGCTGAAAATGAGAGTAATAAAAGTAATAATGTCTGTTTCGATGCGGATAAATGCGGCTCATACCGCCTGCCCAACGTCTTTACCCCCGATGGAGACGGCATCAACGATTTGTTCCGACCCTTCCCCTACGATTTTGTGGAAAGTATCAACATGCACATTTACAACCGATGGGGCATGCTGGTATTCAAAACCACCAACGCCGATATTTTGTGGGACGGTAAAAATCAATGGACAAAACAAGATTGCCCCGACGGCGTTTATTTTTATACCTGCGATGTGCAAGAATACACCCTACAAGGCATCCAAACACGCCACCTGAATGGGTCGATAACGATATTTCGTTCAAGGGATAAGACACATAAATACTAATTTTTTAAAAAAATGTTTGATACAATATTTTAATATTTATTCCGTTAAATAAAAGCGGTTATGGGTTATACCTATCCCGTAATTGCTATGTTTTTTTTTTCATAACGGGGCTGTCGAAAACGGCAGCCTTATTTTTAATGTATGAACCCCGCAATCTTTGACAAACTGAAAACCTTAGCCGAAGCTGCCAAATACGATGTGTCTTGTGCATCGAGCGGTACTACGCGTAAGAATACTGCCAAAGGCATCGGCTCGGCGGCAGGATGGGGTATTTGCCATAGTTTTACCGAAGACGGACGCTGCGTTTCGCTGTTAAAAATCATGCTTACAAACAATTGCATGTTTGATTGTGCGTATTGCGTGAACAGAGTGAGCAACGATGTGCCGCGTGCCACGTTCAGCGTGTCGGAATTGGTGGAATTGACGATTGAATTTTACCGTCGCAACTACATTGAGGGACTTTTTCTCAGTTCGGGAGTGGTACGAAACGCCGATTATACGATGGAACGCATGGTCGCCGTTGCCAAAAATCTGCGTACGATTGAAAAATATAATGGATATATTCATTTAAAGGCAATTCCGGGTGCAAGTCCAGAGTTGATGTCACAGACGGGCTTATATGCTGATAGACTGAGTGTTAATATTGAAATTCCCTCCGAACAAAGCCTGAAATTGATTGCACCGCAGAAAGATTATCAGAGTGTTTTTACGCCGATGGGCTATATTCATCAGCATTTTTTGGAGAGCAAGGAGGAGAAGAAAAAATACCGCCATGCCCCCAGATACGCACCTGCGGGACAAAGTACGCAAATGGTTATCGGTGCCTCGCCCGAAAACGACCAGCAAATATTGAATTTAGCCTCTTTGCTGTACAAAAAACCGTCTATGAAGCGGGTCTATTATTCGGGTTATGTGCCTGTTAATCTTGAAGATACGCGTTTGCCTGCCCTTTCTGCTCCGCCGCTTGTGCGGGAAAATCGCTTGTATCAGGCGGATTGGCTGATGCGTTTTTACCAATTTGGCGTAGATGAGATTGTAAATGAGCAGTTTCCCGATTTGGATTTGGAATTAGACCCAAAATTGGCATACGCCTTGCGGCATCCCGAAATCTTCCCAATAGACGTAAACACAGCCGATTATGAAATGATTTTGCGTATTCCGGGCGTGGGTGTAAAGTCGGCGAAATTGATAGTTACTTCCCGCCGCTACGGACGTTTGTCGTTGGAGCATCTCAAAAAAATGGGCGTTGTTACCAAGCGGGCGAAGTATTTTATTTCCTGCAAAGAACTGCCCATTTCCACCATTCACGAGGTGCAACCTGAAAATTTGCGGCAGTTGTTTGTGAAAAATATGCAAGGGAAACAGAGGAATAAAACGCAGTTGCAGTTGGGATTTTGAGCGTTTGCAAGGTTACACATAGCCCTGAAAGGACGGCATCAATAGTGCAAGGCATCGCCCTACGAAATGAAAAAATATCGATATGAAAATAGCACACAATATTTTTACTCGATTCTCGTTAAAAAATAGTTACTAATCTTAATATTTATATTTTATGAGACATTTTATCATTACATTTGCGTTATTTTTGAGTGTTTTTAGTGTAAAGGCACAGTTTTCGGGCGGCGATGGCTCGCAGCAAGACCCGTATCAAATCGCTACCGTTGACCAATTGGACAGTATTCGATACTTTTTGGACGACCATTTTATTTTGTTAAACGATTTGAATATAGGCGATTGGATTGCCAATCATTCCGATGCCGAAATACAACAAGGAGCAGGATAACTACATATCATACGTGCATCCGGCCGCATGTTTCTTGGGCGTGCCGATCACATGCCCGGACACGGAGTTCGCGGGCATAATCATGGAGGCGGTGGCGGCGGAAAGCTCGCGCTCGCTCAAGCCGGCGTATTACGAAGTGCTGCTCAAAATGAAAGGCGCGCGGGACAGCGAATCGGCCGACATGCTCGACTTGATTTTTCGGCATCGCGCCTATGACCTCGGGCTCATCTACAATTATGGGGAAATTATTTCGTCCTACGTAGGGCTCGCCGCCAAAGGGGATGCGAACGTGGTTTCCATGATTGAAAAACAGGGTGCAAAAGCCCAAAAGCAAATCGACGATTTCAACGAAAAGATTTTGAACTTGGAATGATTTGGGACGGAAAACGGAAAGGATGGCGTTTGCAATGATAGAACCGGCCAATTATGGAAATTATCGCGATACCAGGCCCGACACCTGGATATTTGTCGACCGGCACGGAAACAAGGCCGCGAACCGATATGACGGGACGGCGGATATTCCAAAAAAGAAATCTGTGGGCGCGTTTTACTGGACCTGGCACGGTACGAAGGAAAACTCGAAGCAAGCCAAGGGTCCATACGACGTGTCGAAAATCCTCGCCAAATACCCAAATGCGATGGACGAGCCGGACAACCCGGTATGGCCGCCGTTTTTCGCGAATTCTTTCTATTTCTGGGGCGAGCCGATGTTCGGCTATTACCTGATGGATGACGAATATGTCATACGCAAGCACGCGCAGATGCTGTGCGACGCCGGCGTGGATTTCATCGCCTTCGATTCGAGCAACTTCCCTTCCGCATACAACGGCGAGAGGGAGCACCCCGGCTTTTACCGGGGGGCGGAAATCCTGTTTGGGATATACCTGAAAATCCGCGCGGAGGGCAAGCCCACGCCCCAGTGCACTTTCATCATGCCCTTTGGCGGCAGGGACGAGACTTGCATACGGGTCGCATACGAGGATTTTTACAGCCAGGAAAAATATGACAGCTTATGGTATCGGCTCGACGGCAAGCCCCTGATGCTTTTCGATCCGGATGTGGTGCAAAACCCGGCGCTCAAAAACCATTTCGCTTTCCGCCGCGATATGCCCGACTATCACCTCGGACCCCTTGGCAAGGATCAATGGCCCTGGCTGGAGATATACCCGCAGCATCCTTTTTATTCTTCGGACGACGACTCCCAGCCCGAAATGATGGCTGTGGGCGGCGCGCAGAATTCCTGCCTTCATCCCGACGGCGTATGGAGGGTGGGCTCGCTCTCGGAGCGCGATGAAAACGGCCGCTACATATCGCGAGGGCGCTCGTTTCGCAACGGGGTCCAGCCACAGCCAAATACGCCGGGCTGGCTGCCCGAGATGGGATACAACTTCCGCGAGCAGTGGAGCAGGGTTTTTGAATGCGACCCCAAAGGGGTTTTCATAACCGGCTGGAACGAGTGGAGGATGGGAAGGTTCCCCGAATTCATACACTACAAGAACGCGGCGGGGGTTTTCGTCGACCAGTTCTGCCATGAGTTTTCAAGGGACATGGAACCAATGAGGGGCGGCCACGAGGACGACTACTATTTCATGCTGGTCGACAGCCTCCGCCGCTTCAAGGGCGCAAGGCTCCAGGAGAAGGCGGATGGCATCCACATGATCGACATAAAGGATTTTTCGTGCTGGGACAGCGTCAAAAACGAGTATCTCGACGACATAGGGGACTGCCCCGCGCGCAACCACCCGAGCTACGGCGAACTCGGCGACTATGTCGTGCCAGCGGGGAGAAACGACTTTGTCTTGGCCAAGGTGGCGCACGACTGCGAAAACATATATTTCTACATGAAAACGAACGAACCGATAAAAGACTACACGGGCGCCCACTTTTCGTGGATGCAGCTTTTGGTTTCCCTCAACGGCGAAGATGGCGAAAGCCTCAAAATGCCCGCATGGGAAGGCTACCAGTTCACCGTGAACCGCACGCTTGTGACAAAGGAGAAAAGCGTCCTCGAATTTTCGCGCGGGGGATGGGATTGGGAGCGGGCCTGCGAAGTGGACTTTTTTTGCTCGGGCTGCGAGATGGCCATAAAAATCCCCCGCGACAAAATGCTCATGGCGAACCGGAGGGTAAATTTTGATTTCAAGTGGATAGACGCGAACAATCCGCAAAACGATCCGCTGGAATTTTACACGCACGGCGACGCGGCGCCAAACGGGCGGTTCGCGTACAGGTACTTCGAATAACCGCAGAAAGGCAAATGGAGAAAATATGACATACAGAGAATCATTTTTGGAAGTTTTGGATTTCAGGCTCCCAAAATCCCCCCCAATAACGGAATACTTGTTCTATTGGCCGGAAACCGAGCGAAGCTGGGCAAAACACACAGGCGGGAAATCGATCATTTCGCACCTTGGGCTGCCGTATTCCGTCCCCGTCCCGATCGACTTCAACTTCGTGCCCGCCTTCGAGGAAACCGTGCACGAGGAAACCGACGAATACATGGTAGTCACGGATGTTTTCGGGACGCGCAAAAAAATCATAAAAAACAGCTCAGCCATGCCGGAATACCTAGAATTTCCCATAAAAACGCGCGGCGATTTCATCGAGCTGAAAAAAAGGCTGGATCCGCTCTCCCCTGGGCGCTATCCCGAAAACTGGGACGAAATCGTCGAAAATCTGAAAAAAAGCGAATATCCGGTCTATGCCGGCTCGCGCGGGCCGTTTGCCTTTTTGCGCGATTTCATAGGCTTCGAGGACCTGATGGCGATGTTTTGCGAGCAGGGCGGATTCATACGCGAAATGACGGAATTTCACGCCGAATTCTCATGCAGGCTCTGGGACAGGATGCTCGACGGCTTTGTCCCGGACTATGCGACCTTCGGCGAGGATATGGCGTACAAGCACGCGAGCATGGTGTCGCCCGCCATGGTGCGGGAGTATATTTTGCCAGCATGGAAAAAGATCACCTCGCATCTGCGTTCCCGCGGGATAGCGCACATATTCGTCGATTCCGACGGCAACACGGAGGAGCTTCTCCCTTTGTTTTTGGAGGGCGGATTCGACGGCACTTACCCGGTCGAGCGGGCGGCGGGCATGGATCCCGAAGAAATAAGGGAAAAGTATCCGCGTTTTTTGATTATAGGCGGAATCGACAAAATCGCCGCCGCATCGGGCCGAAAGGGAATCGACGCGGAAGTGGGGAAAGCGGCGCGCCTGTACGCGAAGGGCGGATATATACCATCTTTTGACCATTCGGTGCCGCCGATCATCAGCTATGAGGACTACCGCTATTATTTGGACGAGCTGAAAAAAGCCCTGCTGGCCCTCAATTAGCCAACGCGAAAAAGCCGCCTTTGACCAGGGCGGCTTTTTTTGGTTTTCGTTTTATTTGTTTTTGCTGAGCACGCCCTTGAGAATCTCGATGGTTTCGTTTGCGTCCTCCAAGGCTCCCTTGAGCCTGGTGTTTTCCGCTGTAAGCTCCAAAAGCTGCGGCGCGGCGGATTTTTCGGAATCTTGCTGCGCGGGAGCCGCCATCGCTCCGGAGGAATAGTCGCGCCCGCGCACCTTGCGCTTGAGCGCGGGGTCGGGCTCTATGCTGTATGAGACGCCGGACAGCTCGTTGAAGGCGCCGCGCTTCACGTAATGCGTGTGCAGGAGCTCATGCGACAGATGGCCGCCCGGTTTTTCGAGATAGTCTTTGTACAGCGCGGTCACAAACGGGTTTTCATGGGATTTTCTCAGCGTTTTGCTTTCATCCTCGGTATACAGCCCCGATAGCCGCTTCGTGCGGACATCGGCGTCTTTTGACCTAGGTTGGCCGCCGCCCATGATGCAGCCGCTCGGGCAGCCCATGATCTCGATGAAATGGTAGGGCGATTCGCCTTTTTCTATCTGCTCCATCAGCTTGCGCGCCCCGGCGAGCCCGCTCGCCACCGCGACCCTCACTGTAACCCCGTCGAGAAATGCGTATTTGGTCGACGGGTCCGTTATCGTGATCGCCGCTTCTTTCACTTGGTCGAGTCCCACGATGGGCGTGACGTGCAGGTTTTCAAAGGGCAGCTCGCGCCCGGTCACCAATTCGTGCACTGTCCTAAGCGCCGCTTCCATGACTCCCCCGGTAAGCCCGAATATGTCGGCCGCCCCGGTGGACATCCCCAGCGGGTTGTCGAATTCCTCGTCGGGCAAGGTGCCAAAATCGATGCCTGCGGATTTTATAAGTTCGGCGAGCTCCCGGGTAGTGAGCACCGCGTCCACGTTCGCATGGCCGCCATTTTGCATCTCTTCGCGCGCGATCTCGAATTTTTTGGCTGTGCAGGGCATCACCGAAACCACATACATATTCTCCGGCTTCACGCCGATGCTTTCCGCATAGTAGCTTTTGGCGAGCGCGCCGAGCATGGTGTGCGGGGATTTGCAGCTGGACAGATGGCCGAGGCGGTTTGGGAACTGGTGCTCGACGAATTTTATCCAGCCCGGGCTGCAGCTGGTGATCATGGGCAGCACCGCGGATTTTCCGGTGAGCGCGTTTTGCACCCGGTGCAAAAGCTCCGTGCCTTCTTCCATAATGGTCAAATCTGCGGTGAAGTTCGTATCGAACACATCGTCGAACCCGAGCCTGTGCAGCGCCCCTGCGAGCTTTCCCGTCACCCGCGAACCGGGTTCGAGCCCGAATTCCTCGCCTATGGCGACCCTGACTGCGGGCGCGACCTGCACCACCGTGCGCAGATTGGGGTTGCCCAGGGCTTCCCAGACTTTATCGGTCGCAGTCGTGCCCCGAAGCGCTCCGACCGGGCACACGACCGTGCACTGCCCGCAGAACGCGCAGGCGACCGAACCGATGGGCAGCGACATAGCCGGCGATATCTCCGTGTCAAAGCTGCGGTTTTGCGGGGCCAGCACGGATGTTTCCTGAATTTTGGAGCAGGCGGTCACGCAGCGGCGGCATAAAATGCACTTGGACATATCGCGGGTGATCGCCACCGAGGCGTCTATGTGGTACTGCGAGCGCTTCCCCTCGAAGCGCGACGACTCCACCCCGAGCAGCTTGCCCAGCGCCTGAAATTCGCAGGTCTGGTTGCGCAGGCAGCTGAGGCAGTCCTGCGAATGGTCGGAGAGCATGAGCTCATACAGCACCCTGCGGTGCCGGCGTATTTTTTCGGTGTTGGTGTACACCTCCATGTCCGCGCGGACCTCGGTCGTGCAGGCCGCCAAGAGATTTCTCGCGCCTTTCACTTCCACCACGCAGATGCGGCAGATGCCCGCCTGGTGGATATCTTTCATATAGCACAGATTGGGTATGTTTATATGGTTTCGCAAAGCCGCTTCCATGATGGTGATGCCTTCCTCCACCTGCACCGGCTGATTGTTGATTGTCATGCTGATCATTTCAATTTACCTCCTTTCACAATGGAGGCAGCGCATAGACTCCGCCATTGCGGTGATTTTATGGTAGCCTAACACTACTTCGTCGAAACTGTTCTTGCGTTTTTCTATATCCAACATATCCAAAGCGTAGCGCGGAAGCTCGACAACCTCGTCGTCGTCGTACTTCGCGTTGATTTCGATCTCCTCGCCTTTGTTGAGCGTGCCCTGCCCGCCGAGGTATTTGTCGATGGACACGGCGGCTTTTTTGCCGTCGGCGATCGCGCGGATCACGGTGTCCGGCCCGCGCACGATGTCGCCGCCCGCGAAGACGCCCTTTATCGTGGTCATCATCGTGTCTTCGTCTATCTTGAACGTGCCCCAGCGCGTGCGCCCGATGTCTTCGGCGGGAATGAACGGCAGGTCGGCGTACTGGCTGATGGCGGGAATCACCATGTCCACTTCAAGCATGAACGTCGGCTCGCCGGAGGGAACGGATTTGCGGCGCCCGCTCGAATCGAATTCTCCGAGAGTCATCGACTGGCATTCGACCGCGCACAGGTTCCCGTTTTTGTCGCCGACAAACCGCAAGGGCGAAATGAGCTCCCTTATTTCCACGCCCTCTTCTATCGCCTCGTGGATTTCCACTTCATAGGCGGGCATCATGCCCTTGGTGCGGCGATAGAGGATAGTCACCTTTTCGGCGCCCATCCTGAGCGCGGTTCTCGCGGAGTCGATGGCCGAGTTTCCGCCGCCGATCACCGCGACGTTTTTGCCCATTTCCAAGGGGCGCTTCAAGTTGACCTGTTTCAAAAAGTCGATGCCGTACACGACGCCTTTTAAGTTTTCGCCCGGGATATCGGCTTTTTGGGGCAGCTGGGTGCCGGTGGAGACAAAGAGCGCGTCGCTGTTTTTCTGCAGGGATTCGAAGCTGACCTCTTTTCCCACGGTCGTGCCCAAATGGATGTTCACGCCCTCTTTTTTGACAAGCTCGATTTCATGCTGGAGCACGGCCATGGGCAGGCGGTACTCGGGGATGCCATAGGCCAGGACGCCGCCCGCCACGTCCTCGGATTCATATATGTCCACATCGTACCCGATGCGAACGAGATAATATCCGCAGGTCAGGCCCGCCGCTCCCGCGCCGATTATCGACACGTGTTTTCCGTTTTTGGGGAACACGATGTCTTTTGAATACGGGGTTTCGTTTTTGTGCGCGTAGTCCGCCACAAAGCGCTTGAGCTCGCATATGGCGACCGCTTCGTCCGTGGTCCTGCGGCGGCATTTGCTTTCGCAGGGGCGCGTGCAGATGCGCCCGCAAACGGAGGGGAACGGGTTTTCCTGCCGTATCAGCTTGTATGCGTCCATGAAACGGCCCTGCGCGACAAGCGAGGTATAGCCGGGCACATTCACGTTGGCCGGACAGGTATTTTCGCAGGGCGATATGAACAGGTCGCTGCAGACCCCCGCGCGGCATCTTTTGTGCTTTATGTGCTCGTCGAACTCGTCGCGGAAATTTTTTATATTGCTGATCACGGGGTTGGGCGCGGTCTGCCCGAGCCCGCAGATCGCCGTCTCGCGGATGCTCTCGCCCAGCGTCTCCAGAAGCTCGATGTCGCCTTCCTCGCCTTTGCCCTGCGTGATGCGCGTGAGGATCTCCAGCATTCGCCTGGTGCCTATCCTGCACGGCACGCACTGCCCGCAGGATTCGTCCTGTATGAATTCCATGAAGAAGCGCGCCTGGTCCACCATGCACGTGTCCTCATTCATGACAATCAAACCGCCCGAGCCCATGATCGCGCCAAGTTCCTTGATTTCGGCGTAGTCGGTGGGCGTGTTGAGGTCTTTTTGCGTGATGCAGCCCCCCGACGGGCCGCCGATCTGCGCGGCTTTGAAATTCTTTTTGCCCGCCACCCCGCCGCCGATGTTGTACAGTATGTCGCCTAAGGGGATGCCTATGGGAACCTCCACGATGCCGGTGTTCGCGATGTCCCCGGCGAGCGCGAACACTTTCGTGCCCTTGCTGGCTTTTGTGCCGATGGCGGCAAACCACGCGGCCCCGTTATATATGATGGCCGGCACGTTGGCGAAGGTCTCGACGTTGTTGATGATCGTGGGATGGCCGAACAGCCCTTTCTGGAACGGGAACGGCGGCTTCTGCCGCGGCTCGCCCCTGTGCCCCTCCACCGAATTCATCAGCGCCGTTTCCTCGCCGCATACGAACGCGCCCGCGCCGATGCGTATCTCCAAATCGAAATCATAGCCCGAGCCGAAAATGTCCTTGCCCAATAAGCCGTATTCGTGCGCCTGGTCGATCGCGCGCTCCAGCCTCTCTATTGCCAGCGGATACTCCGCCCGCACATACACATAGCCGAGATGCGCCCCGATCGCATAACCGCCCAGCAGCATTCCTTCGATGACCGAATGGGGGTCGCCCTCGAGGATGCTGCGGTCCATGAAGGCGCCGGGATCCCCTTCGTCGGCGTTGCACACAAGATATTTGGTTTCGCCGGGGGCGTTTTTGCCGGATTCCCATTTTATGCCGGTGGGAAACCCGCCGCCGCCGCGTCCCATGAGCCCGGATTCCTTGACTTCGCGGACAATGTCCGACGCGGTGAGCCCGGTCAAAGCCTTTTCGGCCGCCTTGTAGCCGTCGCGGGCGATATACGCCACGATGGAAGTGTGCTCCATCACTCCGTAGTTGCGCAGCGCGACCCTGACCTGCCGGTTAAAAAACGAGATATCCTCCATTTTGGCGACGTGTTTTTGGATCGTGTTGTCAAAAAACGTATATTCGTCGATGACCCTGCCGTCCCGAAGGTGCGCGGCGACGATCTCGCGCGAGATTTCCGGCGTGAGTTTTGTATAGAATATCCCGTCCGGATGGATCGACATCGTGGGGCCGACCGCGCAAGTGCCCTTGCAGCCGGTCTCGATCACCAATATTTCGTCCGCCAGCCCGAATTCGGCAAGGGCGGCTTTTATCGCCTTCACGTTCTCCTGGCAGCCTGCGGAAGTGCAGCTGGCCCCGCCGCATACCAATATGTGTTTTTTGTAGCCGGCGAGCCGATGGTTGTATTCCTGTTTTATCTGTTCCAGATCGGCAATTGAAAGCACTTTCATAGATTAATCACCTCGTTTTCTTCTTTTTTCTGGTAGTCAGCCAGAATTGCGTCCAATTTGTTGACTGTCACTTTTCTATACACCTGATCGTCGATCAGCATGGCCGGCGCAAGCCCGCAGGCGCCGATGCAGCGCGCCACTTCCAATGTGAAAAGGCCGTCTTCCGTGGTTTCGCCGAGATCCACGCCCAACTTTTGCTGCAGATGCTCCACCACGCGCTTGCCCCCGCGCACATAGCACGCCGTTCCAAGGCAGACGCGGATGGTATGCTTGCCCCGGGGCACCGCAGAGAAAATCGAATAGAAAGAAACGACGCCGGAAACTTCGGAAAGCGGTATACCCATGTTTTTCGCGATGAACTCCTGAAGCTCCAGCGGCAGGTACCCGTAGATTTTCTGCGCAAGATGCAATACCTGGATGAGGCTCCCCTCTTTTTCCTTGTAGAGGTCGATGATGTTGGTTATCTGAGCGTATAACTTCTCCTGCTCTGTTTTTTGGCACGCGCACTCCTGATTTTGAACACTCATTATGATCTGTTTCTCCTCCCGTTATATATTTTTGTCAGTTCCAATCGAAAAAAAATTGATATTTTTTTA
>Ga0082212_10006928_pt1 | contig 15109 bp, 24 predicted proteins | sample TergutNt197P3_FD_71548 | JGI IMG/M metagenome (GOLD analysis project Ga0082212, IMG submission 71548) | Neocapritermes taracua P3 segment gut microbial communities from Petit-Saut dam, French Guiana - Nt197 P3 | ecosystem: Host-associated > Arthropoda: Insects > Digestive system > Gut ...
GATGGCGGGCGAGAACCAAAACCATCATGCGAAGCCGTTGGATTCAACAATGCGACGGCTCCCGAAACCCCGCGTAAAGCAAGTTTTTCACAAAACCAATGCCACCCACAATCAATCAACTGGTCCGTCAGGGACGCACAGCACTCAAAAGCAAGAGCAAGAGCCCGGCGCTCAAGAACTGCCCGCAACGCCGCGGGGTCTGTCTGCTCGTCAAAACCCAAACCCCGAAAAAGCCCAACTCCGCGCTCCGCAAGGTCTGCCGCGTGCGCTTGACGACGGGGCACGAGGTCACAGCCTACATCGGCGGCGAAGGGCATAATTTGCAGGAACACTCGGTCGTGCTCGTGCGCGGCGGACGTGTCGCGGACTTGCCCGGCGTGCGCTACCATGTCGTTCGCGGCGCGCTCGACTGCCTCGGCGTGAACGGTCGCAGGCGCGGTCGCTCCAAATACGGCGTCAAACGTCCGAAACCCGGAGAGGCGACGGCGAAGAAGAAGTAAGTTGATGCTTCACAACTTAAATGTCAACAACGAATAGATCTTTATGAAAAAGAAAATGATGTTTGTCATCGGGGCGATGTTGTGCCTCGTGTCGGGCGCGTTCGCACAGGAAATCGACGCGGCGCGCCGCGCGGCGGCGACGGAGTTGCTGACGACAATGAAGATAAAGGAATCGGTGGATCAGACGCTCGACTTGATGGCGGAGCAGATGACAGCCATGATTCCGGGAACCGACGCGAAAATGATGGATAAAATCATGTCGGTTTTGAAAGAGGCGATAGGTTGGGATAATATGAAGGACAAGTACGTCGCCATGTACGCCAATGCGTTCACGGTCGAGGAATTGAAAGCCGCCAACGCGTTCTTCAAAACACCCGCGGGACAGGCGTTTATCACGAAACAACCCGAATTGATGAAGCAGGGCATGGAAATCGGACAGAAAGCCGCAAGGGATGCGATGCCCAAAATCCAAGCGATCATGCAGGAGTAACACTACCGGAAACTGTAAAAACGGCAATTTTAACAACTTTCAATTATGTCACGCAGAAGAAAAACGGTCAAGAGGCCGAAGCAGATGGATCCGCGGTTCAACAGCGAGATCGTCGCGCACATGGTCAATTACATGATGCGGAGCGGGAAAAAGTCGGCCGCGGAGAAAATCGTCTACGGCGCGATTGAGGAACTCGGCAAGAAGGTCGAGGGCGAGGATTCGCTCGAAGTCCTGTCCAAGGCGGTCAACAACATGAAGCCGCGCGTGGAGGTGAAGAGCCGCCGCGTCGGCGGTTCGACGTATCAGGTGCCGGTGGAAATCAAGCCCAACCGCCAACTCGCGCTCGCGCTTCGCTGGCTCACGCAATACGCCTCCGGGCGTCGCGGTGTGGGTATGCCCAAGGCGGTTGCGCTCGAAATTCTCGACGCGTACAACAATCAGGGCAACATCATCAAGAAACGCGACGACACGCACAAGATGGCGCAGGCCAACAAGGCGTTCGCGCATTACGCGTGGTAAAAATGCAGGGGTTGAAAAAAATCAACCCGTTTATACGGGGCTGGTCTTTTTCAACCCCGTGGAATTTCTGTTCTTTGACAATCGAATCGTAGTAGGGGTGGGGAGTTCCCACGTTAATCCCGCAAATTATGGGTAGTGACACAAATCAGAAGCGTTCACACGCTCTCGCCGATGTGCGAAACATCGGGGTCATAGCCCACATAGACGCGGGGAAAACAACGGTCTCCGAACGCCTGCTCTACTTCTCCGGCGAAATCCACAAAATGGGCGAGGTGCACGAAGGGTGCGCCACCATGGATTGGATGCCGCAGGAAAGGGAGCGGGGCATCACCATCACCTCCGCCGCAATCACTTACGAGTGGGTGCCGGTCGGCACTTCCTCCGGCACCCAAATCAACATGATTGACACGCCGGGGCATGTCGACTTCACGGTCGAAGTGGAGCGTTCGCTTCGCGTCCTCGACGGCGCGATAGGCGTGTTCTGCGCCGTCGGCGGAGTTCAACCCCAATCGGAAACGGTCTGGCGCCAAGCCAATCGTTACAATGTCCCGCGCATCGCGTTCGTCAACAAAATGGACCGGATGGGCGCGGATTTCGAGCGGGTGGTCGCGGAAATTAAGACGAGGCTCAAATGCAATGCTGTGCCGATTCAAGCGCCGATTGGAAGCGGTGCCAAAGGCACGAGTGAAGAGAGTTTCGAGGGTGTCGTGGATTTGATAGGGATGCGGGAGGTGAGGTTTGATAAAGACGGAGTTGTAGCGGCGTCGCTGTGCGACGCCGGCGTTGCGCAGCAACGCCGCTACACACTAATCGAATCCCTCGCTGATGCGGATGACGAGTTTGCGGAGTTGTATTTGTCGGGCGCGGAAGTGTCCGGGGATGCGATTCACGCGGCGTTGCGCAGAGCGACAATCGCGGGGAAAATCGTGCCGGTATTGTGCGGATCGGCGTTGAAAAACGCCGGAATCCAACCGCTTCTGGACGCGGTCGTGCGGTATCTGCCGTCGCCGTTGGACAGGGGAAAAATCACGGGTGAAAATCCGAAAACCGGCGGGCAGGAATCCCGTGATTCCGATGACGACGCGCCGCTGGCGGGTTTGGTCTTCAAAGTCGCGGCGGATGCGTTCTCGGGCAGGTTGCTTTTCGTGAGGGTCTATTCGGGTGTGTTGCGCAAAGGCGCCAACATCTGGAATCCGCGTCTTAAAACGCGCGAGCGGATCGGTCGGCTGATTCGGATGCACTCGGACAGTCAAATCGAAACGGACGCGATTTACAGCGGCGAAATCGGTGTCATCGCGGGTGCGACGAAGTTCGCGACGGGCGACACGTTCTGCGCCGAACAGGCGCCAATCGCGCTCGACAGAATGGAATTTCCGGAGCCGGTCATGTTCATGGCGGTCGAACCGAAGAGCCGCGCGGACAAGGACAAGGTCGAGGCGGCGCTCAAAACGCTCGCCGACGAGGACCCGACGTGTCAGGTGCGAATCGACGCGGAGACGGGGCAGACGATTTTAAGCGGCATGGGCGAACTCCATCTGGAAATCCTGCGCGACAGGCTCCAACGCGAGTTCAAAGCGCCGATGAACGCCGGCAAACCGGCGGTCTCCTACTACGAAACCGTCACCGGGGAAGCGGAGGGACGTCACACGTTCGACCGCGAGATCGGTGGCAAACGCCAAGCCGCGACGGTGGAGTTGCGGGTGCGGGCGGGTGAGCGCGGCAAGGGCAACCACATCGAGGTGAAGCCCGCCAAAAACACCATCCCGCCGGAATTCACGGAAGCCGTTGAGCGGGGCGTTGAGGATGCGATTGTGACGGGCGTGCTGGCGCGCCTTCCGATGCGCGATGTGTGCGTGAGGGTGACCGGAGGCGGCGCCCCCGACGCGGACAGCGCGACGGAAACGGCGTTCCGCACAGCGGCGATAATGGCGTTTCGGGAAGCGGCTCAGGCCGCGGCGCCCGAACTGCTCGAGCCGATAATGAAAGTCGAACTGACGACCCCGCCCGAATTCACGGGCGATCTGATGGGGGACTTGAATGCGAGGCGGGGGCAGGTGCGCGAGATGGCGATGCGCGGCGACACGCAGATTGTCACGGCGACGGTGCCCTTGGCGGAACTCTTCGGTTATTCGACTGCGATTCGATCTCTCTCACGCGGACGCGCCTCCTACTCGATGGAACCGGAACTGCTGGCGGTGGCGCCAAAACAAGTCAAAGACAAAATACTTCAAAGTTAGAATTATCAATTATCAGTTATCAATTATCAGTTATCAATTATCAATTATCAATCACGTAGGGACGGAATGTGGCGGTGGCTTCCAGCCGACGAGTGTCCCGTAGGGACGCAAGGTCGGTAGAAAAACGAATCATCAACCCGTGGAATCCCGTAGGGATGGCAGGTTGAAACCGAAACCGAAATTTCACCCGCCTACCGATTCTGTCATCCCTAACGGGATTTCCGAAAACGAAAAAAACGAATTTCTACCGACCTACCGCCCCTGACGGGGCTGAAACCACCAAAACACACGAATTTCTACCGACCTACCGCCCCTGACGGGGCTGAAAACATAAAATTTCCGAATCCCGAATCCCCAACACCCCAAACTTTCACTTTTCACAATTTTCCCTGTTAAACAAAAAACAATCCGATGAACAATAGGATAAGAATCAGAATGCAGGCGTACGACCACAAGGTCCTGGACAAGGCCGTGGGCGAGATCATCGAGACCGCGCGCAACACCGGCTCGCAGGTCGTCGGTCCCATACCCCTGCCCACGCGCATCGAGCGCTACACCGTCAACCGCAGCACCAACGTCGACAAGAAATCAATGGACCAATTCGAAATGCGCACCCATAAGCGCATTCTCGACATCATGAGCCCGCAAGCCCGCACAGTTGAGGAACTCAAAAAACTCAACCTCCCCGCCGGCGTCGACATCACAATCAAGATTTGAGGAGAAGCCAAACAATGAAAGGCCTCATAGGCAAGAAAATAGGTATGACCCAAGTGTGGGACAAGGACGGCGTCCGCGTCCCCGTCACGGTCATCGAAGCGGGGCCCTGCCCCGTCGTCCAAGTCAAAACCCCCGAAACGGACGGCTACGCCGCCGTGCAACTCGGCTGGCGCCCGCAGAAAGCGTCGCGCCTCAGCAAGGCCGAAGTCGCGCACTGCTCCAAGGCTGGACTCGAAAAGCCCGTCGCCATTCTGCGCGAATTCAAAACCGAAGCCGGCGAAGAAGTCAAAATCGGCGAGACCTTCAACGTCTCGATTTTCGACGGCGCGACCCACGCGGATGTCATCGCGACTTCCAAAGGACGCGGTTTTCAGGGCGTTGTCAAACGTTACGGCTTCCGCGGCGGTCCGAAGACCCACGGCGGACACAGCAAGCGCCGCGCGGGCTCCATCGGCATGAGGCAGGATCCCGGCTCCGTTGAGAAGGGGCATCCGATGCCCGGACACATGGGCAACGTGCGCGTCACAACGCAGAACCTCAAAATCGTCTCCGTCCGTCCCGAAGAAAACCTCATCCTGCTCAAAGGCGCCGTCCCCGGCCCCAACGGCGGAATGGTGATAGTGCGCAAGGCGCTGAAAAAACCGACAGCGAAGAAAGATTAATAAGACCGATATGACCTATAAGACAAATACGACATGCCCAATCGTCCCATAAGTCCCATTTGTCCCATACGTCCCATTTGTCCCAACCAAGAATTTTAAGCAAGAAATGTCAACATTAAATGTTTACGGCGCCGACGGCGCTGTCAAGGGCGCGATTGAAGTCGACGACGCGCTTCTCGTGCTCGACCGCGGCGAACAGGCCGTGCGCGATTACATCGTCGGCAGGCAGGCGGCGTTGCGCGCCGGAACCGCCTCGACCCTCTCGAAGGGCGAAGTCGCCGGTTCCAACAAAAAGCCCTGGAAACAGAAGGGCACCGGCCGCGCCCGCGCCGGTCTCAAACAATCGCCCGTGTGGCGCGGAGGCGGTGTCGCCTTCGGACCCAAACCCCGCGATTTCTCCCAGAAAATCAACAAGAAAGTGGCGAAACTCGCCTACCGCCGCGTCCTTTCGGACGCCGTCGCGGAGGGAACGCTCAAAGTCGTCGAGGCGCTCAACTTCGCCGCTCCCAAGACCAAGGAATTGGTCGCGGTGCTCAAAGCGTTCGGCGCGGAGAAATCGGCGTTGATCGTGGTGCGCGAGTATGAGAAGAATCTGCTGCTCGCGGCGAGGAATCTGCCCGGCGTCGAAGTGATTACGGCGCGCAACGCCTCCCCCTGGCACATCATGAGATACAAGACCGCGATCGCGACCCGCGAGGGATGGGAAGACCTTTTCGCGAGATGCAGCGGAGGCGTCCCCGCCTCCGAGGAAGGAGCCGCACAATAATGAAACAGAATCACATCATCAAAGGCGTGTTGCTGTCGGAGAAAGCCACCGCGCAACAGGAGAAGTTCAACCGCTATTCGATTGAAGTCGCGCCCAAGGCGAACAAGATCGAGATTAAAAAGGCGGTCGAGGAACTGTTCAACGTCAAAGTGCTGGCGGTGAACACGCAGAACTACGACGGCAAACCAAAAACGTTGAGGAACCGCCGCGTCATCAAAGGCTCCGATTGGAAACGCGCGAACGTAACGCTCAAAGCGGGAGACAAGATAGATTTGCTCTAACGAGCAAATCGAGAAGTTCAGAAGTTCAGGAGTTCAGAAGTTCAGAATAAAAAACCACCGTCATTGCGAGGGCGAAGCCCGAAGCAATCCAGTCAAAACACGAAACCGAAAATGACCACCCGAATCACACGCGAGGCTGAAAGCCTCACCCGCACTAGCGTAGGGCAACGCCCTACGTTGGGACGCGTGCCGATTTGGAGCCCTGTAAGGGCGACCGCCCCGGTGGGGCTGGTTCGTGGGTGGCACGTTTCGTAGGGCTCCGCCCTACGCTAATGCGTGAAAGGCTTTCAGCCTTCGCATTGATAATTGACAATTGATAATTTAGAATTAAATTTATGGGCATCAAAACCTACAAACCTTACACGCCGAGCCGCAGGACGCTGTCGACGTTGTCCAACGAGGAAATCACGAAGGACAAGCCGGAGTATTCACTGACCAAGGCGAAGAAACGCAAGGCCGGGCGCGACAGCGCGGGCCGCATCGCAATACGTCATCGCGGAGGCGGACACAAACGCCGTCTGCGCATCATCGACTTCAAACGCCAAAACCCCGCGCCCGCGCTCGTGCTCGCAGTCGAATACGACCCGAACCGCACCGCCAACATCGCCCTCGTCCAATACGAGGACGCGGCGAAAACCAAAGCCTACATCATCGCACCCGAAGGTCTCAAAGTCGGAACCAAAATCCACTCCACCCCGGACGCGGAACCGAAAGTCGGAAACGCGCTGCCGTTGGACAAAATCCCGCTGGGCGTCGTGGTGCACAACCTCGAACTCGTCCCGGGACGCGGCGCGAAAATCGTGCGCTCCGCCGGAATGGGCGCGCAGGTGATGTCCAAGGCGGGCGGCTACGTCATCGTTCGCTTGCCGTCGGGTGAGGAGCGCAAATTCCTCGGCGCGTGCAAGGCGACGATTGGCGCGGTGGGCAACAGCGACAACGAGAACGTCGTGTTGGGCAAGGCGGGACGCAAACGCTGGCTCGGAATACGTCCGACGGTGCGCGGTGTCGCGATGAACCCTGTTGACCACCCGATGGGCGGCGGCGAGGGCAGAACCTCCGGCGGCGGTCCCGCAGTCTCCCCGTGGGGTAAACTCGCGAAGGGCGGCAAGACAAGAAAGCCGAGGAAGGCGAGCAACAAGGTGATAGTTAAAAGAAGAAAGTAATGGAAGTTTTATAGTTTTATAGTTTTTTAGTTTTCCGGTTCAAATGCGAACAACAAACAACCGAAAACTGAAAAACTGAAAAACTAAAAAACTGAAAACTAAAAAACTAAAAAACTGATTTATGCCACGTTCAATCAAAAAAGGGCCGTATGTCGAGGATCATCTCGTCAGGAAGGTCGAAGCAATCAACAAGTCGGGGCGCAAGGCGCCGATCAAAACATGGTCGAGGAGATCGATGATCATCCCCGAGTTCGTGGGGCAGACGTTCGCCATCCACAACGGCAAGCAGCACATGCCGATATTCATCACCGAAAACATGGTCGGCCACAAACTCGGCGAATTCGCGCCCACGCGCAAGTTCATCAAGCACGGAGCCACCACGGAGAAAGTAACGAAGTAAAAGTTGAAAGTTGAAAGTTGAAAGTTCAGAATTCGAATGTTTGAACACGCCGACCGGAACCGATAAACCGTAACTGAACCCACTCAATCCCCAACTATTAACTATTAACTTTCAACTTTCAACTTTCAACTTTCAACTTTCAACTCTCAACTCTCAATTAATTTTATGGAAGTCAGAGCATTAAGCAAAAACAACAGGATATCCGCCTCCAAGGGGCGCGATCTCGCCCGCGCGGTCATGGACAAGCGGGTGGGGGAGGCGCTGCGGATCACGGATTTCAGCCCGCGCAAGGGCGCCGAAATGCTGTCGCGCACGATTAAGTCGGCGGCGGCGAACGCGTCCAACAACAACGGGTTGGACGTCGACAAACTCTTCATCGTGCGCTGCACGTTCGACGAGGGCGCGTCGATGCGCCGGCACTGGCCCCGCGCGCGCGGTTCCGCCAGCCCCATCGAGAAACAGACGAGCCACATCACCGTCGTGGTGTCGGACGAACCCCGCGCCGCCGTCGCGAAAAAACCGAAGGCGCCGAAACAATCAAAAGCAAAATAACACAATGGGCCAAAAAGTAAACCCCATCGGATTCCGCGTGTCCGTCGAAAAGAACTGGCGTTCGCGTTGGTTCGCCGATAAGCGCTCCTTCGGCGACCTCCTCAACGAGGACGCGAAAATCCGCGCCTTCGTGCTGAAAAAACTGTCGAAGGCGGCGGTCTCGAAAATCGAAATCGAACGCTACGCGTCGCGCGTGCGCCTTCAAATCCACACCGCCCGTCCGGGCATCGTGATGGGGCAGAAGGGCGCCGATTTGCAGACGCTGCGCGAACAGATCGCCAAACTCACCGGCAAGGAGGCGTACACGGAAGTGTTTGAAGTGCGCGACCCGGACGCGAACGCGCAACTCGTCGCGGAGGGCATCGCCGAGCAGATCGTCAAGCGCATCGCGTTGAAAAAAGCGATGAAGCGCGCGCAGAAAGTCGCGATGGACATTCAGGGCGTCGAGGGAATCAAGATGCACGCGTCGGGCCGCATCAACGGCGCGGAAATCGCGCGCGTCGAATGGATGAAGGAGGGCAAAGTGCCGCTCCACACCCTTCGCGCGAGAATCGATTACGGTTTCGCGGAAGCGGACACGACCGCCGGCAAAATCGGCGTGAAGGTCTGGATCTGCAAGGCCGAGAACTATCAGCCCGTGAAACAACAGACGAGACAGAGGAGGGACGCATAACATGCCACTGATGCCCAACCGCGTGAAATACCGCAAAGTCCAGCGCGGCAGCCGTTCGGGGTTCGCAACCTCCAACACCGCGCTCTCACAGGGCGATTTCGGGTTGAAGACGCTCGACCGCGCGTGGCTGACCGCCGTGCAGATCGAGGCGTGCCGCATCGCCATCAACCGCCATTTGAAGCGCCGCGGGAAACTCTGGATAAGGGTGTTCCCGGACAAGCCCGTCTCGAAGAAGCCGATCGAGGTGCGCATGGGCAAGGGCAAGGGCAACCCGGAGTTCTGGGTCGCCGTGGTGCTGCCCGGCACGATGCTCTTCGAACTCGCCGGCGTGCCGGACTCGCTCGCCAGGGAGGCGCTGAGATTCGCCGCAACCAAACTCGGAGTACGGACAGTGCTCATAAGCAGGACGCAGAAAGCATAACACAGACCATTAACAATGAAAAACATGAAAATCATGAAATGTTCCCCTGATTTCATTTTTTTCATTGTTGAAAAAACAAGATGAAAATCAAAGAGATACGCGAAAACACCAATGAGGAACTCCTTGCGAAGATCAGGGAGGCCGAAAAGGAAATCCTCAGCATACGGGTGAGGAAAACGGGAGCCGACGGCACGTCCGCCTCCCCCATCAAAGTCCGCAACCTGCGCAAACTGGTCGCCCGCGCCAAGACGGTGATCACGGAGCGCGAAAGAGTTAAGAGTTAAAAGTTAAAAGTTAAGAGTTTGGAGTTAAAGACTCGCAAATTCGGCGATTAACAACCAGCAATCAGCAATTCTTTTCAAATGTCAAACGAAACAACCACACCCGTCGTCGAAACCAACGAAACGCCGGTAAAAGAAAAGGTGGCGCCCGCCACCCGCGGCATACGCAAGCGCCGCAAGGGCAAGGTCGTGAGCAAGAGCGGCGCGAAGTCGGTCGTCGTGCTCGTCGAACGCCGCTACCACCATCCCGTTTACGGCAAACAACTCATCGAGGCGAAGAAGTACCACACGCACGACGAAAGCGACGCGGCGAAAGTCGGCGACAACGTCGAGATCGAGGAGACCCGCCCCATTTCCAAACTCAAACGCTGGCGCCTGACCGCAATCAACGGCGCGGAAACCAAGGCGTCGCGCAGCAACGCCGCTACACAAGGAGCCGTGTAACATGATACAGGAAGAAACCGATCTCGCCGTCGCCGACAACACCGGCGCGCGCCGCGTCCGCTGTTTCCGCGTCCTCGGACAACGCAAGCAATACGCCCATTTGGGCGACACGATACGCGTCGCCGTGAAGGAGGCGACCCCGGGCGGCATCGTCAAGAAGGGGCAGGTGTGCCTCGCGGTGATCGTCCGCACGGGCTATCCGATCAGGCGGCCGGACGGCTCGTATGTGCGCTTCGACAACAACGCGTGCGTGATAGTCGACGCGAAGAAGAACCCGCTGGGCTCCCGCATCTTCGGGCCCGTGGCGCGCGAGTTGCGCGACATGAACTACACGAAAATCATCTCACTCGCACCGGAAGTCGTTTAACAATGAAAGACATGAAAAACATGGGATTTTTCATTTGATTTCATCTTTTTCATTGTTGAAATAAAATCACAAATATGAGCGTCAAAAGAATCAAGAAGGACGACGAGGTAATCGTCATCGCCGGCAAGGACAACGGCAAGACCGGCAAGGTCATCTCCGTCAACGAGGCGACGCAGCGCGCGCTTGTCGACAACATCAACATGCGCAAGAAGACGATACGCAAGTCGCAGCAGTTCCCGGAGGGCAAGATCATGGACGTGCCCGCGCCCATCCACCTGTCCAACATCATGCTTTACGACCCCAAGACGAAGAAGGGCGCGCGCATCCGCCGCGTCCGCGAGGACGGCAAATCCGTCCGCGTCTCCGTGAAAACAGGACACCGGTTCGAGTAACAAAAGAGAAAAGTCGAAATTGCGAAATTGCGAAATTGCGAAAATAAAATCCGCGAATCCGCAAATTTCCAAAACAAGCAAATCCGCAAATGAAAATCATTTCGCAATTCCGCAATTTCCAACATTTCGCAATTTAATCAAAATGGCTAACTTAAAACAAAAGTACAAGGACACGGTTGTTCCCGCGCTCGCCGAGAAGTTCGGTCTGAAGAACCCGATGACCTTCCCCAAGCCGGAGAAAATCATCGTCAACATGGCGTTCGGCATAGTGGACAAGGACGCGCAGAAGGGCGTTCTCGACGACCTCGCGAAGATCACCTCGCAGAAACCCTCGCTGCGCCCCGCGCGCAAATCCATCTCCAACTTCAAGTTGAGGGCGGGCATGGTCGTGGGCGCGAAAGTGACCCTGCGCGGCGAGCGCATGTGGGACTTCCTCGACCGCCTCATCCACTCCACCCTCCCGCGCATCCGCGACTTCCGCGGCATCCCGAACAGGGGTTTCGACGGACGCGGCAACTACACCTTCGGATTGAAGGAGCAGACGATTTTCCCCGAAATCGACCTCTCCAAACACTCCGCCCCGGAACAGGGCATGGACATCACCATCGTCACCAGCGCCGGCGACAACGAGAAGGGCAAAGCGCTTCTCACGTTGCTCGGAATGCCCTTCGCGGGAAGATAACGCAAAAAGATTATAGATTATAGATTTTAGATTTCAGATGAAAGGCATGCGCGATTGTCCGAATCCCGCGTATCCGACAAATCAAAATCCAAAACCCCGTAATGTAAAATCTAAAATCTAAAATCTAAAATCTAAAACAAAACATGGCAAAAACATCACTGATTGTCAAAGCCGGACGCAAACCCAAGTTCCAAGTCCGCGCCTACCACCGTTGCGCCCGTTGCGGCCGTCCCCGCGCCTACATGGGCAAATTCAAACTCTGCCGCATCTGCTTCCGCGAACTCGCGGTGACAGGGCAAATCCCCGGCATAACCAAAGCCTCCTGGTAACATCGGAAAGGAGAAACATCTTAACATGAGTTGGTCAGACCCCATCGCGGACATGCTCACACGCGTCCGCAACGCCCAATCCGCCGGCCACGAAGTGGTCGAAATGCCGTCGTCGCGCCTCAAGGCCTCCATCGCGAAGGTTTTGAAGGACGAGGGCTACATCACGGAGTTCGAAACGGCGCCGGCCGAGGACGGGAAGAACAAAACCGTCCTGCGCGTCGCGCTCAAATACAACGCCGCCGGCCGCCCGGTCATCCGCGGCATCCGCCGCGACTCCACGCCCGGCCTGCGCCGCTTCTGCGGTTGGCAGGAGATTCCGCGCGTGCTCGGAGGGCTCGGCATCTCCGTCATTTCAACGTCAAGCGGCGTCATCTCCGGCGCCGAGGCCCGCAGGCGCAAAGTCGGCGGGGAAATCATCTGCTCGGTCTGGTAGGAAGCATAAGACAACATAAGACCAATAGGACCCATGAGACCGATATGACAAATAAGCGGGACTCCGGTGCGACAAGCGGTCGTATCCGTCCCATTCGTCATATAAGTCTTATTCTTAAAAAATCACATGTCAAAAATAGGCAATAATCCAATCCCCGTGCCGGCCGGCGCGACCGTCAAAATCGACGGCGCGAACGTCTCGGTCAAGGGCAAACTCGGCGAAATGAGCTGGACGCTCCCGGACGGGATCGCCGCGAAACTCGACGGCGCCGTCATCACCGTGACGCGCTCCAACGACCTCGCCAAACAGCGCGCGTTCCACGGGCTCGCCCGCCAACTCGTCAACAACATGATCGTCGGCGTGACCGAAGGCTACAAGAAGACGTTGAGAATCGAAGGCGTCGGCTTCAAGTCCGAAGTCAAGGGCAACTCCATCTTCCTCTCGCTCGGCTTCGCCAACGCGAAGGAGTACAAGATTCCCGAAGGCGCGAAAGTCGCGACCGCCGAAGCCGGCGTGGCGATCAACATCGAGGGCATCAGCAAGGAACTCGTCGGCCGCGTCGCCGCCGACATCCGCTCCTACTACCCGGCCGAACCCTACAAGGGCAAAGGCATCCGCTACTCCGACGAGAAAGTCCGCCGCAAGGAAGGAAAGAAAACAGCGTAACAATTTTTAATTGTCAATTATCAATTGTCAATTCGCGAAAACACACGAAGATTGACCGTTGACCCAACCCGCCACCGCACGATAATTGATAATTGATAATTGATAATTGATAATTGTCAAAAATGAAATTAGAAACCCGCTCCGATTACCGCGTCCGCCGCCACATGCGGCTCCGCCAAAAGATCTCCGGCACGGCGGAACGCCCGCGCATGACCATCTACATCTCGAACAAACACATCGAAGTGCAGTTCGTGAACGATGACACGGGCACGACCCTCCTGTCCGCGACCACACGCGGCAAGGAACCCGTCAAACTCAACGTCGCCACCGCCGGCCTGCTCGGCGCCAAAGCCGCCGTCGCCGCCGCCGCCAAAGGCATCACTTACATAGTCGTCGACCGCGGAGGCTACAAATACCACGGCCGCGTCAAAGCGCTCGTCGAAGCCGCGCTCACCCACGGACTCAAAGTCAACGACGAACCCTTCGTGATTCAGGCGCCCGTCAAGAAAGAGGCTCCGAAGACCGAAGCGCCCGCGAAAGGCGACAAGCCCGCCAAGGGCGACAAACCCGCAAAACCCGCCAAAAAGGAGGCTAAATAATCATGGCATACGAAGACAGGGAACGCGAGACCCCCGAATTTGAAGAGGACGTCGTGTTCGTCAACCGCTGCGCGAAGGTCGTCAAGGGCGGCCGCCGCTTCAGCTTCTCCGCCGTCATCGTGGTCGGCGACAAAAACGGCCGCGTCGGCCTCGGCTTCGGCAAAGCCAACGAAGTGTCCGAAGCGATACGCAAAGGCACGGACGCCGCCAAGCGCGCGCTCGTGCGCGTTACCTTCAAACCCGGCACCCACACCGTCCCGCACACCGTCAACGGACAGTGCGACGGCGGCCGCGTCCTGCTCATGCCGGCATCGCCCGGCACCGGCGTGATCGCCGGCGGCGGAATGCGCGCCGTGCTCGAAATGGCCGGCTACAAGGACATCCTCGGCAAATCCCAAGGCTCCAAAAACCGCCTCAACGTCGTCAAGGCGACATTCGACGCGCTCTCGCAACTCCGCACGAAAGACCAAATCGCGGAAGACCGCGCGTAATCAGTTGAATAGTTGAATGGTTTTTTAGTCTCATGGTTTTCAAGACATGCGGAAACGGACTAAAAAACTAAAAACTAAAAACTAAAAAACTTTTGAAAATGAAACTCTCCGAACTCCAAACAACTCCCGGTTCGCACAAGAAATCGAAGCGCCTCGGACGCGGCAACGCGTCCGGCAAAGGCGGCACGTCAGGCAAAGGCCACAAAGGCCAGATGGCGCGCAAAGGCCACAAACGCAAGGTCAATTTCGAAGGCGGACAAATGCCCCTTCTCCGCCGCCTGCCCAAACGCGGCTTCAAGAATCCCACCCGCATAGCGTACAGCGCGATCAACTTCGACGCCCTCAACCAGTTTGAGGACGGCGCGACGGTCGATGCCGGCGCGCTCATCGCGCTCGGCGCGCTGAAGAAAGTCGAGAAAGGCGGATTCAAAGTGCTCGCCAAAGGCGAACTCACCGCGAAGAACCTCACCGTCAAAGCCAACGCCTTCTCCGCCACCGCGAAAGCCAAGATCGAAGAGTTCGGCGGCAAGTGCGAAAAAACCGTGTAGCGGCGTTGCCGCGAAACGCCGGCGGCGCACAGCGCCGCCGGCACAAAAAAAACACTTGCATCCCAATCCGTAAAATGTTATCATGTCAATCAACGCCCGGCAATTGGCTATTGACAATCGACAATTAATTTCATGTCCGCTTTCACCAACATCTGGAAAATCAAGGAACTGAGGAACCGAATTCTTTTCACCCTCGGTCTCGTCTTCATTTGCCGCTTTCTCTCCACCGTCCCGATTCCGGGTGTCAACGCGGCGGCTATCGCCGACATTGTGAAGCGCACGCAAGGTGCCGGCGGACTGCTCGGCACGTTCAACCTCTTTTCCGGCGGCGCTTTGCAAAACGCCGCCGTCGGCGCCCTCTCCATTTGGCCCTACATCACAACGTCCATCGTCATACAATTGGTGACGCCGCTCGTTCCCGCGCTTGAAAGATTAAGCAAAGAAGGCGAAGTCGGACGCCAAAAACTCAACCAAATCACCCGCTACCTGACCCTCA
>Ga0082212_10006929_pt1 | contig 15109 bp, 12 predicted proteins | sample TergutNt197P3_FD_71548 | JGI IMG/M metagenome (GOLD analysis project Ga0082212, IMG submission 71548) | Neocapritermes taracua P3 segment gut microbial communities from Petit-Saut dam, French Guiana - Nt197 P3 | ecosystem: Host-associated > Arthropoda: Insects > Digestive system > Gut ...
AGCGGGCTGAGCGGGTGGAGGGGGGGGGGGGGGTTGTGGGAACAGCACATATGGGCTGGGATGTAGTTCACTCCATTGGATAGAAAGACTTCAAGGTTGGGATGCTTTGTAGGAGAGGTAAGGCACAATCGATTTTACCCCAAGCGTGTACATACCACACCCTCCCTTCCCATTCGCCGTATGTTTTTGACACTGTCTTTCCTTAACCTAGCGGTTGAGACTCTGAGGGTCAAGTGGTCACACGTTTCATGTTTTGAATAATGATGAATATATCAATAAATATATTTACTTGCCACAAAAAGCAATCAATCAAAATCAAATTAATTATAAAGAGGCTAAAGTTTTATTTTCTAATAAAAATGTTAATAAAAGATACATAGCTAGAAAAAATGATATTATAATGAAATTGACAACTCCTTATGATGTTTCTATATTTTTAGAAGATTTTAAAGATGATTTTATCATTTCTTCAAAATTTGCAATAATTCGTTTGAAAAATAATGTGAAGTTTAATTCATTATTTCTATCTTATTGGTTAAATAGCCATGAAACTAAACGACAATTACATAAGTTTGTTGAAGGAACTTCACTTTCTATTTTGAAGATTAATTCTTTAAAAAAGATAAAAATAAAGCAAATTGATATGGAAAAACAGGAAAAATTTTCAAAACTCTTTTTCCTCTTGAACCAAAAAAAGGAATTGGACAAACAAAAATCAGAATGTGAAAATCAGTTAATTGATGCTATTATGTATAATCTATAGCTATTGGAGGTAAAAAGATTATGTCAATTGAATATGAAGCTCAAATGGAAGAAAGATTAATTAATAAGCTTGTTGAAAAGGGTTATGAATATGTTGATTTAAATAAAAAAGATTTATTTGATAATCTTAAAAACCAGATAGAAAAACTTAATAATATTACATTATCTGAAAAAGAATTTGAGGATATAAAAATAGAATTATCTAAGGGAGACGTTTTTGACAAATCAAAAAGGCTTAGACAACCATATTCATTTAAAAGAAATAATGAAACATTATGGATAAATTTTTTAGATACTGAAAATTTAGATAATAATATTTTCCAAGTTTCAAATCAGATTAACACAGGAGTAAATAAAAAATTTCGATATGATGTAACTATTCTTATTAATGGCTTTCCTTTAACCCAAATAGAGTTAAAAAGGAGAGGAATTAAAATAAATGCTGCATTTAAACAAATTAAAAAGTATAAATTACATTCATATAAAGAATTGTTTAAATATATTCAACTTTTTGTAATTAGTAATGATGTTAATACTAAATACTTTGCTAATAGTAACAAGATTAGTGAATTGAAGTTTGAATTCACTTTTTTCTGGAAAAAAAGAGACAATACTAACATTACTGATTTAAATGAATTTTCAGATACATTTTTAGATAAATATCATTTAGCTAAAATGATTTCTAAGTACATGGTTCACAATGAGGTTGATAGATCCATAATGGTTTTACGTGCTTATCAATATTTTGCCGTTGAAAAAATCATAAAAACAGCAGAAGATGGAAAAGGAGGTTATGTTTGGCATGCAACTGGCAGTGGAAAAACGTTGACATCGTTTAAAGCAAGTCAAATACTCGAACAACAAGAAGATATTGATAAAATTTTATTTGTGGTCGATAGAAAGGATTTAGATACACAGACAATGGAAGAGTTTAATAAATTTTCTAATAATTCAATTGATAAAACAGATAACACTCGAACATTAGTTAAACAATTAAAAAGTAATCAAAAACTGATATTAACGACTATACAAAAATTAAAAAATGCAGTAACCATAAAGAGATATGGTAAACTAATGGAAGAATTTTCCAATAAAAAAATTGTATTAATTTTTGATGAATGCCACAGAAGTCAATCAGGGACATTACATAGAGATATTAAAAGATTTTTCAAAAATGCCCAATTATTTGGTTTTACAGGAACACCTATATTTAAAGAAAATGCTAAAAATACTGATTTAAGGACAACTAAAGAAGTGTTTGGGGATTTACTCCATTTTTACACAATAAAAAATGCTATTGAAGATAAAAATATTTTAAAATTTTCGATTGATTATATTGGCAATTGGAAACGAAGAAATGGGCTTGATATTGAAGTATATGATATTGATAAGCGAGAAATAATGGAAAAACAAGAAAGATTAGAATTAATAGCTGAACACATTCTAAAAATTCATCCTATGAAAACTTTAAATGGGATGTTTAATGGCTTGTTTGCTGTAAGTTATACTGATGTAGCATCAAAATATTATAATATATTTAAAAAATTAAAAACTAATTACAAAATAGCTACAATTTTTTCATCAGAAGAAAATGATGATGCAACAAATAAAAATTTTGTTAGAGATACTCTGAAAAATGCAATTAAAGATTATAACATTATATTTGGAACAAATTTTGATATCGATAAGTCATTTGATGAGTATCATGAAGATGTTTCTGACAGATTTAAGAAAAAAGAAATTGACATTTTAATAGTAGTAGATATGTTTTTAACTGGTTTTGATAGCAAATTATTAAATACATTGTATTTTGATAAAGGGTTAAAATATCATAATCTTATACAAGCATTTTCAAGGACAAATAGGGTTGATGATTTAAATAAGTCTCATGGAAATATTGTTTGTTATAGATTTTTAAAAGAACGTGTCGATAGTGCATTAAAGCTCTTTTCCAATGAAGATTCAATAGAAGAAGTTTTTTCTAAAAGTTACGATGACTACTTGGAAGAATTATTGGAAATTGTAACTAAATTAAGAAAAATTACCCCTACATATAAGGATGTTGATAAATTAAAATCAGAAAATGAACAAAGAGAATTTGTAAGTATATTTAAAAATTTGTTAATAGTTTTAACAAAGATGACTCCTTTTGTGGAATTTAGTTACGATGATTTAAATATTAGTAATGAAGAAGTTGAGTCATACAAAAGTAAATATTTGGATATTTATGATGATGTGATGAATGGTATTAAAAAAGGCAAAACTTCTATTTTAGAAGATGTTGATTTTGAAATAGAACTTATAGCTCATGATGAAATAAATGTGGATTATATTTTAGATTTATTAGAAAAATTAGATTTCAGTAGTCCTAAATACAAAAAGTCTACAAAAGAAATCATTGATTTAATGAAAAAAACTCCATTTTTAAGAAGTAAAATAGACTTAATTGAGGAGTTTATATCAAAAAATAGTCCTAAAGAAGATATAGAGAATTTGAGAGGAACTCATCGTTATAAAATTGAAAATGTTTATGAAGAATTTGAAAGATTTTTTGCTACTAAAAAAGTAGCTGAAATAAATGAGTTAAGTAGAAACGAACATTTAGATGAAGAATTAGTTAAGAAATTAGTTCAAGATTATGAATTCACTGGAAAAGTAAAAGATGAAGAAATAGAAGCTACATTTACTGAAAAAATTGGATTTTTAGAAAGAGTAAAAAAAATTGAAAGAATCGAAACTCGAATAGAAGAACTAGTTGAAAGATTTAGTATTTATTAGTTATGGTGGGATTATGCCAAATAATGGAAAATCAGAATATAAAAGAAATTTAGAAGCTCAATTATGGAAAATAGCAGATTTGCTTAGAGGAAAAATGGATGCAAATGAATATAAAAATTATATGTTAGGATTTATTTTTTATAAGTACCTATCCGAGAAATTAGAAAATTTTGCAGAGGAAATCTTAAAAAATGATGGTATAAGTTTTGCAAAGGCATATGAAGATAAAAAATATCGGAGCACTCTTGAAAATCATATTAAGAAAAACTTAGGATACTTTTTAAAGCCAGAATGTCTTTTTAACAGTATTGTATCTGGTGCTAAAACAAAAAAATTCATAATTAAGAATTTAAACAAAGCATTAACAAAAATTGAAGAATCTGCTGTTGGTGAAGATAGTGAAGAAGATTTTATCCATTTATTTGATGATGTAGAGTTAACATCTTCAAAATTAGGAAAAGATGAGAATGAAATAAATGAACTTATTTCCAAGGTTTTACTTAATTTAGATGAAATAGATTTTAGATTAGATGATGATAGTGCAGACATTTTAGGGGATGCCTATGAATACTTAATTTCTCAATTTGCATCTGAAGCTGGTAAAAAAGCAGGCGAATTTTACACTCCTAAAGAGGTTTCAATAGTCTTAGCCAAGATAGTTTCCCTTGGAAAAGATCAAATTAAAAATGTTTATGATGCAACCTGTGGTTCAGGATCATTACTTTTAAGAGTAGGTAAAGAAACAAGGGTAGGAGATTATTATGGTCAAGAATTAAACCAAACAACCTACAATTTAGCTAGAATGAACATGACATTACATGGAAAATGGTTTAAAGATTTTGACATCCAACAAGGTGATTCATTAAATAATCCTCAACACATGGAAATGATTGATGAAGGTGGTTTTGAAGCAATCGTTGCGAATCCTCCATTTTCAGCCCATTGGAGTGCGGATGAAAAGTTTTTAAAAGACCCACGTTTTGCTAAATATGGAAAACTCGCACCAAAGAAAAAAGCAGATTATGCTTTTGTTCAACATATGATTTATCTTTTAAACAAAGATAATGGGGTAATGGCAATAGTTTTACCTCATGGTGTTTTATTTAGAGGAGCTTCAGAACAAATCATAAGAAAATATTTACTTGAAGATAAAAATTATGTAGATGCTATAATAGGTATGCCTCCAAACTTATTTTATGGAACAACCATTCCAACAGTAGTTTTAGTCTTTAAAAAAAATAGAAATGAAGATGATGCTATATTGTTCATTGATGCTTCCAAAAATTATGAAAAAGTAAAAAATCAAAATTTCCTTAGAGAAGAAGATATCAACAAGATAATTGATACCTACAGAGACAGGAAAGAAATAGAAAAATACTCACACAATGCTACAATTGATGAAATAAGAGAAAATGAATACAACCTTAACATCCCAAGATATGTGGATACTTTTGAAGAAGAAGAACCTATCGATTTAAAAGAGGTTGTTAGAGAAATTAGGGAAATTGATAAAAAATCACTAGAAATTGATGAGAAGATTAGAATCTATTGTGATGAACTGGGGATTGAATCTCCATTTTAGGTGATATTTATGGGTTGTAAACCAGAATTAAGATTTACAGAATTTACTGATGAATGGGAAGAGAAAAGATTAGGTAATTTAGGAAATTTTAAAAATGGAATTAATAAATCTAAAGAAGATTTTGGAAAGGGGTATCCTTTTATTAATTTGATGGATTTATTTGGTAAAAATTCGATTTATAATTCAAAATTTGATTTAGTTAATGTAAATGAAAAGGAACTCGAAGAATATTGTCTTAAACAGGGGGATGTTTTATTTATCCGATCATCAGTTAAAAGAGAAGGTGTTGGCTTAACTGCAGTAATTATGGAAAATTTGGAAAATACTGTTTATAGTGGATTTATTATTAGATTTAGAGAATTAAGTGAATTTTTTAATCTAAATTTCAAAAAGTATTGTTTTTATACAAGTAAATTTAGAAATTCTTTAATCAGTAAAAGTTCCACCAGTGCTAATACAAATATTAACCAACAAAGTTTAAACACATTAAAAATCATTTTTCCTTCTTTAGAAGAACAAGACAAAATTGCTAATTTTTTATCAAATTTAGATGAAAAAATATATCTTCTTGAAGAAAAATTGGTAAAATGGAATTTATACAAAAAAGGAATTATACAACAGATATTTTCTCAAGAATTGAGATTTAAAGACAGGTTTGGTGAAAATTATTCTGATTGGGCTGAAATAAATCTTGGAAATTTAGTTAATATCCAAAAAGGAACTCAACTTAATAAAGATGATATGATTGATGATGGAAGATATTATGTTTTAAATGGAGGCATCGAACCTTCAGGATTTACAAATAATTGGAATACTGAAGAGAATACTATTACTATTAGTGAAGGGGGAAATTCTTGCGGATATGTTAATTTCAACATTGAAAAATTTTGGAGTGGTGGGCATTGTTATTCTTTAACTGAAATAGATGAATGCACTAATAAATTATTTTTATTTCAGGTTTTAAAATCAAATGAGATTAATATCATGAGATTAAGAGTTGGCAGCGGACTTCCGAATATTCAAAAGAAAGATTTGAATAAATTTAAAATACTTCTTCCTGTTTTAAAAGAACAAGAAAAAATAGCGAAATTTTTATGCAATGTAGATACGAAAATATGTGGTTTTGAAAATAAATTAGAAAAAGCTAATAAATTTAAAAAAGGATTATTACAAAAAATGTTTTGTTAGTTGGAGGTAAATATGGACAATAAAAAAGATTTAAAATTTAACATTTATTACTTAAATGTTTCTAAGGTTTATGAGATAAAGATGATGATAGATAATATGATTAAATCTAGCATTGAGAAAGAAAAGACTAATGTTGAAAATTCACAAACTAATCTTTCTTTAAATACAAAACCTATTAATATGGGATTTAATGAATCTTTTAATGAATCTTTTAAACTTAAAGAGTCATTTGAGATAAAAAACACCAAGTCTCTTTTTTTGAAAGAGATTATTGATAATTGTTTTAATGTTAACTTATTTAATAAATGTGATGAAGGAAATTTAGTTAAAATTGATAATGTTTCTTTGAATTTCTTAGATGAAGATACTCAAAGAACAATTTCTCTTATTCAAAAAAATATGTTAAAAGGATTCAAAGTTGATGAATTTGAAATAAATTCTGTTTTTTCGTCATTCTTAGATGATTATCCATATTTTTTCAAGGGAAAAGTTGAGAATTCGGATGAAAAAATACTTTTAAAGATTCCAATGGAAAATAAGTCAGAATTTGAAAGTAAATATTCAGTCAATGATTTATTAATTGGTAAATTATCAATTATAGGAATTTATAAAGGAAAAGTTGATGAAAGCAATATAATGACTAATATGGACTATTTTGCTGAAAAAGGCAATCAAAATATATTAAATTCCAAAATAGAAAATTCTAATTATTCTGAAAATGGAATTTTAATACAATCAAATAATAATAAAGATAATAAAAAGAGTTTTCACTACATTGATATAATTGCACTTATTCAAGATGTAAATTTTTTTGAGGAAGAAATAGGTTCTGCAAATGAAATTAAAATGCCATGGTATAAAAAAATTTTTAATTTTTTAGGAGTTAAAATATGAGTATGACAAAAATTCACACATTTAGTAGTATTGCAGAGTACCGAAAAGTGGTTCAAAAAGCAGAATCTGAAGATAAAAAGATTATTACTTTAAATTTTAAAAATTTAGATGAATTAAATTATGATAATTATTTTGATTTAACAAATTTAATAGAACATTATAAATCTTATCCTCAAGATATACACTCGTTCCCTGATGATATTGATATTGATAATTCTTATTTTATCATTAAACAGGAATTGGCTAATCACGCAATAAACTATTTGTATTTTGTTTTTGATTCACATGAACCTCTAAATCTATTAGACGAAGAAGAAATTTTAGATAGTTTTATACCATTTAAGCGAAAAAATATTTATAGTTATGACAATGAACAATTTAATGATGTAGTAAAATGGTTGAATGATAATAAAATTCCTTTTATAAATTTTAATCATTTAAAAAATGGAAATAGTGATTTTTTCAAATCATTATCTTCAAATAAAGATAAAGAATCTTTCATTGAAATATCTTCTGTTGTATCTATTGCAAAAGATAATTCTAGTATGATTTATATTTTTGAAGAATTTATTGAAGCTTATGAGAATTGTAATTTTATTGTTCAAAAGGATTTAGTAGAAAATACTTTAAAGTTTTTTAATTCAATTTTTGATTCAGAAAAAAGTATTTCAGAAATTGTTCCAGTTTTAGATGATATTTCTGAAGAGATTATGGAAAATAAAACTGTTAAAATTTCTGATTTAACTGATAATGAGTTTAATAAGTTAATACAATCTTTAAAAACTAAATTATTTGGACATAAGAATTTTAAAAAGAGATTTGAAGAGAAAATGGGAGAATTTAGAATTTTAAATAAAATAAATGTGTCAAATATTTTTTCTATTTTACTTTTAGGAGATTCTGGATTAGGTAAAACAGAATTTGCAAGAATTATTAAGGAAAATTTGGATGAAGAATCTTCATTTATTAAAATTAATTTTGGAAACTATAGTAGTGATAATTCATTAAATAGTTTAATTGGGAGCCCAAGAGGATATGTAGGTTCTGAACATGGAGAATTGAGTTTAAAAATTAAAAAATCTAAAGCAGGAATCATTTTGTGTGATGAATTTGAGAAAGCTAGTGAACCTGTTTTCAATTTTTTCTTAGAATTGTTGGAAGATGGAAAATTCACAGATTCTTTAGGGATTGAACATAATCTTGATGGATATATAATTGTTTTCACAACTAATTTGAGTGAGGAAGATTTCGTTAAAATATTGCCTAATGAACTTCAATCAAGATTAGATTTAGTTTTTAATTTTTTATCATTAAGTGATGGGGAAAAACGAGAGTTCGCTGCACATCAATTTAATTTCATTGTTAAAAAATTAAGAGAGTATGGAAATGATTTTGATCTAACTAATCTGGATGATAAGAATTATTTTGATGAACTAGATGTTAATAATGTCAATAACCTTAGAGAGATTAAACGATTAGTATTTCAGTATATTTTTGAGAATATTAAATGGAAAAATAATGTGGATGATAGCATCTGAGTTCAAGAAGAGCATAAATGTTACTCTGAAAGAATAAATATATTGATAAAATGATAGAAAAGCAGAGAAAAATAATGAAAAAAATCTACAATATCTAAAACAGAATTTACCGCTGTGATAATGAACAAGAAGGAATCTTTAATAATTTTTATTTTTCTAATTTTGTTGATTTATTTTAAATAATAAAATAATTTATAAATAGAAAAATATTTTAAAAAAAGAAGATTAGTATTAATTAAAAGAAGAAAAGAAGTTTAAGATCATGTTGAATAATTTTTATTATTTTTCATTAGCTAGGCAAAAATTGATAAATATGAAAGATGATAAGTATAATTTAAACTTAACAAAAGAAAAGATGGGAAAATATGAACAAATTTGAACTTTACAAAAATCAAAAATCTGAGATAGATACAGATTTAAATTGTACATTTATTTTTGACACAAACATTTTAATTGATTTATATATGTTTGAAGAATCGCATACTGATAAAATTTTTAAAATTTTAGAGAAAATAGACATTTGGATGCCTTATCATGTTTTTAAAGAATTTAACAAAAATCATACTCCAAAACTATATGAAAATACAGGTTTAACTGAAATATTTAAAGAGCTTAGTAAAATAAAAAAATCGTTTTCTACATTGAATGACATTAATATTATTATTGAAGATAATAAAATTTTGAATAATCATTTAGATCAAAATAAGTTAAATCAAATACAAGAAAAAATGGATGATTGTAATTTAAAAGAAAATGGGGAAAAAGTATCTGAGATAATTAATAACATTAAATCTTTAAAACCTGAAGATTTAATCTATAAGAGGATATCGGAATTATTTGATGATAAAGTAGGTAATATGACTTCTGTAAAAGAATTGATTTCAATTCGAAAAGAGTATATATTTAGATGTGAAGAAAATATACCTCCTACTTGTAAGGATTTAGACAAAGAAGAAAATACTTTTGGCGATTTAATTGTTTGGAAACAAATTATAGACTATAGTAAAAAAAATAAAAAATGTGTTGTTTTCATTACAGGAGATAATGATTGGTATTTGAATAAAGAATTCCCTTTTCCATATTTAATTGATGAATTTTATTTAAAAACTGGGCAAAACATTTATTTTCTAAAATTAGAAGAATTTATTAGTTGGGCTGATGATAAATTAGATATTGATGTAGATAATGATTTTTATGAAGAAATTAAAAATTATAATTTATATAAATCTAATGAAAATACAATTAATGAATATACAAGAAAGACAAAGCCAACAATCGACTTAATAACTGCAACTAATCTACAACAAGAATTAATGAAAAGTATAGCTGGAAATACTGGTATGGGAACCATTGCAAAAGATTTAGCCAAACAACAAGATCAGATGAAAAGATTAGCTGGAAATACTGGTATGGGAACCATTGCAAAAGATTTAGCCAAACAACAAGATCAGATGAAAAGATTAGCTGGAAATACTGGTATGGGAACCATTGCAAAAGATTTAGCCAAACAACAAAATCAGATGAAAAGATTAGCGGAAAATAGTACTTTAACAAATGCAATAAAAAAACAAAATGAACTTATGAAAAATCTGAATAGGATAATAAAATGAAAGAAACCCTCTTAAACTATCAAATTGGGTTTCTTACACATTATAAAAAATCAATCGCACTGTTTTTTCTTTTAATAAGTGCTTTATTGAGTATAAATTGTTTATTTTTATTTTGAAATTTATTTTCCTTTTCTGTAAATAATCCATACCATGTTTATCTATGTTATATTTTTATCATATCTCATGAAAAATAATATAAATTATTATATTTATAGGGTGTTAGATTTTTAGATTTCATTTGAGACTTATGAAGTCTCTAATATAATCTTTGGTATTCTAAAATTTATTGTTCATAAAATATACAAACAAAAAATAATTTATAATAAATTTAAAGGGTTATTTCACTGAAAAACTTTAATATGAATATTTAAATATATTTATTTGATGAATAAAATGAAAATACCATTAGTTTACGATGAAAAAAACCCTAAGTATATGTTGTTGAATCAATATTTAAAATTATCGATTCTAGAGAAATTACTCAGTTATTAGTTAAATATGGAATAAAACCTGCTAATTCTGTAGTTAAAGTAATAAAAATCAAATTTATTAGTATGTTTTTTGAAATTGATACTAAATACATTGTTAATGAAATAAATAACAGTCCCCAGCTTAGAGGACACTTTCAAATTAAATCCATATTAAATTACAATGAACTAGCTAACCTTTTATCATATTTGGAAAGTAATCAAATACTTGAATTCGTATTAAAAACCATAAATCAACAGTTTGTACCTAGTAAAAGAGGCAAAAAAACAACCTTAATCGATGCAACACATATAATACTTGATATAAATCTAGATAGGAAATATTATAATAATGAAGAATTAGGGGAAAAAAACTTTGAATTTGGATTTTTTAAACACATGGATATTATATTGGTGGTAAATTAACATTAGAAATAGATTTTGGAACTGATCAGCCTTTAGCAATCTTAATGCATAAAAGTGCTCGTTCAGATGCTAAAATATTTTTAGAAATGCTTGAAAAATAAAAAGACGAAGAATAATAAGTAAAAAAGACATAATAATAGCTGATAAAGGATATATAGGTTATAAAACTATGAAAAAGGACTTATGGGCTATAAAATTATCCCAATAATATTCAAAAGAGATAATATGAGAATGAGTAAAATTCTAAGTAAATTTAACTATCATATGGAAGTTTATAAAGGAAATAGTAATTGAAAAAACTATTAGAAGATTTGGTTTCAACATTTAAGATTTTCATGAATTATTGGAAGTTTTTAAACCCATAAGAGCTCACGAAGAACACTTTTTCAAATTAATGAAAGAAAGATTAGGTTGTAGTATATATCATATGAATACTGAATAATCAGTTAAAAAAACTGCTTATTTAAATGTATTTTTATCAGCCCTAATCATATCAATAACAACATTCGATATGAAGACAATACAACAGCTTTTAGAAACGTGAAAATCTAAAACCCTATTATTTAATATTTTGCTAAAAAAATAAAAGATAATGAACTTAATTTAAAACGATATATTTATATAGCATTATACTCATAGTATAAATGGAGTGAATAATTATCAACATCATTTCTAAAAAAAACATTTCATGGTGATAAAATGAGTAGAACTTCTATAAAAGAAAGAGATTCCACAATAAAATTACCTATATCTACAAAAAGAAGATTAGACGAATTTAAAGAACATGGAGATACTTATAATCATGTGATTAAAAGATTATTAAAAATTAACTTAATGGAGATGAATAAAATGACTAATAAACAAGCATATAATTTACAAAAATTTTTGATATTACAAGCTAAATTTAATCCAGAAACAAGTAATAAAATTTCTGATGGATATGCTTATGCATGGGCTAATGATGTATATCCTTTTTTTCATGATAATCAGGATTGGCATGTTGGGTTTGAAAATGTTTTTAAAATTAATAAGGATAAAATTTCTAACATAGTGAGTTTTATTAATGAAAGATACATAAATAATAAATTTTACACGTTTTATGAATTAGAAGATAGATTTGGGTTGGAAAATAGGGTTGCATTAATTGATATATTGAGATATACTTATTTATCTAGAAGATTCACAAAGGATATTTTTTGGAAAAATTTAATGTCAGATTATCCTGCTGAAGCAGGATTATTAATTTCTGAATTTGATTTGAGTAATTTAGATTTTTAGTTTATGATAAATTTATAAATGTTATATGGTTTTAGATTTTTACATTTATTATAATTTAAAAATATAATAATCTATTTAATCAAATCAATAATCTCGTTATAAGTCTCTTCAGATAATAGGTTTGATCTCTTTGCGAATAAAAATATATCTTTAGCTAGTTTACAAACCTTTTTAACATCACTCTGATGATTAAATGAAAATATTTTTTTTTCCAAATCATTTTTTTTATTTTTTAAGACAAATTCATAACTAATAACATCCATAAAATTAGGGAGTGTAACTGCATCTGAAGGACTTATTGAAATCCTGTAAATTAAATCAGATAAATACTTTATATAATTTGGATACATCATATTAACAAAATCGTTTTTAGAAACGGGATATTCAGCATTGTACCTATGTTTGATTTCTGCTTTCATGAAGTTGTAAAATGATGAATATAACTCTCCAATCATTGAACTATCAACTGACCCTCCAGCTATTTTTTCTTTTATGTATTGTTCTCTTTTTTTGTTTGAAAATGTAAGCAGTGGTTCAGAAAATTTCAGTATAGAAACTGTAAATAAAGAAAAAATGTACAATATTAAAAATAATTTATAATTCTTATTTTGAAAATTTAGATTATCAATATCTCTTAAACAACTAAGTAAAGCAGTTATTTGCTTATGTGGTTTTTGTGACCAATATTTAATCTTTAAATAAATAAACGCATCTTTCAATTTTGCTTTGAGATTATTAAATATTTTTTCCTCTAAAAGTACATTATTATAATCAAATGGACCACAATTCGGCATTTTCTTAATTTTGTAATTATCTTCTAATTCTGAAAGCCTATGTTCTGATAAAGGTAGTATATTTAAAGATTTACTTAAAGAATAATATTTTGATTCATCAAGATCTTTAACTACTAATATGGATTTATCAGAGTGTATATAATTCATTAGACCTGAAACCCAGAAAATTCTATCTTTAATCTTCACATTCTTTCCAGATTTACAATCACAATTTATCATATAATTAGTAAAATTTTCATGAAATCTTATTCCAAATGCATCTATATCTGTGTATTGATGCTGTGTTTTTTTACCATATTCATATTTATAAATATCAATATTTTTTCTAGTAAAAAATCCATTATACCATAAAAAACGCATAATTCTTAATTTCAATTTTAAATCTTTTTCATTTTCCATTTTATCCCTTATATCCAGTTGTAGTTTCTAAAAGTCTTTCAAATTCATTTTCAGCACGAACTTTTTTATTATTATAAATTTGTCTTTGTTCAGCTGTAAAATTATAAAAGCTGTCTGAAAAATGTTCTTCCACTTTTGGTTCATAAATGCTTGAAACAGGATCTTCATTCTTTTCCAACATTTCTCTAGCCATTTGCATTGCAACTTTATTTTCATAAGTGTCAATGAATTTTATTCGATAATTGGTTGTATATTTATCAGATATTTTTTCGAGATTACAGACTCCATTTAATATTAATGGTGCATATTGTGTTTTAGCATATGGATGAGGAGATAAAACATTATTTTCAAGTGCATTTAATATAGAAATTGGATAAATAATTTTACTATAATCTGCATGATATTGTCCATGTCTGATACAAGCAACTATCTGCCTAGCTTTTTCGAAAATATCATCCTTTGGATTAATACCTAAATTAGGGGTTGCTTTAAAAACATATTCATGTTTTATGTTGCTACTATCATTAATTGCTGCTGATGGAAAATATCCACAAGCGATTCCCTTCCCAATTAGCTCTTTAGAACTTATTTTTTCAATAGGTATTCCTTGGAAAGAAGAAATATATTCAGTAAGAATTTCAATTTCTTTAAATTCAGGATATTCTTGAGTTTTTAAATATTTTAATATATTATCTGTATTGTTAGGCCAATATAGAGGAGACCAAGCAATTTTTATTCCATCTTGTGAAGTGAAAGTGTCAAAAATATTTAGTTCTTTACCATAACTAAATGAATTATTTGTTGCCTCAAGAGGAACTGATAATTCAGTATTCAACCCTTCTCGTGTAATTAATTTATTTTTCAATAAAGAAAGAGTTTCAATCGAAGCTATATCAATATCCTCGGGATTACCATTTTCCCAAACTTCCCCACCCATGTCATTCATTACATCATCAAGAGGAGGTATATATTCTTCTATAAAATTATCTTTGTCATCGTTGTTAATTTCTACCCATCCTAAATCTTCCAATAATCTTAAATAGCTATCTGATGTTTGAGAAAAATCTTGTCTTAACAAAACCGATGTCCCTCCTAATTCATCACGACTTATGATTCCTTTTTGCCTTATATTTGCAGCTAACCTTGTAGCATTTCCTATTTTATTTGTTAAATATAAATCATAAGAATGAAATCCAGAAGATCTGTTAATCAAAGCTTTACTTATTTCTACGGCAATAGCTGTGATTTCTGCATTTTTCATATAATCACCTTACTAATATTATCTATTTGTGTTAATATTAATATTATCAGGTTATATAATTAATTATTTTTTAAAATGAATCATATTTTTTTAAAAACAACTTCTAAAATAAAATCAAAACTCAACTCGACT
>Ga0082212_10006930_pt1 | contig 15106 bp, 7 predicted proteins | sample TergutNt197P3_FD_71548 | JGI IMG/M metagenome (GOLD analysis project Ga0082212, IMG submission 71548) | Neocapritermes taracua P3 segment gut microbial communities from Petit-Saut dam, French Guiana - Nt197 P3 | ecosystem: Host-associated > Arthropoda: Insects > Digestive system > Gut ...
GTGCGTGCGGGAAAAGTCAATTTTACTTTCTGTGAAACCGGGGCGCAATCAGCGAGCAATGCGGTTGACGACCCTTGTACTTTCGTAGGATAACCAAGTTTGAGGGCTTTGAAAACAGGATGCATGATATGGCAGGCCATATCGCCGAGCGCGCCAGTTCCGAAAGCCCACCATCCACGCCATGCAAAAGGCGTATAATCAGCATAATATGGAACCATTTTGGCTGGTCCAATCCACAAATCCCAATTAAGTGTGTCAGGTACAAAATGTCCCTGTGGCGGTAGCGGATTCAAACCTTGAGGCCAGATTGGACGGTTGGTAGCACATTCCACTTTGGTAACCTCGCCGATCTGTCCGTCGGCAATCCAGTCGCAAATCTGGCGAACGCCTGCATCCGAAGAACCCTGATTACCCATTTGTGTGGCAACCTTATGCTTCTCGGCTAATTTAGTCAGTAGTCGCGATTCGTAAACCGAGTGTGTCAACGGTTTTTCGCAATAGACGTGTTTGTTCATTGTAATGGCTTGTGCAGAGATAACCGCATGATTGTGGTCAGGCGTTCCTACCACTACAGCATCAATGGTTTTACCCAACTCATCGAACATTTTTCGCCAGTCGGAATACCTTTTCGCTTCCGGAAAACGTCCGAACACGGTTGCAGCTCTTTTCCAGTCGGTATCGCATAGTGCAACGATATTTTCGCCCGCTGCTGCTGAACTGTTAAGAATGCCGCCTGCTCTACCTGCAGGGCCTACAACAGAGACGTTTAACTTATCAGACGGAGCTATGTATCCGTGACTTTTACCTAATATTGAACTTGGCGCAATGGTGAAAACTGCTGCCGCTGCTGCACTTCCTCGCAAGAAGCTTCTTCTTGAAATGTTTGTCATAAAATATTGTTTTATAGTTAGTATTATTTATATTATCAAGGCATTGCCGGTAATGACCATCCTTCCCTGTAGGTATGCTTGATCAATTCCTGAGCAGCTAGTCTGGCGTTCATGCCTTTTCGTAGTGTCTCGTCGGTAGGATGTCCATCTACAACCACAAATCTGTCTTGTTCAATCGCAGTCACTTCTTCATTTGCACCAATATTTGTGAAAATCATATTTTCGCCGTCCCATAACAGTTCTTTGTTTAAAGTTTGAAGACGAACAGCCAATACACCCATGACAACCATCTCGTTGAATGGTCCTGCTTCGCCAAAATAGGATGCCGATTCTACCCTGTTTTCGGCACTTTCTTTACAGGCACGCACCCAATCCATTTCATGAGATACTTCAATGACCCGTTGTTGTGAAGGCGCATTCATTTCTCTTCCGGACAGCAGCCGATTGCCTATTATCGTATCTTTTGTCCCGTGATAGATAGTGCCATTTGCTCCAAGTCGCATATTATCCGGCATTCCTTTTGGTCGAGGTGGTTTTAATCCGCCATCGTACCAGTCTAAAATCAGTTCGGGTAGCGCAACATTAGCGCTTCCAATGGTTCCACGGGCGGGGAAAGTAAAACGTACCCGTTCAGCATGCGGCGCGCAATCCGGAAGAAGGGCTGTCGAACTGGATTGAATCGTGTCCGGCGCGCCTAACCTTAAGGCATGGTATATCGGATGAATGCTATGACAGGCAATATCGCCCAAGGCTCCTGTTCCATAATCCCACCAACCGCGCCAGTTGAATGGGTGATAAATTTTGTTATAGGGACGCATCATGGCCGGACCTACGTATAAATTCCATTTGAGTGTTGAAGGAACTGCATCTTCTTCTTTCGGACGGTCGATCCCTTGCGGCCAGATAGGACGGTCGGTAAACACTTCTACTGCAGTTACTTCGCCTATCATACCCGACCAGATGGCATCGGCTACCTGTCTGAATCCTCTTTGTGAAGCGCCCTCGTTGCCCATTTGGGTACATACTTTATATTTCTCTGCCAGTTTAGCGAGCAAACGCGATTCGTAAACAGAGTGTGTAAGGGGTTTTTGCAGATAGACATGTTTGCCCATAACGATTGCCTGGGATGCAATCAATGCGTGTAAATGGTCGGGAGTAGCTATCACGACGGCGTCAATCTCTTTTCCTATTGTATCATACATCTCCCTGAAATCATAGAATTTCTTAGCATTGGGAAACTCTTCAAATATCTTCTTGCAAAAATCCCAGTCTACATCGCATATAGCAACGATGTTTTCCGAAGTCAGATTGCGAAGATTCACAACGCCTTTACCTCCAACGCCGATTCCTGCAATATTCAGTTTATCGGAAGGAGCTGTTTTTCCTGCCATTTTCCCTAAAACGCTACTGGGTACAATGGTAAGACCTGCGAACATCATTGCGTTCTGCTGGAGGAAATTCCTCCGGGTAATTTTCTGTTTCATGTAATAAATTTTTAAGTTATTTTCTTTTGGTATTTCTTTCTTCCCAACCGCTTTTCCCGTTATCCATGAACACTTCCTGCAACGATTTGGAAACGCGATCATCCACCTCTTCCACGAGTTGGATTCTCAACGGTTGCGTCAATTGCTCTTTCCATTTGATTACCGGTGCAAACGGTTGTGATGGATTATCCATATGATAGATCATAAATGCCCATTTTTCCGAAAAAATATTTCCCTTTAATACCGGTACCACCTGTTGCATATTCGCCGACAGGAAAGGATGTGATAAGCCGCGCGCCCAATAGACCCAGGGGCCGGTTGTTACATAAAAATAAGGATTTAGAAGTCTGGGAGCAGATTCAATACCGCTATTATCATATCCTAACTGGATGCCGGCAAAAGCAATCCCCTGTTCTTGATTGTATAAGACAATCCATGGCACATCGGCTTCCATCTTCAAGTCGGTTAAGTCCGGTACGCTGTTCACGTCGTAAACGACGATCTTATCGCGTACTACGTCATACCAGGCGGCATGTGTAATCAATTCCCGTTTGAAAACCATTTCTGCGTTCCGTAGCGCGAGCGCCTGAACCGTTTCATTTATCCTTGTACATGTAGCGCTGATAAAGTAAGGTACGCCCGGATAAAATTCATATCTGACGGAAGCATCTACTTCGGGTACGCCGCGTAAGTTATCCCAAAACTCTGTCTTTGTAATGACCGGTCCGATGACAATATTCATATTGGGTTTTTTCCAGTCAGCCGAATGTGTCCAGGCTGAGGGAGGAACATAGATATCGGGATTCCAGTGAACGGCGCCATTCGTTTCCATTCGATGATAGAGGGGAAACTCGGGTTTGCTTTTCAACGAAATCTGGTCTAAATGTCCAGAACCTGTATGTAAGGCTATCGAATAGATACTGTTCGATATCTGAAGTCCTGGAGCGTCGCCCTGAACCCGCAAATCGGTATAGTAAGGTTCGACAAGCGCTTTTGCATTGTTGTAATAGACTAAAAACACACGGCTTGTTTTTGCCGGCACATCTGCCAGAAAAGCTACACGAACGGTGACAGTCGGGAACCATAGCGGTACGTCGCGCGAAGGATTTCCGTCAATGTCAGGCTCCAGGTCGTCTTCTTTCAAGAAATCCCGCACGTCGGTTACCTGAGAAATAACTTCCCTAATCTCGTGCGTTTCGGTATCTACCGATACGACGCGTATGTCGCGAGCCGGTTGTTCCGCTTCATCAGGATAGAACGCAAGCAGGACTTCCACCGGTTCATTTTTTCGATCAATTCCTGCCGTTTCACTGAGTACTACCGATTTATAATTACTCCAGCCTGTATCGAAAGTTGTAGCGCCCTGCGGCGCTACAACTTTCTTAGTGGTACTGATAATCACGTCATCATTAGAAGGCTGAACGGATTTTTTCATACGGACTGCGATATGGATATCATATTCCTGCCCCGGTTGCCATTTCACCCAACCTATAATTGTGAACTCACTGTAATTAGTACCATCCAGCGACAGTCCAAAACCTGATGGCGACCTTTCGGTTTGTGGCGGACGATTGACGTCGCCCAGCTCATTATCCCGCCGGATATCTACTGACCGCAATACTTTCCCGTCTACAGCAGCCTCGACCTCCATAATGGAAGATTCGGGTAATTCGATCTTGGCTTTGAAATGGTAATAAGGTATCAGCGGATAGGGATAACCCAGTTCAATTTTCGTGATATTCAGATCTTTTCTTTCCCTCAGCTTCTGCGCTTGGGAAAAAAACGGAAGGAATAGCGCTAATATTAGCGCCATTCCTGTCCAAAAATTTTGATACTTGTTCTTCATCATAACTAACATTATTTTTGCCTTGGTATAGATATTAAATTACGATTTCTGAGTTCCTGAACGCCTTTCTCCCAGTTACCGCCCATGCCCCACAAGTAATACGTAAAATACATCGTACTTTTCTGGTAAATAGGCGTCCATGGTTGAAATTCGACATAATAATGATTCGCGTCCCTGTTCCTCGGATGATTCATCCACAAATGCAGGAAAAACGGTTCGGTCACAGGGAAAGCGCCAACAAACGAGACGTCTTCTTCCGTATCGTAGCCGGCATTCCATCCTTCCTTCAAATAGATGACCCTGCCATACGACCGTTCCGGTTCCATGACATACTCCTGTAATCCATGAAGTTCAGGCGTGAAGAATTTATCTTCCGTCCAATGCCTTTCCCCTAATTCAAGAATAGGCTGCGGCCCGATTACATTGGCTTCAGGATTCTTAAACTTGAGCGCAAACCTGACCTCTAACAGCGGTGAATTGCCGTATAGTGTAAATATCTTTTCGATTTGATTTCCGAAATAGTCTGCGGTCATCTTCACCTGTACATAATCACCTTTATTTTTGATGATTTCAGCATCATACACTTTATGGGTTTCCATACTGGCCTGTCCCAAAAAGTCTTCAAAGCCGCCATACGGGTAATAGTTTCGTTTCCTGTATGCGCGCGTGTCATCCGAAGCTTTATCAGGCCACGATTTGAATAATACGTTGTCATTCCTCGATTTGACGATGTATTCGATTACACGTGCGCCTGTCGCCAGCAAAGTGACTTGAACGCTATCATTTTCCATCCAGTATTCATTCACGCCGTCATCGTTCAAATCAACTTCCGTCACTGTTGCAACGCCTTTCGAAGCGCCTACCCCTAACTGACTGATATTTTCGATGCCCAGCGCAGCCGTTTTCACGCTGTAATTGCCCGCCGGCAGTTTCAGGTTGAATGATAAATCCTGGAACGTTCCGGTTGGCGTCGTACAAACGCCCGAAGTTTTATAAACGATCTTCTTTGGATTGTCAATACCCGTCACTTCGATGTTTACGGGAAATGATGACTGGTCCGAAAAGTTATGAATCGTAACCGGATAACTGACTGTAGGCGTATGACCGTACAGCAGTTGATGCGTCGAAATAAATCGGGGCAGATTCATCAGGGCTACCGTACTTTTCCGATGCGTATCCCATTCGTAATGCAATGCGATAGGATTGGCCTCGCCCATGGCCGTTGATTGGGGTTGCAGGGTGAATTGCAATTCTTTTACGCTATTTGCGGGCAATTGCGCCTGAATTGATAAAGCTTCTTTCATTTTCAGTTCAGGAGGAAGTACCACCTCAAGTTTTCCTGTAACGGCATGTGGATAGGTATTCGCCAATACAACACGGAGCGTATAGCCGTCGACATACGCGCGCATCCTTACCCTGTCGCTAAAATATTCTTCGGAAAAAACACGGTCGAGCAGTAATAATCCCAGCGCATGACGGTATTTTGCAGGTCCCATCATTTTACCGCCGTCCAGCACCGCTACTTCGCGACGGGCCATGATGGCGTCCCACATGTTTTTTCTCGTAATCTTTTCATTCTTTTTAATAAAAAGAACCATACTCGGTATGGCGTCGTCGCGCAAGTCGGATGTAGGAGCGATAAACGGTACGTCGTAATTGTCGATCTGTTCCTTATTTCCATCATATCCCGCCAATGTTGCTCCTCCTCCTCCGGCCATCCCTCCGTACGCTAAAAATCCATCGTAAGCCAGTGTACTTGCCGTTGCCGATGTATCCGCAACCGGTCTGAACGCATAACCTCCTCTTTCATGCGCATACTCAATCCATTTTTCTCTGCCGTAGTTACCCTGTACCTGCAGTCCGTCATAGTTTTCACATCCATAGATCGGCGAAGTACCCGCTTCGGCTACTATCGGAAGATTGACGCGGTTTACCCAGTCAATGATTTCGTCCTGTGCCAGAAAATCCATATACCCGTCGAAAACAAACCAGTCGATCCCTTCATCCATACCTTTACCCATCACCTCAATATAATGTCCTGGCGTGCAGGTAACACTTTTTTCAAGCGTTTTTGCGCCAAACCAGCCTTTATGAAGATCGTAGGTTTGAAGTATTTCTTTCGTGGAATCAATCAATTTTTTCAATTTGTCGCGACTTTCACGATCCGGAGAGGAAATAACAAACAATTTACGGTTCCCCTTTTCGAGTACAAAAGCGCTTATTTCGACCAAATCTTTCGCGCCATACTGATGGCTTTTGAGCGTCTCTTTGATTTTTGCATGATACGAAGGTATGTTTTTCGTAACCGTCTTTCCCGTTTCTGATTCCGGGTCAACGGTTATCAACACATCGCCCGTCGCTAATGATTCTTCTAATTGCCGGAGAGAAGGTTCTTCCAGCGATACATATTTTGTTCCGTATATGTCATTGAAAAAACCTTCCTGCAACAATAATCCGGGTAATTCAATATCCTCGGCAATATCGATCTTACTTTGGATAATGTTATACTCCAGATTTGGAACAGCAATTTTATAAAGATTTCCATAGTGAATCCATTCGCGATAGATGTCATGCCAGTAGTTGGTGTAGCCGTTAAACTGAAATGACGAGCGGACAATATTATTTTGGACGCCGGTTTGTCCCTTATAGGTAAAACCATCCAGGCTTTGAGCAACAGCCAGTTGGGTTATCCAACAAAACGCCAATAGTATGCCTGCGAATTTTATTCTTGTAAATATCATATCAATTATTTTTATCTGCGAAATAGATTGGAAATACTTGTTCCTTTTACAATGATCTCGTCACAAAACATAAAAGCCGGGTCTCCCGCTTTCACGTGCCAGTTGGGATTGGTCAGGATGCTTTCCGCATGAACTTTGATATACCGCGCTCTACGGCTCGTATAGACAGTATACGATTGCACATAAATATCTCTTGGCATATTGTCTATTTCGATTTCCATCGGATCGACCGGGGTCATCACCTTAATTTCATCTCCAAAATTGACGCCATCCGTTGAAAACGAATAAATCACGTATTTAGGTAAGGACATCTGATACCAGGTATCTTTGGCATCGTAAAAATCCATGTTAATATACCGGATATTTTTTACCGAATCCAAGTCAAGAATAAAAGTCATGTGGTCTTTCACAGTTCCAACCCAATTGTCTAATGTTGCGTCGCGCCAATTTTCAAAAGAACCGAACATGCCGTCCGTCAATGCTTCCACCCCTTTATGGCGTGCGCTGAATCCGGAAATCGGCGTGATCTTTTTGTTCAGTGAAATGGCATCCCGCGCAAATTCTGTTTTTTCAAATATGCGTTTATAGGCTGCCAGGTATTCATCTAAAGTTATTTCACGTTCTCGCAGTTGTCGCAATCCTATTTTTTTCCCCAGTTCTATAAACGAATATAATGTTTCAGGTATTTCAGGATCAACAAAAAGTTTTCCATTTTCATCATATTTATACAGGCTTCGAGGGGTATTAACTTCTGTACGGCTGATTTGCATCTGCGCGTACATAATCGGCAAACGGGCGACTTTCACGCGTTCCAGCAGTACCGGATCGTTTTGAACTGCCTTTTCCGCATCATTGAAAAACTGCCTGTACTTATCCATCAACTCGCCGGTCAGGTAACTGTTTCGCGCCTCTTCGGGACTGCCAAAAATGTTTAAACTGAATCCGCTTTCCAATAAAGCGTCGCGCATGGTATAAATATATTTTCTGATAAAAGGACCTGCATTGCCATAATAACCATTCGTAAAATCCTCGATAATCATCTCCCAGTCGGCTTTCGGATTCCAGAGAAGCTTGCTAAGAAGATATGACCTTAATTCTGCCATTTCGTTTCCATAACCGCTGGTTGATTGCATAAAGAAGGCATTGACGTTATTATCGGTAAAGAAATCAAGGTTAGGACCAATCACATGAAGGTTGGGGAACGGGCTGACCTGATTGCTGAATTGAATTTCATAATCCCAAATCAGGATGTCTTTCGCAAGCTTCCCCCAGTTTGTTAAATGTCTGGTGAAAGCAGTATCTGCTTCATAAATCGGTCGATGACGCCGACTGTCTATATTACAAAGCGCGATATTGATATTTGGCTCGAGTGTTATATTTTCGGGGGCCGGCAGCGTATACCAGTAAGCAGCCGTAGAAATCATTTTATCTGGGAATGCCTTGGCTACCTGATTGGCAAACCACACGTTAGAGCCGCTGTACCTGTGTTCGTCTCCTCCATATTTTTTGTTTAGCTCGAGGCAGGCTGGACATAAACAGCACTTGTCGTTGTCTTCCTGGCTTACAGTCCAATATGTCGCACGAGGATTCCGTTCCATCGCCACCCGAAGGTCTCTGATACATATTTCAAGTACGGCCGGATTCGATAAACACAACTGAGTGGGCAATCGAACGCCATTCCGCAAGGCAAAATACTCGGGGTGTGAATCAAAGTGCTCTCTGGCAGAGACAAAATTCCTTACAAACGAATGTACATAACCTGTTCCCCAGGCGCCTCGCGTAGACAGTTTATGCCATTCATTAAATTCCCGGGTGCCTTCGGGGTCTCTTCTATCGCCCGTAGCTGTGGTACGCAAATGGACGATAGGTACAAAAACAATGTCATCCGGAAATTTTATCGCGTTCTTTTTAGGGATAAGCGTAGCCGACGGATAGTACTTCCTGAATCCGAATGATTCAAGCAGGTCATAGACTCCATACAACGTCCCCATACCGGTAGCGCCGCTAACGATAAAATTGTTCTTGACTGATTTAAAAGCGTAGCCTTCGTTTCCCAACTTGCCAAACGGTATATCCGAGGCTTTCGAAAATGCTGTTTGCCCGATATAGATGGCATTCTTTCCGACATATACTCCTTCCTCCACTATCGGAAGCTCCGTGTTCGACATTTCATATAGATAATGTTGAAGCTGTTGAGCCGCTCTTAACTCGGAGGTATCGGCCTGCGAAGGGATCACAAGCTGGTATCCGGAAATACCGTTAATTTTTAATCCTGAATTACATCCGCATATCAACAGTGTAAACAGGATAATTACATAAAATTTAATTCTTTTCATATTTTCTTGGTTTTTATTTGTTATTTAACAACAATTTCATCACAGTACATTACAGCATTACTCCCTGCCTGTACATGCCAATTGGGATTTTTCAACATACTTTCCGCATGTACCTTAATAAAGCGTGCATTACGTTCCGTATTCGCTGTAAAGGAATGTACATAAATAACCCTTGGCATTGAATCAACTTCAGGTTCCAGCGGATCGACCGGATTCATTATTTTGATCTCATTTGAATAGTTAATGCCATCATCGGAAAACGAGTAGATCACCCATCGTGGCAAAGCCATCGAATACCACGTATCTTTTGCATCGAAAAAGTCCATGTTAATATACTTGACAGGTTTCACTTCTCCCAAATCGAGCACAAAATCCATGTGGCTGTTCGTATATCCGACCCAATTGTCGAACCGGACGTCGCGCCAGTCTTCGTATGAGCCGAAAATGCCGTCCGTCAATGCTTCGACAGGCTTGTTTTGACGATTGGGGGTTGTGATAGCCGTCACCGTTTTATTCAACGAAAGCGCGCCCCGTGTATCTTCAACCTTTTCAAAAATCCTCTGATAGGATGCCAGATATTCATCCGGTGTAATACTGCGTTCGCGCAACCGGTTCACGCCGCGTTTTTTTGAAACGTCGACAAATTCGTTCACTAACTTCACATATTCGGGAACGATTGTTACCTTTCCCGCGTCATCGCGTTTAAACATGCTTCGCGGCGTATTTACTTCTGTACGGCTGATTTGAATCTGCGCATACATCACAGGCGAACGCGCGACCTTAACCCGTTCGAGCAGGGTCGCTTCATGGGCAACAGCCTTTTCTGCTTCGTCAAACAACTGATTGTACTGATCCATCATCTGCGCAGACAGGTAACTTTCCCGTGCCCCTTCGGGACTGCCGAAAATGTCTAACCGAAAATTGCTTTCTAACAGTGATTCGCGTATGGCGTCCATATATCGCCTTATCGATGGGCCTGCAGCGCCGAAGTAGCCGTTCACAAATTCATCCATTACCTCATCAGGGTCCAAGTCCGGATTCCAAAGAAGTTTGCTGATAAGATAAGCCCTCAACTCGGCCATTTCACCTCCGACCTGACTGTTCGACTGCATATAGAACGCATTGACACGGTTATCGGTAAAGAAAGCCAGGTTTGGCCCAATGGTATGGAGGTTAGGAAACGGGCTTACCAGGTTACTGAATTGAATATTATAATCCCAGATCAGTATATCCTGTGCAAGCTTGCCCCAATTCCTCAAATCCCTCGAGAAAGCCGTGTCGGTCTCAAATACGGGACGGTGACGCCTGCTCTCAATATTACAAAGCATGATATTGACATTGGGTTCGGGGATAATATTGTCGGGCGCTGTCCGTGTATACCAGTAGGCTAACGTCGAAATTATTTTATCCGGAAACGCTTTGGCTACCTGATTGACAAACCAGATCATTCCCCCGCTGCTACGGCGTTCATCGCCTCCGTATACCCTGTTCAACTCCAGGCATTTATCGCACATGCAATACCTGCCATTATCATCCTGACTGACCGACCAGTATTTCAAATCCGGTTTCAGTGCAATCTCTTTTTTAAGGTTGTCAACCAATACCCTGAATACTTCCGGGTTCGACAAACACAACTGAGTCGGCAACCGATAGCCATTTTGCAGGGCATAATATTCCGGATGTGTTTGCAGGTATTCTCCGGAAGGAACTAACCTGTTGAAAGTATGACACCACAACCCCCATTCGTCACGTGAGGACAGCTTATGCCATTCTGCATATTCCCTGTCTCGGGTATCGCTGTAAGAGGTAGTTCGGAAAACGATTTTAGGAATATAAACTGCATCCTTCGGAAACTGAATCGAATTCTTTTTGGGGACAAAAGTAGCGGTTGACGTATATTTCCTGCATCCAAATGACTCGAGCAAGTCGTACACCCCGTTAAGCGTTCCTTTCTTTACTCCGCCGATGACGACAAAATCTTTTCCGTTAGAGCGAAAAATATAACCGTCGTCCATTAATGGATCAAGCGACAGATTTAATGCCTTAGCATATGCTGTACGTCCAAGATATATGGCATGGTTTCCGGTATATGCGTCTTCCGTCACTATCGCAGGCTCGGCGCCCGACATTTCCGTCAGATAATGCTGAAGCTGTTGAGCCGCCCTTGTTTCAATTGTATCGGCTTGCGACGGAACAACTATCTGATAGCCGGAAATACCGTTTATTTTTAATCCCGAATTACATCCGTAGAATAGCAGGATTGCCATGAACAGGGCATAATATTTTAGTCGTTTCATTCCGTGCATTTTTTTATTTATTCAGAACGAGTTTTGCAACTCTAATTGAAGAAGCGTCGGTTGGAGGCGTCACGCCCATACGGGGCAACATGGAAGCCATGAAAATATCATTTTTACCCACATACTTGCCGTTTGTATTGGCGTTTGATATTTCACTCAGTCTTATTTCCGCTCCGTCGGAAACCGTTGAAGCGCTTTTGATCTTTCCTGCCATCTCCCGCAAGCATATCTGCCCGATGTTAAAATTAGTGACATGCGCATAAAGATTGTCTCCCTTTTGTGTATACCATCCCCATTCGGGTTTCGCCATTTGTGCCGGCCCGCATCCGTATATGGATTCATGGTTGGCGCTCATCCACTCTCCCACTTCTTCAAGAATTTCCACCGACCTTTTTGGAATATTACCTTTGGCGTCCGGACCGACATTAAGCAGTAAGTTACCGTTCTTACTAACGCAGTTGATCAGCGTATAGACAATATTGTGAGCGGTCTTGTAATTAAAATCTGTCCGGTTGTATCCCCATGAATTGTTAAGCGTCAGGCACAATTCCCATGGAATGGGACGACCGCGATCGTCGTTAATAACGGCGGGAGGTGTTATTTGCTCCGGTCCCCCGAAATCGCCGGCGAAAAAATCGGGCGGATCTTTAAACATATTGCCTCCCAAACGGTTATCGATGAGAATGTGAGGTTGTAGCCGCCTTACCATTTCAACTAACTTGGTCGCTTTCCATTTTTCGCCGGTTAGTTCGCCGGCAGAATAGTCCACCCAGAGAATATCGATTTTCCCATAATTGGTCAACAACTCTTCCACCTGATTATGCATGTATTCGATATACCTGTTCCATGCCTGTTCTTCCCTGCTTTTTGCAAAGTCGGGCTGATACCAGTCGATTAATGAATAATAAAATCCGATTTTGATGCCTTCCGCCCGGAACGCATCTACAAACTCCTTGATCAAATCGCGTTTTGCAGGCGTCTTTGTTGCTTTATAATCGGTATACTTACTGTCAAACAGACAAAAACCGTCATGATGCTTTGTGGTTATTACCGCATATCGCATACCTGCCTTTTTGGCAAGTTTCGCCCATTCAAGGGGATTGTAATCAACCGGGTCAAAAGCATCGAAATATTGCTGATAATCTTCGGTAGAAATCCGTTCGCGGTCTTTAACCCATTCGCCGCGTGCCGGAATGGCATAAATACCCCAGTGAATAAACATACCGAATCGCGCGTCGCGAAACCATTCTGTCCGCTGCTGACGGGCCTCGTACGCATTTTGTCCAAAGGCCATGGTGGCGGACATAACTAAAAGGAAAAGAATTTTAATGTGTTTCATAATTGTATTTTTTTACAAAGTTAGAAATATTATTTTAATAAAAAAAAGAAATGTGCCAAAATCTTGGATTTTGACACATTTCAGCATGAACTAAAAACGAATTACTACATATGGTGCATAATTATGCCTCACTGTACCTACGCCTGAAACGTTTGCAATGGCGCCAACCCTGAAATAATAATTTTTGTTCGTATATTTAAAAAACTCGTTTTTATTACTCGGGATATCAATGCGCAACGTGTAAGTCGTATTTTCGTCGATAGTCGCGGCAGGACTGAATGTCTGATAGGCAGGTCCTGTAATATTATATTTCACCATTTCGCCTACATACATATCCGAAAAAGCAAACAAACGGACGGCGCTAAGCCTTACTTCGGGTTTGCCAGCCTGAAGTTTAAACGTAGCTACAATTTCATCGCCCGAACGTGTAATATTCACATCTTTTACCCGAATGTAAGGCGTAACCTGAAAATCATGGGTGTTTTTCCCTTTCTTAACATGGAGGTCATCGATGTTAAACGGATAAAAGTTACAGTCCTCGAATATGACCCTGTAATGTGCGGCAAAGACCATATCGTTTTGATATTCACCGGAATTCTTCACGATCCAGGATATAGGGGTGCCTTCCGGCCATCCTTTTTCGTGGACTTTAATAACCGAGCCATTCTGAGAAGTGCCTGTCTGGATATCCGTCTCAACTAAAGCGCCGGTAACTTCATCTTTTATTCCGCCGCTGATAGATGCGTTCGGCCCTTCATAGTTATCTATTTTAAACATGTCGCATCCGCTCAATATTAGAATGGATGTGAGAATAATTAATAATTTATGTACTTTCATAACGTGATGATTTAAAATTTAATAACTTGGATTTTGCACTAAACGGTTGGTAGTTGTGCCGGGTATAGATTTGTAATAGTGATTCGGATTGAACATCCGTCCACCCTGCTGTTCATCATGAAACTGATTGACGCGTACAAAAATATATTTGGGCGTCGCTTCACGAAGATCAATGATAGGAACCAGTGAATGGCGCCGTCCCATATTCCAGAAAGTATGATATTCCCGCCTACGAAGCATATCGTCAAATCGCTTTTGTTCAAAAGCCATTTCTACTCTTCTTTCTTTTAAGACATTCTGAACGGTCAAAGGAATTTCATCCGTATGTCCGGCTCTTTTGCGGAGTGCATTGACGTATCCTCTGGCGGCCGTAGCATCGCCCTGTCCGCTTTCTGCAACCGCCTCTGCATAATTCAGATAGATTTCTGCTAAACGGAAATCTATCCAGGATGTAGTAGAAACCTGTGTAGCTCCGGAGACCACCACATTTTTATCCTCGGCTAGATATTTCCGAACAGAAAAACCCGTACAGGAGTAATTCGAGTTTTCCATACCTCCGCCCAAATTGTCGAAACCGGAATAGTTGGCACGGCTGGCAGCGCCATACGTATAATACATATTGCCATCAAGACCTTCTTCGCTGCCGGCGCTGTATATCATTACGTTTCCGCTTTTACCGATAAGACCGCCTTGCATAACAATTTTTGTATCCTTATACATAGCGCCGGGTACAATGATACTGGCATGAAGGCGCGCATCCTTGCCTGCAAAAGGTTCAAATAAATCGTCGTATTTTTTGAATGAAACAGATAGCTCGAGGTTGTTTGGATTCGCATAATAAAAATCCTCATTACCGTCCTCGCGGGTTACAATTTTTGCGCTTGTACCCATTCCATCATCTGTATAGTCTTCAAAAGCATCCACTATATCCAGCGTTACGCTGTAACGTCCATGACGAAGAAAACCGGGATGATTTTGTGAAGGACTATACCAGGCATCGTAACTGTGTCCCTGCTGGCTGACAAGCGATCCGTTCAGATAAGCCCTGCTGTAAATAATTTCGCTATTTTCAGTTAAAAACAGGTTTTGGAAATTTGTTGTAGCTGCCGCAGGAGTGGCCGGATTAGGCATATACAGAGAGTATCCCCCGTTATCGATAATCATCTTGGAAGCATTGATACATTCCTGATAGTAACGGGAGGCTTCAGAAGCGTTCATGCCTACAAGTCCCGAAGTTACGGCTTCTCCGATCAATGGCGCATCGTTCCAGAATTTTGCAACTGAAGCGGCATACAGAGCAAATCTCGATTTCAAGGCGCAAGCTATATATTTATTA
>Ga0082212_10006931_pt1 | contig 15105 bp, 12 predicted proteins | sample TergutNt197P3_FD_71548 | JGI IMG/M metagenome (GOLD analysis project Ga0082212, IMG submission 71548) | Neocapritermes taracua P3 segment gut microbial communities from Petit-Saut dam, French Guiana - Nt197 P3 | ecosystem: Host-associated > Arthropoda: Insects > Digestive system > Gut ...
TAAGACCGTCAGCTCCGGCGTCTTCACACGCAATTGCTATTTCGGTTATATCCGTCACGTTAGGCGTAAGTTTCACAAATACCGGCTTTTTAACAGACTTTTTTACAGCCGAGGTAATTTCAGCAGCCATTGCGGCGGAGGTCCCGAACGCCATGCCTGCATGCCGTACATTCGGGCAGCTTATGTTAAGCTCAAGCAGCGCGACGTCAGCCGAATCGAACTTCTTCGCGACCTCGACATATTCTTCGACGGAAAATCCCGAAATATTGGCTATAACCGGTCCGGAATATAATTTAACAAGTTCTGAGAGTTCCTGCTTAATAACCATTTCGACCCCGGGGTTTTGCAGTCCTATGGCGTTGAGCATACCGGCTTCGCATTCGGCTATTCTCGGCAGAGGATTGCCGTAACGGCTTTGCAGCGTCGTTCCTTTGAGCGATATGGCGCCAAGTATATTAAGGTCATAGAACTCTGCCATTTCATGTCCGAAACCGAATGTTCCGCTTGCGGGAATGACCGGATTTTTAAGGAATATTCCGGCAAGTTCTGTTTTAAGCCTGTCATTCATCAAATGTCACCTCGGAGTTCAGAAAGACCGGACCGTCGACACATATTCTCTTGATTCCGGTTTTCATCTTTCGGCTGCAGCCCATACAGACGCCGAACCCGCATCCCATCCTCGCGTCTAAGGATATCTGTCCTTCTTTGTTCAGCTTGTGTAAAGCCGCAAGCATAGCTTCGGGACCGCAGGCAAAAAAGTAGTCATAGTCTGTATCCTTAAGAATATCCGTAACGTTTCCCTTGATTCCGCCCGAGCCGTCAACCGTCGATATTCTTATGTCCGCGCAATAGGGTTTTAGTTCTCTTAGTCCCAAAACCGAATCTTTATCATTAAACCCAAGCACCGCGGTAAAGCTTTCCTCTTGCTCGCTGAGCCTGCGCGCTATGCCTATAAACGGCGCTATTCCCGCGCCTCCCGCAACCAGCGCGATTTTTTTACCTTTCGCCGCTTCGAGATCATAACCGTTACCAAGCCCAACGAGCATATCGAGCGTATCGTTTTCTTTCAGCCGGGACATAATTTCAGTTCCCGAACCTACCACCGTATATACCAGCGTCATTCCGGTATCGTCCCAGTCGGATACGCAAAAAGGCCGGCGCAGATAAAATCCGCCGACAGCTATGTTCACAAACTGCCCCGGTCTGCTTAACGCTTTCGTATTGCCCGCGAGCGACATAATATATGTGTCGGCAGCCATAAATATATTGGATTTTATTATAAAATTTTCTTTTGTCATTTTTTACCTACGCGTTAATGGTGGATACTCTGATTGTTATTTCCTCGAGAACGTCCAAAAGCTTTTCTACCGTTTCGAGCGAAGTGAAGGAGGTAACTCCGTTCTCAACCGCGTGCCGGCGGATCAAAAATCCGTCGATGGCGGCGGAACTCTTTGAGGGGGATACGGTATTTATTACATACGCGATGTGTCCCTGCTTGAGCGCTTCGGGGATTTCGTCACTTCCTTCGCTTATTTTTCTGCGGGTCCTGGTTTTTATTCCGTTATTCTTTAAAAACCCGGCCGTTCCTTCGGTAGCCTCGATATTAAAACCGAGGTCGTAAAAACGTTTCGCGAGTTTAAGCGCTCTCGGTTTATCCTCATCCGCTATGGTCACCAATACCGTGCCGTAATTCTCCACCCGAAGCCCGGCCGCCTGCAAACCTTTGTATACGGCGCGTGTCAGCGTTGAATCATAACCTATCGCTTCTCCGGTGGATTTCATTTCAGGCGATAACTTCGTGTCGACGCCGCGAAGCTTCTGATAGCTGAATACCGGAACCTTTACATACCAGCGTCCCTTCCGTTCCGGCGCCACTCCCGCGGATATACCCTGTTCTCTTAAGCTTTGTCCTAACGCTATCCGGGTGGCTATGCTGGCAAATGAGACGCCTGTCGCTTTTGAAATAAACGGTACGGTTCTCGAGGAGCGGGGATTGAGTTCTATAACAAAAACCTCCTGGTTATCGTCGACGATATATTGTATATTATACGGTCCCTTGATTCCAATGCCGAGTCCGAGACCAACGGTATAATCCGCGATAATCCTTTTGACCTCCTCAGAAACAGAGAAGGTCGGATAAACGCTTATCGAGTCTCCCGAGTGGACTCCGGTCCGCTCGACATGTTCCATAATCCCGGGTATGAACACGTCTTTTCCGTCACAAACGGCGTCGACCTCGACTTCCTTTCCGGAAATATAGCGGTCTATTAAAACGGGCTGTTCTTTATTGACAAGCACCGCTTCGGTCAGATATCTGCGCAAAGCCGTTTCGTCGGCGACTATTTGCATCGCTCTTCCGCCCAGTACATATGACGGACGTATTAATACAGGATATCCGATCTCTTTTGCTACCGCAACGCCGTCCTTAATATTGGTCACCGCGTGCCCTCTGGGTTGCGGTATATTAAGTTTCACGAGCGTCTGTTCAAAGCTGTCGCGGTTTTCCGCCCGCTCGATAGCTTCAACATCCGTTCCGATAATAGGGGCTCCGAGTTTTGATATCTTAGCCGCCAAGTTTATTGCGGTTTGTCCTCCCAATGTGACAATGACGCCCACGGGTTTTTCAAGTTCTATGATATTCATCACGTCCTCTACCGTTAAGGGTTCAAAGTAGAGTTTATCGCTTACGAGATAATCGGTCGATACCGTTTCGGGATTATTATTTATGATTATCGCCTCATAACCCGCCTGTTGGATTGCCCATATCGCGTGAACCGTGGAGTAATCAAATTCCACCCCCTGACCAATGCGTATGGGTCCCGCGCCCAATACAATAACCGACGGTTTGACGCTTATCTCGGATTCGTTTTCGCTCTCATATGTTGAGTAAAAATATGGAATATACTCTGCGAACTCCGCCGCGCATCCGTCAATCACCTTATATACAGGCATTATTCCTTTTTCTTTTCTGAATAAAAAGACGTCGGCTTCGGTTTTTCCGGTTTTTTCCGCGATATAGGCGTCGGAAAACCCCATTCTCTTTGCCCTGCAAAAATCTTGTTCGGACATATCGCTTTTTATCTTTTTCTCATATGCCACTATTTCTCGTATTCTGTCTATAAAAAACCTGTCGATACGGGTTTTTTCACTTATTTCGGCGGCGTCGGTCCCGCGTCGCAGCATTTCGGCTACAGCGAATACCCTTTCATCGGTGGGGTTGCATAAATATTCTGATAACTCAGCGTCTGTCAGGCTATCAAATTTTGGGAGCCATATATGTTCCGCCCCCGTCTCAAGGCTCCTGATTGCTTTTAAGAAACTTTCCTCAAAGGTTCTTCCTATTGCCATAACCTCTCCGGTAGCCTTCATCTGGGTCAGCAGCTGCCTTCTCGCGGAACCCAGTTTGTCAAACGCGAATCTCGCGATTTTCGTGACTACATAATCAATGGACGGTTCAAGACAGGCGGGTTTTCCGGCTACATTTATTTCTTCAAGAAGCATACCTACAGAAATCAATGCCGAAACTCTGGCTATCGGATACCCGCTGGCTTTACTCGCTAATGCCGACGAACGTGAAACTCTCGGGTTGACCTCGATCACATAGTAGTCTGACGAATAGGGATCGAGCGCGAATTGCACATTACACCCGCCTTCTATGCCGAGTTCTCTGATTATTTTTAAAGCGGATCTTTTCAGCATGTGATATTCCCGCAAAGTAAGCGTCTGGGAAGGGCAGACGACAATGGAGTCTCCGGTGTGTATACCGACCGGGTCAACGTTTTCCATACAGCACACAGAAATAGCTGTGTCATTCGAATCCCTTATCACTTCAAATTCTATTTCTTTGTATCCGCGTATGGATTTTTCCACAAGTACCTGAGAGACGGGAGACGTGGATAATGAGGTTTTTGCCGCTAAAATCAACTCTTCACGATTCTCAGCAAAGCCTCCGCCGGCTCCTCCAAGAGTAAAAGCAGGCCGCAGGATCACCGGATATCCTATTTTTTCAGCTGCGTCAATCGCCTGCTCAACCGTTCTCGCTACCTCGCTGCTGAGCGCCGGTTCGCCTATTTTATAGCAAAGATCCCGGAATTTTTCTCTATCCTCAGCGCGGTCGATGGAATCAAACCCTGTTCCGAGTATCCTGCATTGACATTCCTCAAGGATGCCTTTTGAAGCAAGCTGCATAGCAAGATTGAGTCCTGTTTGTCCTCCTAATGTGGGAAGCAGCGCGTCGGGACGTTCCATACGCACGACTCTGGCAACATATTCAAGCGTCAGAGGTTCCATATAAACCTTATCGGCTATGTCAGTATCGGTCATGATGGTGGCGGGATTACTGTTGATCAGAACCACGCTGTACCCGGCCTCTTTTAGCGTGATACACGCCTGCGTTCCTGAGTAGTCAAACTCCGCCGCCTGTCCTATGACGATGGGACCCGAGCCGATAACTAATATTTTTTTGAGTGATAAATCCTTAGGCATTCGGGCGTCCTCCCTCTTTAAAACGCTCAACCTTATGTATAAACCTGTCTATATGATAGGATTCCTCGGCTGCGTCCGCCGCGATCTGCGGAAAAAAGAGAACGGCATAAATCATCATTTGTTCGCTCTCAACCCCCTCGATTGTCCCGTCGCAAAGGTTTTTGTAAGTCACTGTCAGACCTGTTCCCGGTATGCTTTTTTCATCAATCGTAAGGTTATGGCTCTGTGTTCCGGTTTCGATCTTCAGATCGGAAAGCCTCCGTACGGGGTGGTTGCCTCCATGGTGTCCTTTTTTCATTCTGTATATATTCGCCCCGCAGGCTGTCGCCAGCGCCAGGCAGCCCTGACCTGTTCCGAAAATCGGAATCTTTCCCTTGATTTCTTCGATTAAGTTTACAACAGGGTTCAATCCCTCAATATTTTCCGGGCCGTTTGATATATATATTCCGTCGGGGCGAAGCGCCAGTACCTCGCCCGCTGTTGTATTATACGGTACTACTATCACATTACAGCCACGGTTATTTAGGCTTTTTACCATACTGTTGGTAATGCCGCAATCAACGGCGACGATATTAATCCGATAATTTGAGGTTCTCGAATACCAGGGTTTTTTACAACTCACTTTAGCGGTAAGATCCGCTTTTTTATAAGACTTGAACCTACTTTCGATCTCTTGGTTTGAGGCGTTAATATCGGTTATAACGGCGAGCGGATTTTCGGCGCTGTTGAGCAGTCTTGTGACCTCACGGGTATCTATACCGGAAATACCGGGTATTGCGTATTCCTCCATCCCGTCCGAGAGGGTTTTGGTAAACCGGTAATGGCTCGGAGCGTCAATATATTGTCTCACTACAAGTCCGCCGGCCATTAATGATTTGGATTCATAATCCTCGTCGGCAAGACCGTTGCTGCCGATGACCGGATAGGTCAATATCATTATTTTATTATAGTATGCGGGATCCGAAATAACCTCCTGATATCCCGCCATCATCGTACAGCATACGGTTTCGAAAACAACGCTGATATCAGCGCCGAACCCTGTTCCGATAAACTCACGGCCGTTTTCAAGAATCAGCTTTTTTTTCGCTATCAAAATGTAATAACCCCCTGTTAAAGTAGACAACCTTTCGGTTTATAACCGTCATCACCACGTCTCCGGTAAGCTCCATTCCTTCAAAAGGAGTTGATTTTCCCTTGGAAAGAAAACGTTCGGGATTTACCTTCCATTTTGTTTTTGTATCCAGCAGAACCCAGCCCGGCGCGGTTTTCTTCCCGAGAATTTCCCTTGGTTTATCACACATCATATGCAGCAATCGTTCATAATTTATTATTCCGCGTTCTACCAGAAAGGTGTTGCATACCGCAAATGCCGTTTCACTTCCCACCGTTCCGAAGGCGCTGCCGGATAACCCCGCAGCTTTTTCAGCGTATGTATGCGGAGCATGGTCGGTGGCTATTACATCTATGGCGCCGTCGGCAATTGCCGAGATTATCTCCTGTCTGTCATCCTCAGAACGAAGCGGGGGATTCATTTTAAATCTGCCGCTGTCCTCGGTAATATCCGTTTCTGAAAGCGCAAGGTGGTGCGGCGTAACCTCACAGGTAACTTTTACTCCGGTCTTCTTGGCATATCTGACTGCGTTAACGCTCTCTTTAGCGGATATATGGCATACATGGTACCGGCAGTTTGTTTCTCCGGCCAATATAAGGTCGCGTTCAACCTGTTTATATTCCGCTGCCGCCGGCATTCCGACCAGCCCGTACCGTTTCGATGCCTCTCCGTCATTTACCGCGCCCTCTTGTTTTAGCAGACCTTCGTCTTCAGCGTGGGCTGCGATAAACCCGCCGACCGACGCCGTCAGCAGCATTGCCTGTTTCATCAGCGCCGCGTTTTGTATCCCTTTTCCGTCATCTGAAAACCCGCAGCAGTCTTCATGCAGAGAAACAATGTCCGTCAGCGTCTCTCCTTTTTCGCCGAGCGTAATTGCTGCATACGGCAACACCTCTATGAGCGCGGTATCTTTAATAAGTTTCTTTTCGCCGGCAATAATGTTTTTGTCATCGGCTATCGGGTTAAGGTTCGGCATTGCGCACACGGTGGTAAAGCCGCCTCTCGCGGCTGCTGTCGTCCCGCTTTTTATGGTTTCCTTTTCCGAAAAACCCGGTTCGCGAAGATGCGTGTGAAGGTCGCAAAAAGAAGGAGCTAAAATCATATCTCTGCCGTCCGCGGCGGGGATATCCGGGTTGTATGAAACGGTAAACTCATACCTGCCTTCCGAGACAAGAACATCCCTGACGGTTATTCTGCCGTTTTCATAGACACGGCAACCCATTATGTAAAACTCAGGTACCCCGTTCACTCTCCTACCGCGCGTTCCAACACAGCCATGCGTACATAAACTCCGTATTTCATTTGAGCAAATATTCTTGAGCGTTCACATTCCACGATCTCATCTGCTATTTCCACACCTCGGTTAAACGGCGCGGGATGCATGATAATGGCGCCCGGTTTGAGTATTTTCACCCGCTGGCTGTCCAACCCGAACTCCCTGTGATAACCTTGCTTAGTAAACCCGTTGTCGTCAGCGTGTCTTTCATGCTGTACCCTGAGCAGCATCACAATATCCGAAGTGGCAATCGCCTGGTCAAACGGCTGAAAATTAAAACCTTCTTGCTGGTATATCTCCGGTCCGCTTGTCACCACCTGCATTCCGAGCCTGTTCATCACCTCGAAATTCGTGTGAGCGACCCGCGAGTGCCGGATATCGCCGATGATCGCGCACTTTAGTCCCTCAAACCTTCCGAACTCCCTCCTGATGGTCATGAGATCCAACAGTGACTGAGTAGGATGATTTCCGGTTCCGTCACCCGCGTTGATAACAGCGGCGTCCACCCTGCCGATAAGGTCGTCATAATAGGCGTTTTGGGTATGGCGTATCACCAGTATATCGGTTCCTATACTCTCAAAAACTTTCACGGTATCATAAAATGATTCGTCTTTTTTAAGCGAGCTCGTTTCCGGGACAAAAGAAATGACCCTCATCCCCAGCTTTTCTTCCGCTACATTGAAGCTGTACTGGGTTCGGGTCGATGGTTCGAAAAATAAATTAGCCGCTATATTTTCTGAAAACACGGGAGCTTTAACCCCCTCATAAAACTCATCCGCTCGATCGAGAATCCTAAATATCTCATCCGACGAAAGCTCGTTTAGCGTTAAAAGGTGTTTCATTCTCACACTCCTTTTTTACCGGTAATCAATCAGCGGTCACCTTATGAATAATCAGCCTGCGGTTTTCATTCCGACCGGTCTCCTCTTTCGCTCTTTCTGCGTTTATCTAAAACGGCTTGCGGAGAACGCGGTTTTTTAAGCTGATCACGGTGATAGGTTTTCAGGGGAGCATCCGGCGTTCTGTTCATGCGAACCTTAACCTCTCCCGTCAGCAGGCTTACATCTTCTACGATCCCGCTTCCGTCGGGCGTTTGCACCGGCTCGCCGTTTTTAGGACTTATTTTGATAAGCTCGTCATAAACCTCTTCTTCAAACTTCAAGCAGCACATCAATCTTCCGCAACTTCCCGAAATCTTAGCCGGGTTGATAGACATACCTTGTTCCTTAGCCATTTTAATCGATACGGGAGAAAAGTCAAACAAAAAATCAGAACAGCAGAATTGTCTGCCGCATATACCGATCCCTCCTAACATACGGCTCTCATCCCTCACGCCTATCTGCCTGAGTTCAATACGCGTTTTAAACACCGACGCCAGGTCCTTTACCAGCTCGCGGAAATCAACCCTTCCGTCGGCAGTAAAGTAAAATACTATCTTGCTCGCATCAAAAGCGTATTCCACATCTACGATTTTCATCTCGAGACCGTGCTGGGCGATTTTTTCCATGCAGATATCCAATGAATCCTTTTCCTTGTCACGGTTGCTTTCTATTTTATCGAGATCTTCCTGAGACGCCATGCGAATAACACTTTTCAGCGGATGGTTGAGTTCTTTATCCTCAACTTCTCTCGCCGCGAAAGAGACTTCCCCGCATTCGATCCCTCTGGCTGTCTCTACAATGACCCTGTCGCCGCAGGCTACTTTATAATGCAGCGGGTCAAAATAATATGTCTTGCCGATACCTCTGAATCTGACTCCGATAATCTTCTTCATTTCTCCCCTTAATTCAATTCGCGTTACTTAACCTCTTAATCAATACAGTTGAAAAAAGTTTTGGCGATACATTTTTATAAAGGTCTTCTTTCATTTTCTCAATCAGCTTTATCGCTCCAATGATTTTTCCATCTTTTTCATGTTCTGAAAGAAAGAATACGGCAATAAACAAAGTATCAGCAAGCGTTTTTCTGTCCTTTGCGCTCTCAAGAGCGCAGAGCATGCTCAGCTTGTCCGCGTGCGTATATCCCTTAACGAACTTTTCGGCGCGCAAGACTGAATCTTTGAACTCCGGTTGACCGAGCGCCTTGAGCACAAGTCCTATTCTTCCGCGAAACAATGCGCTAAGTTTCTCTACCCCCGCTTCGTCTTCTTCGTTTCGTTTGGCTGACACAAAATCAATACATTCCCGGACAGATGGCGGAGTGATAAAAAAAGTTACACACCGCGACTTGATAGTATCCAATACATCCGACTCAGACGCGGCTGTTATCAAAAAAATAACACCGCCCGGCGGCTGTTCCAAAGTCTTTAGCAACGCTGTCGCGGAACTTTTGTTGAGATTCGCAGCGTTTTCTATTATGACCGCGCGCCGCCCGTCGGTCATAACCGCGCTCTTGTTGGTTTCATATACGGTTGTTCTGACGTCATCGGTCGGAATCTCTCCCGAAGCGCCCGCTCCGCATAATATCAAACAATCCGGATGTTCGTTTCTCAACGTCAGTCTATTCAGATCATTAAGGTAATCAGCGGCGATAAGCCTTGCTAAAAGGTTTCTTCCGGTTCCGCGTTCACCGCATAAAAGTATCGCTTGGAAAAGCGAACCGTCTATAACGGCTTCGCCTATGCGCCGCTTCAGGTCATTACTTCCGCAAAACTCCTCATCGGTTATCACAGCTTCTCAAATCTTACGATATCCTGTACAATAACCGTCGCTCCGCCGACTATAACCTCTACCGGATACGCGTGCTCTATACCCGAGGCGCCAAACGCCGAGGTACTCGGAACAAGCTGTTTGCGCTGTTTACTTTGTTTGGCAATAATAGCTATCACCGGATCTACTTTTTCATCCTCAACCGCTAATATGAATGTAACGTTGCCTGTTTTTAAAAACCCGCCGGTCGATGCGGTTCTTGTCACTGAATATCCACTCTTTACCAAAGCGGTTTGCACGGCTGAACTGTCGTCTTTGTTGACTATGGCAGTAATAAGTTTCATATAAATTACCTCACGATTATCCTAAGAAGTTTAAACCGGTCATTCGGCAATTCTCATTGTTATTCTATCATTAAAAACAGGAAAATGCCAGCGATTGTCAATTATTTATTCTCCGCAGTTATTCAGAGAGTCTTTTATGTCAAACTTCTCATATCAAATTTCAAAAATATTTACAAATAGTAATCAGACCAGTCATGGCAAAACAGCATAGTTAAAAATTACCTGCTTGAATATAGGACTTTTCAACCTTTTCAACAGAGTTTTAGACAATGATATTTTCCGCTCAATATTACCGAGCGTTTAACTGTGATTTTCACCCTGTTTTTATGTTTTCTATTTTAGGATAAAACGGCTAAAATCTGCAATAAAAATCCTTCGTTCGCACAAATCGCTCTTGACTTGCGTTTTCTCAGCATATACAATTACTATTGTCAGCTTTCTGTTTTAACACAACATATTGTATAAAGTAATTCGTTAAGACGAAGAGTGTTTTAACGCGGTCGATAGTTTGGCATTTGTTCGCGGTATTTTCTTTTCTATCGGGTCGGAACGCACATTCAGATCCTGTCAGCAAACACACAGATTTTGTCGGGGGAGTATAATGGGGGATTTAGTATTAACCGATAACGCGCTTGAGGTATTGCGGCGCAGATATTTGAAAAAGGGAGAAGACGGTTCGCAGATCGAGCAGCCGGAAGATATGTTCCGCCGGGGCGCGGATACCATAGCCGAAGCCGACAGATTATACAACCCTAACGCCGATATCGAAGGGGTATCGGATAGATTTTATAATATGATGACAGATCTTCGCTTTTTACCTAACTCTCCGACGCTGATGAACGCCGGAAGACCTCTCGGACAATTATCCGCTTGTTTTGTGCTGCCGGTTGAAGATTCAATGGAAGGAATTTTCGAATCTATAAAACAAGCCGCGCTTATACACAAGTCCGGAGGCGGAACCGGATTTTCTTTTTCACGTCTTCGTCCCGCGGGTTCTTCAGTCAACAGCACCGGCGGCGTCGCCAGCGGCCCGGTAAGCTTCATGCGCGTTTTTAACATGGCTACCGAAGCGGTCAAGCAGGGGGGAACGCGCCGGGGCGCCAACATGGGTATTCTGCGCGTCGATCATCCGGATATATTGGAGTTTATCACCTGCAAAAGCGGCAACACCGATATCTCCAATTTCAATCTCTCGGTAGGAGTTACCGAAGCCTTCATGCAGGCGGTCGAAAACAATCAAACCTACAACCTTATCGATCCCAGCAACGGAAGGATTACGGGTGAGAAGTCCGCAAGGGATGTATTTCAGAAAATCATCGAGAACGCTTGGGAAAGCGGCGAACCGGGAATAATCTTTCTCGACAAGCTCAACCGGGATAACACGCTGCCGGGCGAAGGAGAAATAGAGTCCACAAATCCCTGCGGCGAACAACCGCTGCTTCCTTTTGAGAGCTGTAACCTCGGCTCGGTGAATCTGGCTAAAATGGCGGTAAAAAAAGAGGACGGCAGCTATGATATAGACGTTAATCTGCTCGGAGCTACGGTTTATGACGCCGTTCATTTTCTCGATAATGTGATTGATATAAATAATTATCCGCTTGAACGTATCGCTCAACAGACAAAAAAGGCAAGAAAAATAGGTCTTGGGGTTATGGGTTTCGCCGATATGCTTCTCATACTCGGTATTCCTTATGATTCCGACGCGGCCGTCGAACTTGCCGACAAGCTGATGGCGTTCATAAACCGTACCGGACATGAAGCAAGCGAACGTCTTGCCGTATCACGCGGAGCTTTCCCGCTTTTCTCTCAAAGTACCTATGCTGAAGGCGCCCCTCTGCGCAATGCTACTGTAACCACCATCGCCCCCACAGGCACAATATCTATTATATCGAACGCTTCTTCCGGAATTGAGCCTGTTTTCGCTTTCGCCTATGTGCGCAATGTGATGGACGGGACAAAATTGGTTGAGGTGAACGGTATTCTTAAGGAACGCCTGCAGGAGGCGGGTCTATATTCGGAAGAATTGCTCGAAAGGATAGCTAAAGAGGGAACAATTGCTCATATGGCCGAAATTCCCGGAGATATACGGGCGGTTTTCCGTTCTTCCCATGATATATCTCCCGAATACCATATCCGCGTTCAAGCCGCTTTCCAAAAGCATACCGACAACGCGGTATCAAAGACCATTAACTTCGGACGCGACGCCACACGCGAACAGGTGGCTCAAGCCTATCTGCTTGCGGGCAGGCTTGATTGCAAGGGTATTACCATATACCGCGACGGTTCCCGCGAGAACCAGGTTCTTTCGACAGGCAGTATATCTTCTGATAAAGAAGGTTCTAAACTGCCGGATAATTTCGGTTCGGTTTCTCCAAGACCGCGTCCGGAGATGACTAAAGGTTTTACGGAACGCGTTAAAACCGGATGCGGTAATCTGTATATCACCGTAAACTATGACAAATACGGTATCTGCGAAGTGTTTACAAGCTCAGGCAAGGGCGGAGGGTGTCCTTCACAGTCGGAATCCACCGCGCGTCTGGTTTCAATAGCAATACGAAGCGGAATATCGGTTGATGAGATATTCAATCAGCTCAAGGGCATCCGCTGTCCGTCAACCGTCAGGGTTCCCGGACTTAACTGCACCTCCTGCCCCGACGCTATCGCAAAGGTCATACGCAAGGTAGCGCGTTTCCAGCAGGGAAAAGCGGGAGAGCTGGCGCCCGATTCAAGCGACAGCGCGGCTCAAAAACAGGTTGATCCGGGAATGAAGATCTTTAACCTTGAGCATACGCAAAACGTTTCTTCGGAGCAGCCGCCGGCGGACGAAGGGCTTGCGGATAAAACACCGGCAGCTATCAGCTATGAACTTCCGGCGGATGTGGATGAGCAAAAAGCAAACGGCTGTCCTGAATGCGGGAACGCGCTCGAACATGAAGGCGGCTGCGTCACATGCAGAAATTGCGGTTACTCAAAATGCGGGTGACGCAACGCTGATTAATATCTTCGCAAAAAAGGTTTGTTTTCGGCGTTACCGTTGTCGTCAACAAGAGGAAAGTCTTAACGGCGCGCGGCATTTCCCGCGCGCCGTTTACAGATCTCTCAAGAACTCCCCGACTGCCGGTTCCTGTTCTCTGACTGCCGGTATTACTTCGGTCTGTTGCCGTACAGCTCAACATCCTTATCCATATTTCGGTAGAGTTCTCTGCCGCCCAATACGTCCAAAACGTTGGTGACCACTCCGTCAGACGGGTCCAGCCCCAAAAGATACCAATATCCCTCTTCATTTCTCACCATATAAAGAAGCGGGTCTTCGTCGGGATCCGTCACCAGTTTTACATAACGGTAATCAATACCTAAATCATCAAGTATCACCGCTATCGCGGCCGCTTGTTCCGCGTTCACGTCGATACCTTTTTGAATTGCTGATTTTTTTTTGTCGCATCCGGTCAAAAAAAACAGTAAAATAACAGCAGCAGCTAAAGCGACTATCCTTTTCATAAACCCTCTGAGCTGAATATTATCATTCGCTCGATTATATCAAAATCGCAGTTTTTTTACAAATTGCAGCTTCTGTTTGTGGTATAATGCGAACTGTAACTACAGCTTAACATTTCCGGTATTCGTTTAATAAATCATGCTGCGGGAGCGAACCTTTTGACACAGTATAAACAAAAAAACAGTTTTTTCCTGAACGACTCAGCCGCAATAGGCATGTCGATGCTGATATATATGTTTTCGCTCAACGGGCTGACTGTCGTTTTTTATTTATTTGCTTCTTTAGCAAGCGGAAACGGGTTAAGTCTCCTGCCCGCCGGTGATTCCGTTAACTTCCGGATAGCTGAAATCGCGGGGTATTGCGTATCTTTTTTGCTGACCATATTCCTTATGTCAAGGGGTATTACTAAATATCCGGGTTTCACGCCCGCTAAACGTCCCTATTCCCTATTGACGCTTCCGGTTTTTTTCGCGGCGTTTTTTGTTCTCGGTTATGTCGGCATGTTTTTTTCATACCTTTTCGAAAACATAGGTATTCACGGAATAGACGCCTCATTGAACGCTCCGAAAAGCGGCCTGAATCTTCTGTTGTTCATTGTTCAGTACACATTTCTTCCGGCATTGCTGGAAGAGTATTTGTTCCGCGGCGTTATGCTCGGGCGTCTGAGGCGTTTTGGCGACGGGTTCGCGGTCGTGCTAAGCAGCTTCATTTTCGCGCTTATGCACCACAACATCGTAAGTATGCCGAATATTTTTCTTCTCGGCGCGCTGTTCGGTTATATAACGCTGAAATCAAACTCCCTCATTCCTTCATTCATCATGCATTTCTTAAACAACGCGATAGCTATATTTGCCACATATATTGAACAGCACAACGCGCCGATATCTATCGACAGCCTGTCTCTCATATTGTTTTTCCTCGGACTCCTCTCGGGCGCCGCGGTCATAATCTGCCTGATTCTGCGGTTTGCGCAAAGAAGACGCCTTAGAGTTGAATCTCCCGCCTTTTACGCGCAGAACAATTTTATTCCAAAGCGCAACCAGCTCGCTCTCGGCGCAGCGCTAAAGTCCGGCTGGATGATAACCTTCTTTATAATCGCGGTTTATTTAACACTTATTCTTGAATTTCTCCCCCGCTTCATGGAACGTTTTGCCGATATTGCGGGAGGATTCTCGTTATGACAAGAGACGAGGGCTACATGAAACTCGCGCTTGCTCAGGCGAAAAAAGCGTCGGAGTCGGGCGAAATCCCGGTCGGAGCGGTTATAGTCAAAAGCGATGTTGTCATAGCCGCCGCGTTCAACAAAAAAGAAACCAAAAAAAACCCTTTAGCTCACGCGGAATTGCGCGCGATTAAAAAAGCCGCGGCGTTTTTAGACGACTGGCGGCTTTCGGATTGCGAGATGTTTGTCACATTGGAACCCTGCGCGATGTGCGCGGGCGCTATTATCGAGAGCCGCATAAAACGTCTTGTGTTCGGAGCGTTTGATTGGGGCAACGGATTTATGGGCAGCCTGGCGGACCTTCCCGCGCTGGCTTTAAAAAATGATTTTCCGGTACTCGGAGGGGTGCTTAGCGGGGAATGTTCCGGACTGCTCTCGGGTTTCTTCAAATCAAAAAGGACATTAGTATAAGGTAACGGCAGGCAGCAAATCACTGTTCATCGCCGTAAAAGACAGCTTTGTTGCGCCCGGTTTCCTTAGCTTTATATAACGCTTCATCGGCATACTTGATCGCGGTTTGAAT
>Ga0082212_10006932_pt1 | contig 15104 bp, 15 predicted proteins | sample TergutNt197P3_FD_71548 | JGI IMG/M metagenome (GOLD analysis project Ga0082212, IMG submission 71548) | Neocapritermes taracua P3 segment gut microbial communities from Petit-Saut dam, French Guiana - Nt197 P3 | ecosystem: Host-associated > Arthropoda: Insects > Digestive system > Gut ...
AGAAAATGAAAGCGATTATCACGCCTGTCAGCATGTTTAACATACAAAGCCACTGTATTCCCATGCCGAAAGTAGCAGAGAAACCTCCAAAACCAACGATGGCTGAAGTTGATATAAACGTTGCTCCGTAGGACAGAGCCATGATGAGCGGGTTGATTTTCCGTCCGCCAAGCAGAAAGTCTGTCGAATTTTTTGTTCTGTTATAGCCGAGATAACCCAACCATACAACTAAAATGACGTAAATAATGACAATTACGCTTAATGTTAATGAGTTCATTTTTTATCCTCCTCTTCTTTTTCGTTCCATTTAACAATTCCATACACAATGGAAAAAATAAGACAACCTGCCATCATAAGATAGGCGATGTAAATACCCGGATCATCGATTCCAAACATGATATTTTAAGTTATTAATTATTAATTATGAATTATAAATACCCCTCACCCTCTGAAGAGGGTGAAAAGTCCTCTTCAGGGGATTTAGGGGTAAATTATAAATTATTTAGTTTATTTTCTGTAATATATTCTATATTATTTTGCTTTATGATTTCAAGAGCCGTTTCACGATTACTCACCCTTAATATCAGGAACGATTTGTCTTTCACCGAAAAACAATACATATACTCAACGCTGAGTCCCGCTTTTGTAAAATGCGTTAAAATACCGGCTATACTATCGGCTGAGGAAGAGGTGACAATAGCCAATACTTCAGTCAAATGAACATTCACATTGTTGTCTTTTAACAATTGGTGCGCTTTTTGCGCATCACTGACAATCATCCGGAGAATACCGAATTCGGTAGTATCCGCCACAGTTGCAGCAATGATACGGATATTTTCCTTGCCCAACAGCGTGAACAATTCATTTAGTTTCCCGTATTTGTTTTCTAAAAAAACAGAAATCTGATTAATCGTCATAACTCTTAACTTAGTTTTTACCCCTAAATCCCCTAAAGGTGAATTTGTTCCCTCTTCAGGGAGCGGGTGGTATTCTTAACTCTTAATTTTTAATTCTTAATTCCTTTACCCGTACCGCCTTCCCTTCCTGAACAGGCAATGAGCCTTTGCTCACTAATTTCAAGCGGGGAGTTATCAACAATTCGTCTTTCAGATGACGGGTAATTGTCTTACTTAAGTTTTGCAACCGGCTGTAATCGTCGGTCGAAAAATCACCCAACTCTACCTCTATCAACATTTCGTCGCTGCTATCAATGGTCTCCAATGTAATCAGGTAATTGTTTCCAAGTTCCTTGAATTGCAACAGTATCGTTTCAATTTGCGTAGGGAAAATATTTACGCCTTTCAGAATAATCATGTCATCGCTTCGTCCTTTGAAACGCGCCAAGCGCTTGTGTGTACGACCACATTTACATTCGCCCGGGAGAATACAGGTCAAGTCGCGTGTCCGGTAACGAATCAACGGCATTGCTTCACGACAAAGGGTAGTAAGTACCAATTCACCGGTTTCACCATCAGGAACAGGTCTTAAGGTTTCCGGATCGATAATTTCCACAATCACGTAATCTTCCCAGATGTGCAGTCCGTTTTGTTCCTTACATTCGAAAGCGACTCCCGGTCCGCACATTTCCGACATACCAAAGCAATTGTAAGCCTTTACGCCGAGCATCTGCTCAATTCGTTGCCTTTGTTCTTCAGAATGTGGTTCTGCACCAATTATAAATGTGTGCATTTTGGTATCTTTTCTTGGATCTATTCCTTCAGCATACATTGCTTCCGCAAGACGCAAAGCATAACTGGGAACAAGATGCAGGCAGGTGGTGCCGAAATCAGTGATGAATTTAATTTGCCGTTTGGAATTTCCGGCAGCTGCGGGAACGGTTAAGCAACCCAATTTTTCAGCGCCATACTGAAAACCTAAGCCTCCGGTAAACATACCGTAACCTGAGGTATTTTGGAAAATATCCGTATCGCGTATGCCGACCATATACATACACCGTGCCACTTGGTTTGCCCATTCATCCAAATCTTTCTCCGAATGAAGCACAACAGTAGGATTTCCGGTCGTCCCGCTTGAAGAATGAAGACGGACACATTCCTTAAGCGGAATAGCCGCCATACCAAAAGGATAATAATTCCGTAAATCGTCTTTTGTTGTGAAAGGGAATTTCGTTAAGTCCCCTAATGTACGGAGTGAATCTGCCGAAAGCTTATTTTCGGCGAACACTTTTTGATAGAAAGGGGAGTTGCCTGCTTTTTCTACGGTTTGTCTCAGCCGCGCCAATTGCAGTTTTTCCAAATCTTGCCGGTTGATTGTTTCAAATTCCGCCTGCCAATAGTCCATCATTATCTTCAATACTGTTTATTAAGATTGCAAAAGTACGGATTTTTTTAACAAACCGGTGCATTTTGTTTGAAAAAACGTACACTTGGTATAAAAAACACAGAATACCAAGTTATGTATTTACCCTGTGTCTTTAAAAAAAGTTCACCGCAGTATTTTCAATTAATCCAATCAAAACCGGTATAAGGCTGTAGCGCTTGGGGGATTCGGATACCTTCAGGGGTTTGGTTATTTTCGAGTAAAGCCGCTACGATTCTCGGTAAAGCCAATGCGCTTCCGTTCAAGGTATGGCATAGTTGTATTTTCTTGTTATCGTCTCGGTAACGGCATTTCATACGGTTCGCTTGGAAACTTTCAAAGTTTGAAACCGAACTGACTTCCAACCAGCGTTTCTGCGCTGCGGAAAACACTTCAAAATCAAAGGTTAAAGCAGAGGTGAAACTCATGTCTCCCCCACAAAGCCGGAGGATGCGCCAGGGCAGTTCCAAATTTTCTACTAAGGACTGCACATAATCGACCATTTCCCGTAAGGATTCATAGGAATGTTCCGGTTTGTCAATTCTCACAATTTCCACCTTATCGAACTGATGCAGACGATTCAAGCCGCGAACATCCTTTCCGTAAGAACCGGCTTCACGACGGAAACAAGCCGAATAAGACGTATGCAAAACCGGCAAATCTTTTTCGTCTAAAATCACATCACGGTAGATATTGGTGACAGGCACTTCCGAAGTAGGAATCAAATATAAGTCATCAAGTGTAGCATGGTACATCTGTCCTTCTTTATCGGGTAAATTTCCTGTTCCATAACCGGATTCCGCATTCACTAAGTATGGTGGCTGGATTTCAATATATCCGGCATTACGGGCGCTGTCTAAGAAATAATTAATTAAAGCGCGCTGCAATTGAGCGCCTTTTTGCTTGTAAACAGGGAAACCGGCTCCGGCAATCTTAACACCTAATTCAAAATCAATCAAATCATATTTCTTTGCCAAGTCCCAATGCGGAAGTGCGCCTTCGTGTAGAACGGGAATCACGCCGCCTGTTTTCTCTATCTGATTGTCTTCTGCGTTTTTGCCTTGTGGAACTTTATCGCTCGGAAGATTGGGGATCTGATACAAAAGCTCAATCAAGCGTTTTTCCGCTTCTTTCATATCATTTTCCAACTGCTTATTACTTTCTTTCAGAGCGCTTACTTTAGAACGCGCCGCCTCAGCCGCTTCTTTCTCGCTATTTTGCATCAAAAGCCCGATGGATTTGGATATCCGGTTTATTTCGGCTAAGCCCTTATCTAATGCCTGTTGTGAAGTCTTTCTTTTTTGGTCGGTCGCTATTACATCATTGATAATCACTTGTCCATCGTAATGTTTCTTAGACAGTTTTTCAATAACCTCCTGTGTGTTTTCCGTAATGACTTTCAGTGTAAGCATAGATGTGAGTTGAAAGTTGAAAATTGAAAGTTGAAAATTAATTCTTAATTCTTAATTACTTGAACGTGTCCGCCAGATGCGCCATCTTAATTGCTGTTATCGCATATTCTTCGCCTTTGTTTCCGTACTTTCCGCCGGAACGGTCGAGGGCTTGTTGCAGGTTGTTCGTTGTTAAAAGGCCGAAAACACAAGGTATATCTCCTTCGGCATTCAAGCGCGCAAAACCTTGCGTCACTCCGGCACAAACATAATCAAAGTGTGGCGTATCGCCTTGTATGATACATCCTAAGCCGATTGCCGCATCGGGTTTAATGCTTCCTACTATTCGTTTTGTAGCATAAACCAATTCAAAACTGCCCGGAACATAGACTACGTGAATGTTTTCGGTTTTAGCTCCATATTTGATTAGGGTATTACGTGCACCTTCCTTTAGTTTTTCGGTGACAGCGGGATTCCATTCGGAAACAACGATTGCAAAACGCATAGCGCTTGCATCCGGAATAATCTCCGGATTGTAATCGGATAAATTCTGATATTGGGTAGCCATTATTTCATTTGCGAAGTGACGCGATCGATGTATTTTTCCACATCACTTGCCTCTTGGGAATTCGGATATTTACTTTTTATCGTTTGATACGTTTTCAGTGCGTTGGCGTAATCAAAAATACTTTCGAAAGCAATTCCCGCTTTTTTCAAATAAATAGGGCTTAATAAATCGCTGTCTGCTATTGAGGCTGCTTGATTAAAATATTTAAGACCTTCCGTTATATCTCCCATATCCACATAACAATCGCCTATTAAGCCTTTTACTACGGGTGCAATTATTTTGTCGTTTACTTTGTATTTTTTCAAATAGTCCAATGCTTCCTCTGGGCTATTCAGATGATAATAACAAATTCCTGCGTATGCTTTTGCCAAGTTCGCTGTTTTGGTAATTCCATAATCATCTATTATATTCACGAAACCGATGTATTCTCTTCCGTCTCCATTCAATGCCAATTCCCATTGTTGAGCAGCTAAATAAGTCTCTCCTTGAAAAATAGCCACTTGTGCTTCATTCTCTTTCGGAAGTAAATAATACTGACGAACACCAAGGATAGCTACAACAATCAGAATAACAGCAGATACAGCGATGATAATGTGGTTTTTATATGTCTCTATGAACTTTTCGGATCTCGAGAAGATTTCATTTACATTTGCCTCTACTTGTGTGGGGGCTTTTGATGTTTTTTTTGCCATTGCTTAACGGATTTATTTATTTTATTGTTTCGGAGTGCAAAAGTAAATCTTTTCTCTCTATAAATAAAATTTTCACGCGCCTTTTTTTATTTTCTAAGGGAAAAGACTTATATTTGCTACGTAAAAAGAAAAAAACCAAAAGTAAACGATGAAATTTTTATTTGTGGTTCAGGGAGAAGGTCGGGGACATCTGACGCAATCTATTGCTTTGCGTGAGATGTTGACAAAGAACGGTCACGAAGTTGTAGCCGTTTTAGTGGGTAAAAGCAGCCGGCGGGAACTTCCTTCTTTCTTTTTGAAAAACATACAATCCGAAGTCCTGCGTTTCAAGAGTCCTAATTTTCTTCCTGCATCCAAAAACAGGCAAACCAATTTGTGGACAAGTATTATATATAATCTTCTTAAAACCGCTCCTTATCTGAAAAGTGTTTTTTTTATACGTAAACAAATTAAGAGCTTGAATGTAGATGTAGTAATTAATTTTTACGAATTATTAACGGGATTGACATACGCAATATTCCCGCCGAAAGTTCCTTATATTTGTATTGCTCATCAATATATATTTCTTCACCCCGAGTTTAAATTTCCGCAAGACAATGAAGTCGAACTCAAGTTGTTGCGTTTCTTTACCCGTGTCACCTGTATAAAAGCATCCAAATTACTTGCACTTTCGGTAAAGAAAATGGACAATGTGCCGGAGAGCCGCATCGTCGTAATTCCTCCGCTATTGAGAAAAGACGCCTTGGAGGCAAAGGTGAGCGACGGGAATTACATACATGGTTATATGCTAAACGACACCTATGCCGATGAAATCATACGCTTTCAGGAAGCGCACCCCGGTGTTTTTATTAATTTTTTCTGGGACAGGAAAGGTGTGGAGGAAAGAACCCTTATTAACGAACATCTGTCGTTTTTTCGTTTGAACGACCAATTATTTATCGACTATATGGCCGGATGTAAGGCATACGCCACAACTGCGGGATTCGAGTCGGTATGCGAAGCCATGTACATGGGGAAACCGGTCTTGATGGTGCCTACTCACATTGAACAAGCCTGTAATGCGTTTGAAGCTTCACTTGCCGGCGCAGGTGTTGTGTCGGACGTTTTTGATTTGGAAAAATTATTGGAATATATTCCCCTTTATCAAAAAAACACAAGTTTCCGCGATTGGGTACAGCAAGCCCAACAGTATATCCTGAATGAGTTTCAACTTGACAAAAAAGAACTTCTTGACAACCGGCTGGGCTACCGGTTTATTTTCAAATGGAGCTAATCATTCAAAACGTGTCAGATTCCATTTGAACTGTTTCGGTGATTCTTTTAAATAGGCTGTTACTTTGACTCTATCATCCCCGCTTAAATAATCAGGCGTTGTGTAGCTCTGGTATAATTCTTGTTTTTCAGGTTCATAGTGTAATCGCATCAAAGAAATATCGAGAGGTATCAGTGCATTCTTCACTTTTTCCTCTTCCAAATCAACTCCATCGTTTATGAAATCGTATTTGTCGGCAAAGGATATAAAAACCGACGTACTTAATTTTTTCCATGCAGTCGTATAAAACTCGAGGTAACTGTCACAAACCGGCGCACAAACCGTTTGAATCAAACCTATAACTTTAGAATCGTTAATCATTGGAAGCAGAAATAATTCCATTGTGTTCTTACCTGTCCTGACTTGTATATAATCGTCTGTTAAGCGAAGAATCGAACAAGAATCCCCGAAATGGTTTTTTACGCTTGCTTTATCATCCGCTTTATACAGGCTAATCAAATTCAAACGATTGGAAACATCCAATGGTAAAAATGATTCGGGTAACCTGGTGAACAAGTCGTTTATCGTTTGCCCCTGAACGAAACGAACAGCGGCGGATATAAAAAACAGGATAAAGATAATTTTCAGTTTCATCATACTTTATTTTACAATTATGTCATTGCGAGTTTGGTTAGTGAGCGAAGTCGAACTATGACCGCAATCCCCTATTACGGATGCCGGATATTCAATATCTGTCAAGAACAAAGCGTTTCCGGGTACGGATGTCCCTGCCTTTCCCCGGTTCTTGGATTCAATCACCTGCCGGAAACCATCCAAGGACAACTTTCCGCGTCCTACTTCCAACAGGGTTCCGACTATGGCCCGCACCATATTTCGCAGAAAACGATCGGCTTGGATTGTAAATACCCATCCGGTTTCCTCTCTGCTCCAGAAGGCTTGCCTAATTCTACAGTTATTGGTCATTACATCGGTATGTAACTTGCTGAAACTTGTAAAGTCGGTATATTCCGGAAGTATAGCCGCCGCCTCATTCATTTTCTCAAAATCAAGCGGTGAAGTGATTCGATAATGGAACGGATAAGTAAAAGGGTCTTTGTCCTTGCAAACATAGTACTTATATGTTCTTGATACGGCATCGAACCGAGCATGTGTTTCAGGTAAAACCGGCGCTATTTTGTTGATAGCAATATCGGAGGGCAACAGGCAATTCAGTTTTTCCGTCAGGGAAAGTAAGTCAGCAATTTCACTTTCCCAATCGAAATGGGCGACCATTAAACGGGCATGAACTCCAGCATCGGTTCTTCCGGCTCCGGTGATTGATGCAGGATTTCGTAGAATCACCTGCAAGGCTTCCTCTATTTTTTGTTGAACGGAAATCCCATTCGGCTGATTTTGCCAACCGCAATAATTTGCTCCGTTGTATGCTAAATAGATGAAATACCGGTTCATGATTTTACTTCCCCACCATATTCGGTTTTTCCAATCCGTACTCCTTTTTCGCATCTTCGCGTTTCAGCCAAATGGCAAAAAAAATCGCTAATGCGCCGAAACAGGCAAAAATCAACATCGGAAGCGTGTAGTTATACAAAGTAACTTCCTGTTCCGTACCATCAATCATTTTGAAAGCCGTCCCCGTAATACAATATTTATCCAATACAAATCCGATTAACATTGGCACTAACATCAACCCCCAATTCTGTACCCAAAAAGTCATTGCATAAGCCGTACCCAATCGCTGTTCCGGAATGATTTTCGCGACCGAAGGCCACATTGCCGAAGGCACTAAGGAAAATGCGACTCCCAACACCAGTACCAAACCGATAGCAACGTACAAACTGTTGAGCGACGGAATAGAAAAGAGCAGGTGAACAAACAGTAAAAGGACTGAACCGATAATCATTATTGTAGCCCCTTTCCCTTTTTTATCGTATAAACCTCCGAAAACCGGCGTTAAAAGCAAAGCGCCAAAAGGCAATAGCGCCGGAATATATCCCGCGAACGCATCGGTAATACTGAATTTTTGAATCATTAAATGGGTAGCGTATTTTATAAAGGGGAAAACTGCCGAATAGAACAATACGCATAAAATAGTAATTAACCAAAATGCTTTGATTTTTGCTATTGCTACGATGTCTTTGAATTTAAATTCTTCGTCCGGTACTTGATTTTCTGTCTCTTCTTTATCTAACTTCCGGTCGAAAACAGTGAAAAAGAGGAAACTGATTAGTCCGATACACAACAACAGGATTGCCAAAAGAATAGGCGCAGCCAAATTCTTCGTTAAATTCACCAATGGAATCGGCGTAAACATTGCCAAGGCGGTTCCTATTCGTCCTACCGAAGTATTCAGTCCGATTGCCAATGCCAATTCTTTCCCCCTGAACCAGCGTATGACCGCTTTGTTTGCCGTTATTCCGAACATTTCAACGCCTACTCCGAAAACGGCAAACCCCAATCCGGCTATCCATGCCGATTTTTTTGCCGAAAGCGCCCAGAAAAGTATCTTGATATCAACGGTATTTTCCGTATCGATATTTCCGGAAATGGCGTAGTACTTAATACCTACGCCGATCAGCATAATGATAATTGATAATACTCCGGTAAACCGGACGCCCATTTTATCTAATATCATTCCGCCAAATACCAGCATAAGCAAAAAGACATTGAACCATCCATAAGCTCCCGTGTACCAACCATAATCGGAAGCGCTCCAGTTCAAAGCAATTTCCAATCGCATTTCCAACGGAGCCATAGCATCCGATAAATAATAACCGCAGAGCATGGCAACCGATACCAATGCCAGCACTATCCACCTTCTTGATTTTGAGTCTTTCATATTATAGTTACAAGTTACGAGTTATAAGTTACGAGTTACGAATTATCAGGGGATTGCGGGTCAAGCCCGCAATGACAAAATAATTTTCAACTTTCAATTTTCAACTTTTAATGCTTCCGCAACAATAAACGTACTTCCGCCCACAAAGATAAAATCTTTTTCTGTAGCCTGAAACTTTGCTGCCGAAAAAGCATCGTTTACCGTAGAATATATTTTACCTTTCAGATTAAATTCCGCTGCCTGTTTAGCCAACAGGTCTGCACTTAAGGCGCGTGGAATATTCGCCTGAGTGAAATAATACACAGCATTTTGCGGTAAAAGTTTGAGAACAGAAGTTATATCTTTATCGTTCACCATACCGAAAACAATATGCAACTGTTTAAACTCTTCCGATTGGAGTTGCCGTACGATGTATTCTATTCCTCCTGTATTGTGTGCGGTATCCAATACAATTTTCGGATGCCGGTTTACGACTTGCCAACGTCCCATTAATCCTGTATTTTCAATTACATATCGAAAACCATTGTAAACAGCTTCCTGTGAAATACTGAAGATGCCGTTTCTTATTATTTCAATTGCACACAGCACAGTTGCTGCATTTTTTTCCTGCGCGAATCCGCCCAATTCACCAACCAAGCCGGGGTAATCCGGAGTTTCAAACTCATAAAAACCCGATGGCAGCAACTTTGCTGAGATTATCGGGTTTTGCTTTTGGGCGAAAACCCTAAGGTCTTTATTGTCCTTAGGATCTATAAGGTCCTTAAAAAAAACTTCCACTTCTCCTTCAGCCTCCCCAATAACCACCGGCACAGCATCCTTGATGATTCCCGCCTTTTCTTTGGCGATTGCCGTTAAAGTATTTCCCAACAACTGCGTATGGTCGAAGCTGATGTTGGTGATGATGCTAAGGACCGGAGTAATCACATTCGTACAGTCCAACCGGCCGCCCAAGCCCACTTCTATCACTGCCACATCGACTTTTTGTTCTGCAAAATAAGCGAAAGCCATACCGGTAGTCAGTTCAAAAAAAGAAGGTTGCAGGGATTCAAAAAACGCTTGGTTACCGGCAACAAAATCAACCACGAAATCTTTGCTTATCATTTCGCCGTTGACCTTGATTCTTTCCCTGAAATCCAATAAATGGGGTGAGGTGTAAAGTCCTGTTTTGTAACCGGCTTCTTGCAAAACCGATGCCAAGAGGTGGGACGTAGAGCCTTTGCCGTTGGTGCCGCCTACATGAATGGTTTTGTATTGCTTATGCGGATGATTCAAATGTTTGTCTATCAGGAATGAATTCTCCATGCCTTCTTTGTAGGCGCTACTCCCGACTTGCTGGAACATTGGAGCGAAATTGTAGAGATATTCGAGGGTTTCGTCGTAAGTCACTTTGGCAAGTATTTATCCATATTTATCGACTTCTTTTCCTTCAAATCTCCGTTTTTATCCGCATAGATAAACAGATAATCTAAATCAGGTATCCTGTCGCCGATAGTTATGGCTTCTTCCAAATCTTTGGTCATAAATACGGTTGCAAAAGCATCAGCCGTCATGCAGTCTTCAAAAATAACAGAAGCGCTGAGGATATTACTTCCGGCAGGATAACCGGTCAAAGGATCTATAGTATGCGCATATTTTCTACCGTCTTTCACATAGAAATTGCGATAATCCCCCGAAGTCGCCAAGGATTTATTGCATAATTCTATCACTTCCATTCGTTCACTCATCCGCCCGCTTGCATCATCGGCAGGTTCGGATATCTCGACCCGCCAACAACAACCCGACGGATTTTTCCCCTTCGCATGAATTTCACCTCCTATTTCGACTAAATAATTCATGATACCGAACGATTCAAGGAGGTTAGCAATTACATCGCAAGCATATCCTTTGGCGATGGACGACGCATTGAGTTGGGTACGCGGGTCATCTTTAATTACTTTCCTACCCTCCAAACGCACTTTCCGGTAGCCGGTAAATTCTTTCAGACTGTCAATGGTAAGTTGTATATCCGTTCCTTCATCAATTTTTTGGAAACCAAATCCCCATAGATTGATAAAAGGAGCGCAAGTAATATCATATGTTCCTCCGGATATTTCGGAAACTTCCATCGCTTTGCTAAAAACAGTGATAAACCAATCGTCCACTTCGACCGGTTCATTGTTGTTAACTTTATAAATAATAGATTCGTTATTAAAAGGATTCAATGATAAATCAAATTTCCGGAAACATTCCTGAATCTCTTTATCCAATATCCGGTTGTGTTTGTATTTTATATTAAATCCGGTTTTAAACACCTCCCCCGAAGTACTGTAATATGTGTTTTCTTTTTTACATGCGGATAAAAGAAAGCAAAGAGCGAGAATATTTAATTGAAAATTGAAAGTTGAAAGTTGAAAGTTGAGAGTTGACTTATTTATCATTTCTTAGAAAAAGTACAAAGGAACAAATTTTTTAGATATTATACAATACTATTTATACAATTTAATCCTCAACTTTTCCGACTGAGCCCTCATTTGCAGAAAAAAGTCTTGAAAAATCAATATTGGTTTTTAACCACAAGGGAAACATGTTGCCCGTTTGGACATAGATTATGGTCTCTACTTTTTCTTTGTCTCAAAAGACGAGAAAACAATCTATGGCTTAACCCAAAATCAGGATTATATGGTAGTTAAATACGATATACCAGAATTTCTATAATTCTCGTATTTTTATTCTTGCTTTTATGACAATCCCGTTCATTACAGCCTTCAGCTACATATCTTGTGTAATAACATTTCCTATTCGAATATTAATCGTATATTTGGTGCTGAATAGTAACGTCATTTTTTTACTAATTAATTTACATAGATATGAGCTATAGAATAATAATTATTATTTTTTTCGTTGTATATTTATTTGTTCCAGATTCGCTGTCTCAAAATGTGATTGTTTCGCCAAATCAATTTCCCGAAAAAAGAATAAAGACTGCTTCCGGAAATCTCATTATTAGAACTGTTCCTCTCGGCGACAGGTCTTTGATGCCAACTCCTTCTGATGAAAGCGAAAGAATCAAATATAAAATAAAAATAGAAAAAGATTCCGCTTTCTATTCACTAAAGGCGGATGTAATTGAAAAGGGAGTTATCAGTGACAGATTTTCCAATCCTATAGTTTTAAATAGCAAAGTGGTCAAAGGAAATGAAATTCTTTTCGAAATGGTTCCGGATATTTCCAAGCCTGATATAATGACTTTGTATATATACATGCCAACGGGGACAGTTTTTGAATACTTAGTTTGTGATAATAACAGAAAAATAAAATACAAAAAAATCGAAGCTGTCGATCAATTAAAAAACAGTCAGATACCCTTGTTATTATGTTATGTGGATAATGAAAAGAACGATACGGAAAAATTATTAGAAAAATATTTAAAAGATAATCTCATTTCCATAACTTCCAACGAAGAACTGCAAGAAACAATTCTAAAATATATTGAAAAATACCTCTTTATTTATTATACTCTAAGCGATAAGTAGATATGAAAAGAAGTTTAGTCGTCAAATTGTTCCTTGTAACAACCCTGATTACATCCTGTCATCAATCGGAAAAATATGAAAATGCTTCAAAATTTTCTTTTCAGGATTTTAAAACAACAACAAAGCTAAATGCGGTAACGATTGATTTTGATGAACCAATCATGCTACCCTGGTTATTTATTAAATCGGATTCTCTTTTAATCGTTCATAATATAAGAACAAATAATTTGTTGTATGTATACAATGTTAATTCAAGGAAAAAAGTTGGAGAATTTATTTCATGGGGAAACGGACCAAATGATTTATTACGAATTAAAAACATGCAATTAGTCGATTCGGATTTATATATCTCCGACAGCCAAAAAAGAACCATTTTTAAATACGACATCAATGACTTCCATAAATCAACAGATGATATTATTCCAATAGAAAAAGTAGCTGTAGATGACTTTTTTTCAAACTTAATATATACTGATAATGGCTACGTAGCAACAACGGTGAATCCTAATAACAAAAGACTTGTTTTCTTTAACTCAAAAGGAGAGAAAGAATTTACAGCCGGTGAATATCCCTATTATGGGAAAGAACTTACTGCAATTGAAAAGATGGAAGGATTTCTTTCTGTAATTGCCATTAGCCCCAAACATCAGAGAATCTTTCTGTTCGGATTATCTACCGATTTGATTGAAATATATGATTTTCAAGGAGTCCTAATAAAAAAACTGCATGGACCCAAACAAGTTTTTCCTCAAGTAAAAGAAGTTCGCGAAGGAAACGTTTATAGAATATCAGCCGTGGGGTCTATATTTACTTTTTCCAGTCCTTTAATTGTTGATGATGAAATCTATGTGTCTTACTCCGGTCACCAACACGAACGAAATAAAGACGCACCTGAAAGGAATCATATTTTAGTCTTTGATATGGATTGCAATCCTGTCCGGAATTATGAATTATCGAAGCCGATCGTTTCGTTTACTGTAGATCCCGAGACGAAGCAAATATATGCAACAAGTAATGTACCCGAATATCACATGGTAGTATTTGAGTGATGAAAGACAAGATACCGGTGAGCCGTATTTAGTCAATTCCCCATGCCCAGCGTAGTGTCCCGCTACGTCGGGTTAACAGCAAGCGTACACGCTTGCAACAAAAGAAATATTTGTTGTTTGGTTTTGCAGATTACAAGTCGGGAGACCTGCTTTTATCTCGACGAATGACAGCACTTTATTTAGTTATTCCCCGCAAGAGGAAAATATGCATAAGCCCGTGCAAGCGAAGCGTAGCTCGGGGCGAAAGATGCACATCCACACGCTAAGAACTCCGTAGGAGTTCAACCCTGCGGGTTGTGGATACAGGAGGTCATTGACTACCCCCAATCGCTTCGCTTCATTGGGAGTTATTCGTATTTTCTCCTCGCGGAGAATCGGTAACTTGTAACTCGTAACTATTTCGTCAATTCAAATCGTAAAATCAAAGAGGTCAAGCGGGTCATAGTTTGACTACGCTCACTAACCAAGCCCGCAATGACAGATGATTTTGCCGTAAACATCCGAACCATTCATTTTTTTTCGATGAAATCAAAAATTTTTTCAAAAATTTGTCAGTTTGCAAAAAAAAAACCTACATTTGCGCCGTACCGTTTCATATTTATTTATTTTTACTGTACAAATTAGCCATATGTGACAATGAGTAAGAGGATTGGATCGAAGAGATTATTGTTTTTCCTTCTTATTCTGTTTATTATCTGTTCTTGCAAAGACAATAAGCGACTGGAGGATGCAGCAAAAATAGTAAGCGAATGGGCAGAGAAAGAAATCCTGTTTCCGGAAAATGTTTCATGCTATGTTTCGGGCAAGGACACACTTTCTGAACTTTGCAGCGAGTGGTTTCAGAAAGAATACAAAATTTTGTTGTATGTCGATTCGGCAGGATGCAGCAGTTGCCGCTTGAAGTTGATGGAATGGAAACAGTTGATGGAAGAAGCCGACAGTCTGTTTCATGGGAAAGTGGGATTTCTGCTATACTTCCAACCTAAGAACGTGAAAGAAATGGGATATTTGTTTTTAAGAGACAAGTTCGATTATCCGGTATTTATGGATACAAACGGAAAAATTAACAGTATGAACAGGTTTCCGCAATCAACGCAATATCAATGTTTTTTGTTGGATAGAGATAACAAAGTGATGATGGTTGGCAATCCTGTAGCGAATATGAGGATATGGGAACTGTATAAAGCACAGATTGCCGGCGGGAAAAGCGCAGAACAAAAAATAGTAACAACTATTACGATAGATAAAACGGTGCATGATTACGGGATTATCCGGAAAGACAACAGCAATCCGGCAGTTTTCACAATAACGAACACCGGCGGTCCTCCCTTAATCATCCACCGTGTTTCCGCTTCCTGCGGATGCACAAGCGTCGATTGGGATAAGCAACCGGTTGAGACAGGGAAATCGGTAACCATCCGTGTTGAAATGAAACCCGACGAAACCGGCTATTTCAATAAAACG
>Ga0082212_10006933_pt1 | contig 15103 bp, 15 predicted proteins | sample TergutNt197P3_FD_71548 | JGI IMG/M metagenome (GOLD analysis project Ga0082212, IMG submission 71548) | Neocapritermes taracua P3 segment gut microbial communities from Petit-Saut dam, French Guiana - Nt197 P3 | ecosystem: Host-associated > Arthropoda: Insects > Digestive system > Gut ...
GGGCATAGCACTCGGCAGTGTAACGCCTGAATGCATAAAGTCTCTATTTTTGCATTGTGGGTATTCTCGTTCAATTACGTGATGGCTATAATTCATTGCCTAATTATAGCCATATACTAGAGATTGCTATGCTTTCGATTTTAGTAAAGCAGCATTGAACGCAAGGCGGCGAGAAAAACTGGCATGCCAAAAGGCGCAATAAAAAAGAGGGGCTGCGAAAATCTATAGATATAGATTCGCGGCCAGCCCCGTTTTTGCAATGGCGTACAAGTTAAAATTTGGCGTAACTGGTTTATGCCCTGCTAAGGCAATTATAAAATTGATGGGCAGCAAGCGCCTACGAAGCGTAATTGTCAAAATATCCTTGTATCAATACAACCGGCGTGCCCTTGTCGCCTGAACCGCTGACGAGGTCGCATAAGCTGCCAAGCAAATCCGAATACCTTCTTGGCGTTGTGCCAAGCGATGTGCCCTGTTTTTGCTTTATTGCATCAACAACAGCTTTTTGCGCATCTTCCTGGCTTTTCCCGCTGCACTCTTCAGCAATGAGGTATTTGAGCTTAACCTCATTTGGCGAGCCTTCAAGGCCTTTTGTATATGCCGGGCAGACAACAGGATCAGCCAGCTCCCATATCTTGCCTACAGGATCCTTAAAAGCGCCGTCTCCGTATATGAGTACCTCAACATGCTTGCCGGTAGCCTGTTTAATCTTGTCTGCAACGCCGTTTATAAGCGCTTCGCCATCTCTGGGGAAAAGCTTGACGACGCCATCAGGCATCATATTTGCGCCAAGCAAGCCGTATTCTTCATTATAGCCGCTGCCATTGACCGGGCTTGAGAGAATATCGTCAAGGCCGTATACTGTTTGCGCGCCAGCTTTTGCCAGCAATCGTTTAGTAGCCTCTCTTGAATGGATATCGCAGCATAATACATTTTTTGTATAGTCGAGTATCTTGCGGGCGTCATTGGCGAAGATGATTTCAATATTGTCTGAGAATGATTGGTAATATTCGATATAGTCCACTCCGGTAAAGAGGTGCTTTGTATCGTTTCCAAATGCCTCTCTGAACGATTTTATGTCAAAAACATCCGTATAAGGGTTGGCTCCTGAGCTTTCCAGCAGCTCATCAGTGATAAGCGCATTGCCCATTTCGTCACTGGGGTAGGTGAGAAGCATATATATTTTATCGCAACCGGCAGCGATGCCCTGCAAATGGTTGCCGAAGCGGTTTCTTGAGAGTATCGGGAATACCAGCCCAAGCTCTCCGCCTGGGAATTTAGTGCGAATGTCCTGTGCAATGTGGGAAGTGTTGGCATAATTGTTTTGGGCGCGCGCAACAACAGATTCAGTTATTCCTATGACATCCCTGTCATTGAGGGCAAAATTCTCTTCTTTTGCAGCTAATAGCACGCTATCAACCACTATTTGCCCCAAATCATCGCCTTGGTTGATAAATGGCGTTCGGATTCCGCGTGCATTTGTTCCTATTGTTCGCATATATTACCTGCTTTCAATGTTGCAATTCTTTTCACTTTGCATTATATTAGCTAGTGTAGCATAAGTAAATATAATCATATTAATGATCTGGATAAGAGGCGCTAATGTTTATAAGCCTAGATTTATATCGGATTTTTCGTGAGGTGGCTAAAAGCAGCAGCATATCCAAAGCTGCTGAAAAGCTGTTTGTCTCCCAATCCGCTGTTTCCCAGGCGATCATCAAGCTGGAAGGGAAGATAGGCGGCAAGCTGTTTGACCGCAGTGTTCGCGGCGTTAAGCTGACAGCGGAAGGGGAGGTGCTTTTCTCGCATATAGATGATGCAATCACCCATATTGAAAATGCCCAGGCCCACTTTGCCCAAATGCAAAGCCTTAATTCAGGAGGCATCAAAATAGGGGCTTCTGACACTATATGCAGCATGTTTCTGCTTCCAATCCTCAACAGCTTCAATGACAAGCACCCCAACCTTCAGATTTCTGTTACCAACCGGGTAACCCAGGAGTCAATAGAGCTTTTAAAGCAGGCAGCAGTTGATATAGCGTTTATTAACCTGCCTTATGAAAATGACAGCGCTATTGATATTATGCCCCTAAATGCAATTCATGACTGTTTTATTGCAGGAGGCAAGTATATGGCTCTCGCTAATGAGCCTATTAGCCTTGGAGATCTGGCAAAGTACCCTGTGCTCATGCTTGAGAAGGCGAGCAACTCCAGAAAGCAAATGGATTTGTTTTTAAAGAGCAAAGGCATCGAGCTAAGCCCTGCTATAGAGCTCGGCAGCTTGGCGCTGTTGTCCGAGTTTGCCAAGATAGGCCTTGGCATAGCAGCAACGATAAGGGAAGAGGCCCAGGCTATGATTGACAAAGGCGAGCTCAGGGAGCTGCAGTTTCAAGAAGAATTGCCTGTTCGCCATATTGGCTTGGCCAGAATGAAGAATGTCAGCCTCTCCTATGCTGCCGATGCATTTATAGCTGAGATGCAAGCGTTCGTGGAGGGCGCAGCCAGCCAAAACGCATAGCCTGCTGCCTTGCCAGCATTTGATCAGCTGTTGCTGTTTTTAAGCCCTGCCTTATGGCTTGCTGCAAATAGAAGGCTCTATGCACAGGCATGCGGCAAATACCATATTTTTTTTATTAAAAGCTAATATAGCTGCTTTGGCCAAAAGCAGCTATATTTGGCTATGATTTAAAAAACTCCTCCAAAATAACTAAAATTTATTTACAATCAATTAGAAAACATATCAATTATTGCGACAATATATAAGATGCCTATATAATAAAATGTATATCGATTGGAGGCGGTTATGCGTATTGCCAAAAAGCTAGCAAGTGCTGCTGCTTTGCTTATATTCACTATTGGCCTAGAAAGCTGTGCAAGCAGCGCAGCATTACATGAGCAAAAAGAGGCTAAGGAACAGCCGCCTTATGTTCAGAAGATTTACAAAGGTGACGGCTTCAACCTGTACTATCCGATATACTGGGAAGAATCAAAGAACGGCCCGGGCGTGTACTTCACGAATGCAACCAACAGCGTTGAGCTCTTAATAGACAGAAGCTTTGACAGCCTTGTTGCCAACAAGCGCATGAGCGCGGGCTCAAAGGAAGCAATGGAGTCAGCTGCCTCAGACGCTTTTGCCTATTATGAGATATGGGCTCAGAGCCAGGGCCATGGGCCACCCCAGGACAAGTTCCCTTTTGAGGAAATGGCTGATGGAGTGTATATTGCATCTATCGACTTTAGCGTCGATTCGTCAACAAAGAGAGTCTCGTGCTACATTGTAGCTTTTAATGACGGAAACAGCCTGATGGGATTCATTGTGACGGAGCCTAAAAAAGTTGACTATATAGAGTCAAAGGTAGAAACGCTGTCAATATTGACATTAATAAAGCCAAGCGATTAAGCTTGGCTTTTAGTGAAACAGCAATGCTGCTTAGCTGAGGCTCGTTAATCCTAGAGCATAGATTGCTCCAATAGCTCTATTACTTTGTCTTTGTGGGTATAAAGGCATCCGCCATCCAAGTTCTCTTTGCCTTGAATGCCTGATGTATGCAGCAGCTTGAAGAATGGCGACTTAAGCGCCTCAATTATGCCCATTTCTCTGATATTTGTATCCGAGAACGGCATAAAAGGGCATGGCTCTACATCGCCAGCTGCTGATATATGAAAGAACGCTTTGCCTGCAATGCACCCCTGTGTCTTTCTTTCATCTCCAGGGAATGACAAGGCAATCATGTCGTTGCGTGCCGTCCTGCATTCCTCCATGAAAGCTGCCAGCCTGTCCCTGCCTTCATTGTCCAGAACAAGCTCCGGGTGCTCAAATGGCACATATTCAATGAATTCGATAATCCGGCCGCCTTTGCTTTGCATTTCATTGAGGAATGCGTCGCTTAATACTGTATTTATGTTGTCTCTTGTAACTGTAATTGCATTGCCGAACAACAGGCCCTTTGAGGAGAGCTTGTCCATAGCGTCTGTTACAGCTTTGTACACTCCCTTGCCCCTTCGGGCATCTGTCTCAGCTTCAAAGCCTTCGATAGACAGAAGCGGAACGAGGTTTCTATGCTCGTCAAACAGGCTCAAGTAGTAATCGTCGATAAGCGTGCTGTTAGTGAATATAAAGAACAGTATTTGCGGATATTTCGCTGCCGCCTCAATAACATCTTTACGGACCAGCGGCTCTCCGCCCAATATAAATATAGTAGCAATGCCAAGCTCTACAGACTCAGCAAAAATATCGTTCCATTTTTCAATAGAAAGCTGTGCGCGAACAGCATCATCAAGGCTGGCCCTGGCATAGCAGCCCTGGCAGTTAAGGTTGCAGAAATCTGTAATGCTGCAGTTTAAAAATGCCGGAATGTTAAGGCCGGCTTCAGCATTTTTTTTGCGGATGCTGTCAGCTTTTCTTCTATAATTCGCATACCTTGCCAAGAACGCAAGCATCTTCGGGTTATTTTTATTCGAAATTAACAATTTTGCGAACAAATTGGTTAAATCGTATTGGCCAAGAGTTATATCATTTTCAGTATTATTCATATCGCGAATATATTCTCTCTTTATGCATATTTGGCAGCTTTCAGTGCTTTTTGAGATAGATCTTAATAAAATTGAATAGCAATTAGCACCAATTACAATTTAGTTCTCATTAATTACAGTGTAATAAATATTGTACTAAATTGCAATAGATACCACACTGAAACTTAATTTTAATTTTCAGCCCGCAAAACAGGGCATTCTTTTTTATGGCATTCGCTTGCATGGTGATATAATGTTGCCAGGATCAATTTCATCGCTAAAATGGAGTTTTTTGGTATCGCCTGGCAAGCGCAAATTATCTGCGATTGCAATATCTACACTAAGGGCTGCGATCAATGCTGCTCGCTGGGATTTCGCGCAAGGCATGAAAGGCAAAGGGAATGCAGGCGATATATGAATATAAGGTATGTAAATGGTAGAATTTGTAACTGGTAATTTTTTTGATAACCAAGCAGAGGCAATTGTTAATATTGTTAACTGTGTTGGAGTGTCGGGGCGGGGCATAGCTCGAGGCTTTAGGGAGCGATACCCTGAGAATTTCGATCTGTATGAAGTAGCCTGCGGCAAAGGCGAGGTTGTGCTGGGCAAAATGTTTGTGTTCGAGACATTTCGCTTGCGAAACCCTATGTATATTATTAATTTCCCTACTAAGAACCATTGGCGGAGCTTGGTGCGCCTTGAAGACATACAGACAGGCCTTGAGGATCTGGTAGCTGTAGTCACAAGGCTGGGCGTGTCTTCTTTGGCTTTGCCGGCTGTTGGAGTAGGCGGCTTTGGCGGGCTTGAATGGGATGATGTAAGAGGGCCTATTCACTCAGCGCTTATGCAGCTTCCAAGCGAGATAAAAATAGACGTGTATGAGCCGGATGCCTAAAAGCTTTTCTCCAAATTATGTAAATCAAGCAGCTTTGCCCGGCGCTGCAAGCGCCCTCGTGGCGGCACTTTGGCAAAATGCTTTGCATATGCGCCAATCATGTGATAGAATACCAAAGCTAGCTAAGCACTATCAGGAGACGATAAAGACATGGATCTTATAAAAGCTATTGAAGAAGAGTATTTGCGCACCGATTTGCCTGATTTTAGAGTCGGCGACACTGTCAGGGTAAGCGTTAAGGTCGTTGAAGGCAAAAGGGAGAGAATTCAGGTTTTCGAAGGCGTGGTTATAAAGCGCCAAAATGGAGGCACTGGAGAGACATTCACTGTTCGCAAAGTTACTTATGGAATTGGCGTAGAGAGAAACTTTCCTCTTCATTCCCCGAGAATTGCCGGCATTGAGGTCGTTAAGCAAGGCAAAGTCAGAAGGGCCAAGCTTACTTACCTAAGAAATGCTGTTGGCAAATCTATTAAGATAAAGGAAAAGAGGCGCAGCTAACGCCCTTGCATAATGTGCAAAGCGTGCCCCTAAACCATGGGGGCTTTTTTGTGTTTCACGATTATTTGGCCAATGCCTTTTCACAGGCACGCTTTAGCAGATACAGCGATTTTGCGCCTTTGCGCTTCGCATGGCGGGGCAAAACACAAAAATCTGCATGCCTGCAGCCGATAGCAGCTTACTAGCATATGCGCAGAATAGATAGAAATATGTATAAATCTGCTAAATACCACGAATATCTTTGAAAATTATAGGATTTGCGAACTATTTATAAGTGAAATCGCCCATTTGCGAGTTCTGGCTGCGCTCGCCGGCTAACAAAACACAAAATGGTACAGTGAATTCAATATGGCTTTCAGCAAAGGCTGCGCTGAATCTGGCAATTAAAAATAGAAGACAGCTCTTGTATTTAATATTTATAGTCTTTGTATATAATAATCTGCTTCGATTACATAAGCAATCATACTGTAATATTTTAAATCATAGAAATACTCGTATTGACAAGGCATTTTATGCATGGTAGCATGTCACAAATGGCTGCCAAGTGCATAACAAAGCGCCATTAGCAGTATGCCTGGTTTGCGGCAAAGCATGCATTTGCTTTCAGCTTAGCCTTCAGGAATGCGATGCTGCCACGCCACAATTGCTGTGGCATTATTCACATGCAGTGCCAGCTTGGCATCGCATGCTTGATGCTTTGCAGACGCCGCGCTATGCGCTTCATGCTGCCCATTGCTTCTTGCTAATGGCTGCACTTGGGTACCCGTCGAAAAAATCCGCGGGAGCCACGAAATAAGAGGAATCATTATGAAAAAACTGCTATTTGTAAACTCTTGCGTCAACCGTGACTGGTCAAGAACCCAAAAACTCAGCGATGCGCTGCTGGATATTATAAAACAGGGCAGCGAGTATTCTGTGGAAGAAATCGTGCTGGAAAATGAGGGCATTAAGTTCCTCACATCTGAAGATGTAACCACAATCTTTCAGCTAATTGAGGACGAAGAATTTGAAAACGAGATATTTCACTATGCGCACCAGTTCAAGCAGGCTGATCTCGTAGTTATTGCTTCCCCATACTGGAATGCTTCGTTTCCGGCTATCGTAAAAGCATATCTTGAAATGATAAGCTGGCCGGGCATAACATTTAAATATGGCAGCAACCTGAAAATGGTTGGCTTGTGCAAGGCTGAAAAGCTCTACTTTGTGACCACCAGAGGGGGCTATATCGGCGATGGCAATGATTTGGCCTTTGCCACATTCGCTGAAATGGCAACAGGGCTTGGAGTCAGGGAAGTGAAGTGCATAAGCGCAGACGGCCTGGATATCGATACAAACGACCCGGAGGCAATAATGGCAAAAGCTATTGCAGAGCTGCCTGCCAAGCTATAGGCATAGCCACCAGCTTCCCATAGCTAGCAGCCGGCTTCATCGGCACTGTAGCAGGCAGGCGTTTCAGCAGCTCTCAGAGCGCTTTTCTCGCTGATAGCGCTAAGGACTGTTTTGATGCAGCCGTCCAGATCGGTATTGATCTCGCTGCCCCAGAACCTTATGACAGTCCAGCCCATTTCTTCAAGGAGCTTTTTGTTAGCCGCATCGCGCTCAATCGTGCGCTCGATTTTGGGTATCCAGTAATCGCGGCGGGACTTGATCTTCTCCCTTCGCTCTTGCCAATTATAGCCGTGCCAAAACTCGCCATCGCAAAAAATGGCGATTTTGTGTTTTGTTATGGCAATGTCAGGCTTGCCGGGCAGGTTTTTGGTGTTGATTTTGTACCTTACCCCATTGGCATATAGGGCTTTGCGAAGGGCAACTTCAATTGATGTGTTTACTGAGCGAATCCTGCTCATGGTATAGCTGCGCTTTGCGGCTTCAGTGCGGCTGTCGGGCTCTTTTTTTTGTGCCATAAAGCAGCTACTTTCTTACTTGGCCGGTTCCGTAGATTTTGTATTTGTAGCTGGTAAGCTCTTTTAGCGCCATTGGGCCGCGAGCGTGCAGCTTTTGTGTTGATATGCCTATCTCAGCCCCAAGGCCAAACTCCCCGCCATCGGTAAAGCGTGTAGAGGCATTCCAGTATACGCAAGCTGAGTCAACATTGTTCAGGAACAGCTCTGCCGCTTTTTCGTCTCTTGTTATTATGGCGTCAGAATGCTTTGTAGAGTGCTCATTGATATGGCTTATTGCTTCGGCTGTGCCTTCAACGACTTTTACTGCCAATATAAGATCGTCAAACTCTGTATAAAAGTCCTCAGAAGTAGCTGCCTTGCAGCCAATAATGGCAACAGCCTTCTCGCAGCCACGAAGCTCAACGCCCTTTGCTACAAGCCGCTCTGATACTTTCGGCAGAAAGCCCTCAGCAATTTTTTCGCTGACAAGCAGCGATTCAATTGCATTGCAAACGCTTGGCCTTTGCGTTTTGGCGTTGTCTGCAATCTCAAGCGCCATATCAATATCGGCTTCGCTGTCTACATACAGATGGCAGTTTCCCGCGCCTGTCTCAATAACAGGGACTTTTGCCGATTCCTTTATGTAGTTGATAAGGCCCGCCCCGCCTCTGGGAATAAGGGCATCAATCTTGCCAACAGCGTTTAGCAGCGCTGTGGCCGCTGATCTGTCTGAATCAAGCAGGATAGCAAACTTTTCTTCGTAGCCCAGCTTTTCTGCTGAGCGATCAAAGCAGGCTGCTATGGCAGCGTTTGAGTAAGCGGCTTCTTTTCCGCCCTTAAGCAGGCAGCAATTGCCGGACTTGATGCTCAGTGCTATGGAGTCGCAGGCAACGTTTGGGCGCGATTCGAAGATTATGCCCAAAACGCCAAGCGGCACGCTTGTTTTGACGATTCTAATGCCGCTTTCTGCAACATGATCTGACAAAACAATGCCAAGCGGATCGCTAAGGGCTGCAATATCGCCGATCTGGCTGGCCATAAGCTGTATTCTCTCAGAATTAAGCATAAGCCTGTCAAGCATATGGCTTGGCATGCCATTCTCTGAAGCCAGAGCCATATCTTTGCTGTTCTCCTCCAATATGGAGCCCTCATCCGCCAATATCTCATTTGAAAAGGCAGCCAGGATATCGTTTCTTTGTGCTTCAGAAAGCGCGCCCAGCACAAGGCTCGCGCTTTTGGCCAGTTCGCATGAAATGTCTATATTCATGGTCAGTCTTCCTTCTTCTTGTGAAAATGGGTTCCAGCGGGCCTGCCTTCTATGATTTCATAAAGCAGGGCAGGGTTTAGCCCATAGATAATATACGTATCAATGCCGGCAGCAGTTGCAATAGACGCTGCCCGAATCTTTGTGATCATGCCTCCTGAGCCAAGCCGTGAGCCGGCTTCCCCGGCCATCGCCCTGATGTCGTCGTTTATTTCATACACATCAGATATAAGCGTGGCATTTTCGTACTCTCTGGGGTTTTTGTCGTATAGGCCTTCTATATCCGACAAAATGATCAGCTTGTCAGCTTCTACTATAGTTGACACTACAGCAGAAAGCGTATCATTGTCTCCAAACACTATCTCTTCTGTAGCTACAGTGTCGTTTTCGTTAACTATGGCAATAGCGCCCATCTCGGAGAGCTTTGAGAAAGTGTTTTTTACGTTTTCAGCCCTGACTGCATCATCAAGCACATCGTTAGTCAGGAGCACTTGCGCTACAGTATGGTTATACTCAGAAAAATGCTGGTCATAAAGGTACATAAGGGCGCTTTGCCCTACAGCTGCAGCGGCTTGCTTTGAGGGGACGTCAGTAGGTCTCTCAGGCAAACCCAGCTTGCCTACCCCTACGCCAATAGCCCCTGATGAAACCAGTATAAGATCATAGCCCATATTCTTTATGTCTGAGAGGGCTTTTACAAGGTTCTCCAGGTTTCTCAGGTTCACAAGCCCCGTAGCATGGGCCAGCGTGCTGGTGCCAATTTTGACAACTATTCGAGCTATATGATTGTTCATCTCTTCCCTAATCCAATATCGAGTCTATTACGCTTAAAAGTTCATTTATATCGCTCACTTGCAGATCTCCCATATGCGCAATCCTCATTGTTTTTTCTGCAAGGTTTCCATACCCGTTTGATATTTCGTAGCCTCTGTCATTTAGCTTGGCGCATAAGCCGGCGACATCTATGCCTCTGGTATTCTCAATGCATGTAAGGGTGTCTGAGGCGTACTCTTCGACAGGGAATATTGCGAAGCGATCCCTTGCCCATGCGCGAACGATGTTTGCCATCTCGGTATGGCGGGCAAAGCGGTTCTCAATGCCTTCTTCTTCTATCTCATCAAGCTTATAGTCCAGTGCAAACATGTGTGATAGGCTCGGGGTTGAAGGGTACTGGTAATTTTTTAATACATTCTCGTGTATCATCTTGAGATCGAAATAATAGCCGCGGTTCTTGGCCTGTGGCGCTCTTTGGGCAGCTTTTGGGGAATAAGTGCAGTAGCTCATGCCAGGTGGAAGCGCAAGGCACTTTTGCGTTGATGAAATCAGCACATCGATGCCCCAGTCATCAGTATATATAGGCATTCCAATTGCTGATGAAACAGCGTCAACGCAATAAACGACATCAGGGTACTTTTTTAGAACTTCCCCGATAGACTTGCAGTCATTGGTTATGCCTGATGAGGTTTCATTATGGGTAACAGTAATAAGATCGTAGTTGCCGGTGGCAAGCGCTCTGTCAACTGTTTCAGCAGAGGTATACCTGCCGTCCTCAACAGCAAAAATGTCAGCTTCTACACCGTTCTGCTCAGCCATCTTATACCATCTCTCGCCGAACGAGCCTACAGAAAAGATCGCTGCCTTTTTGGCAGTCAGGCTTCTAAGGGATCCTTCCATAAGGCCTGTGCCTGATGATGTTGACAGCAGTATATCGCTTTTGGTGTTAAGGAATTTTTGCAGTTTTTCCGATATTGATTTTTGAAGCGCTGTTGCTTCTTTGGTTCTATGGCCTATCATAGGCGTTGCCATTTTTTTAAGCACGCTGTCTGATACTTGCGTAGGGCCGGGAATAAACAGTTTCCTGGGCGTCATAGAGAGCCTCCTTGTAATTATGAATAAAAGTTTTTGTATACATTTATAAATAGGCCGCTTCGAAGCTTTGGCTCAAACCAAGTAGATTTTGGCGGCATCGTTTCGCCGAGCTCTGTAATGCGGATAATATCGCCAAACGAAGGCGGGTATAGGCATATGGCTGCTTCATGCCTGCCGGAATCGACCTGATCTGCCAGGTAGCTGCTTCCCCTGATGCCTCCGACAAATGTCAGGCGCTTGTCAGCTTTAGGGTCATCTATCCCAAGCAGCTTTGAAAATACCAGGTCTTGAATTATGGAGCAGTCAAGGCTTTCTACTGCCCCCTTGGGAGCAGACTTTGGCCTTAGGGTATATGCGCTCCCTGCTATATAAAGGCCGATTGAGCCTTTTGCCTGGGCTGCCAGGCTGGTGGACGCGCTGACATCAAAGCTTTCGCGCAAGGCTTCAATAAAGCTCTCCCCGCTGTAAGGGGATATGCTTGAGAGCAGCCTATGGTAGCCCATGATTTGCTCCTGGCCCTGGGGAAAGACCACTGCAAGAATCGTGCCATCGCCGGTAGCCGCTGCGCTTTGGGTTCTGTGGTGCCCGTCTGCTATATAAAATGCAGGGGCATTTTCAAGAGCAGCTTGTATTTGCTTTATATTGTCGCTGCTTGAAACGGTCCATACAGAGTTTTCGATGCCAAAGCCGTCGACAAAGCTGAAGTCCGGCGCTGTGCCCTCGATTGCTTTTTGCATTGCTGCCTCCAGCGGCTCAGGCTCAGGGCTGATAAAAAAAACAGGCTCATCCTGGGCCTTGATTGCATCAAAGTGCCTGATGCGATCAAGCTCTTTCTCCGGCAGCGTGTGCTCATGTTTTTTAATGAGCCCGTCTTGGTAGTCTTGCACACTGCAAAGGCATGCGACCCCTGTTTGGGTGTGGCTGCCCATCGTTTGGGAATATATAATATATGCCGGCTCTGCAGTAAATGTATATAGCCCGTTGTTTACCAGGCTAAGAAGGTTTTCCCGAGCCGTTGAATATACTTGCTCGCAGTATACATCGATGCCTTCTTCCAGGCAGATTTCTGATCTTATAACTCTAAGGAATGAATGCTCATTGCCTTGTGCCATTTCTCTGGCTTCCTGCACGCTCATAGTGTCATATGGCAGGCAGCTAACATCCTTTGCGATATCTTTTCTGGGCATAAGAGCTCTAAAAGGGATTGCCTTTGGCATTGCTCGCCTCCTTTTGCTTGGACTAATTGTAGCACAAAATTTGAGCGAGGCAACCTAGAGGTGCACATAGGCGGATAAAATACAGCCTAAACGCGAAAAGCCTGCCAATCAATCAAGATTCGCAGGCTTTTCGCACGCTTTTTAATGTCAGTCAAACGTAACGGGGTCTGTGTAGCCTGGCTTAACCAGCAAGTTGTCGTTGCCTTTAATTTCCTTTTCGTATATCTGCGGCCAATCCTCGTACGTGCACTCTTCGAGTGCTATAGAGATCGTTTTTTCCCTTTTGCCAAGTTTCTGTATTAAAATCTGCTTTATCTCTTCGGCAGCTTCTTCAAGGGCTTCTTTAGAAGGGTATCCAATAGTTTTGATTACTATATGCGGCATATATCACTGCTCCTTAAATTTGAATAATATTGGTTTTTTGCGGCTTTCTTGTGCACAACTTTAAAAGCGGCGGCGGGCTTGCTGCGCCTTATTTTCTCTCTGAGGCAAGGCGCTGCGCAAACTGCAGGCAAGCAGCCTAGCGCCTATTCTTTATGGCAAGCGCATATGGCATGCACAAGATGGAAGCGCAGCAATAATACTGAATGGCTATTTCATCCTATTTTAGAATGCTTCCCGTATTTAACAGCTGCCACTGAAGTATACAATAACGCTATAAAAATGTATATCCATGCAAATAAAGAAAGTGCCCATAACAAGCACTTTTCGCTTCGTATTAGCATATCGCATCGCGCTCTGCCGGCAAGGCCAAAGAGCCTCATGGCCTTAATTTCCTGCGCGGCATTGCTATATTTAAGCGCCGCCGTCTGCCTCTTCCGGGGTTTCTTCGGCTGCAGGCACAGTTTCATCGGCCTGCCCGGCGCTGTCTTCTATAGCTTGCGCAATTTCAGTATCTGCTTCAGCTTCAGCTTCTATTTCAGCACTCGCATTGTTTGCGCTTTGCGCATCTTCCTGGCCAGCTGCTGCTCGCTCAGAATTTTGCTTTTGCAGCCTTTTCTGGGTTTGTGTTATGCTTTTTGCCCTTGCTTTTTTATCCTTTTTTTTCATTGCGGTTTTCCTATTTCCTTGTGCTAACATTATTGCTTGCAGGCTTTTGGCGGGCTTGGCCCTAATAAAAAACATTTAGCGAAATTCCCTGCATGCTTTGCCTTTTCATGCTCTCAGCGCTATGGCCCTGCAAATGTGCGCCCAATTTCCCTTTGCTACTCGCTTTGCCAGCAAGGATCTTGGCGGTTTGGCGCAAAACTGCTATAGCCCGTAGCCGCAGCAAGCATATATTTGCTTGCCTATTTGTACTAAATCAGTATAAATAGTTCAATGTATAGCTGATTGATTTAATCGACAATGCAATTGTAAATGAAAATGCCTATGCTATCAATATTTATGCAGTCTTTTTCATACAAAAACAAAAGTGTTGCTCAATGTATATATCTTCAAGTATAGCCATTTAGTCCAAAGATTGCCTTTCGCTTGTGACGGCGAGATTATTGCCGCCTAAACAAAAATGGCGAGAGAGCATTTCTGTCTCTTGCCATTTTATGCTGCTGAAGCCAAAACGGGAATGCAAATATTACAGCGTGCTTGCTGCTTCCCAGATTCCTTCTTGCTGCATTTTTCTGATTTTTAGGAACTCGTCAAGAATGTAGCTGTTGTTGACGCCCATATTAAGCGGGTCGCTTGAGTCAACCGGATTTACAATGCCTCCGCTGAAGATATAGCCCTTGTTGTACTTGCCATATGCTCTGATGCACCTGTTGACTTCTTCACGGATCATTTCCTCAGTTGCAGTCTGCTGCCCTGGAAGGCCGTTGCTATTGTAGCCGCCAATAATCGTAAATTCGTCGCCATGGCTCTCAATAATGCCTTCAATCTCATTGGTCGCCTGCACCGCGTGCCATGCTGCGCAGCCTTCTTCGATCATGTCTTCTACGAGCGAGTCTGCTTTTCCGCAGGTATGCTGGATAGGGATTATTCCAAGCTCCCTTGCTGCCTGGCACATTCTCGTGTGGTTCGGCTTGATAAGCTGCCTGTATGTATCCGGCGACATAAACAGCTTATGCTCTGTTGCAACGTCGTCATAGAAGATGAAGGTATCTGGCTGGTAATGCTTGGCGAAGTATTTCATAACTTCGATCTTCCAGTCCGCTAGAGCTGACAGCAGCTCGAAAGACGCTTCCGGCTCTTCTGCAAACGACACCAGAGTCTCTTCAAACCCCATAAAAGTCGCTATGCGCTCAAAGATGCTGTTTGAGCTGCTGACTTCAAAGACTTTCGAGTTTCTGTCAACGTTGTTCAGATCCGCTGCTGCGTTGCCTTCCCAGTCATAAACGCTCAGATCGGGCATAGTAATTACTTTCTTCCAATCCCTGATATCTGTGAGCATGAACTTGCCCGGCTCGGGAAGGGCTGCGCCTATAGCGCTCCAGGGCGCTACCCAGTTAACGCCGAACCCATCGATGCCGGATCCGCCTGGCCCGCGCTCTATTGGCAGGCCTCTGCCAAGGGGGTAGGAGTCAGCGCCGGTACCAGGAGTGTACTCGGTTGGCTTGTGGTTTAGTGCATTAAGATAGTTCTCTCTCGGGCTTAGTGAAAAAGCCATTTTATTCCTCCTATAATAAAGCTTTTGGCCTTAAGTAGATAGAAACGGGTATATTTAATTTTATTATATATGAAAATACAGCGTTTTCTGCATTTTGCAGGGAATATGGCGAATTGTTGGCAGATGCGAGCCCGATAAAATGAGATATGCTAGCCGGGGCTTTAAAGCTTTAGGGCTGCCTGGCAAAAACAGTCTTGAAGAGTGAATTTTTTTTCGCAGCGAAAACCGCCTGAGAAGCCAGCTTCACAAAACACAAAAAAATACTTTTTCTCGCTGGTGTCTTAAGCGAACATTTTGGAGGGAACTGGCGAAATAAGAAGAAATAACAAAAAAAGCGCTCAGATAGCGCATTTATACGCTATCA
>Ga0082212_10006934_pt1 | contig 15100 bp, 13 predicted proteins | sample TergutNt197P3_FD_71548 | JGI IMG/M metagenome (GOLD analysis project Ga0082212, IMG submission 71548) | Neocapritermes taracua P3 segment gut microbial communities from Petit-Saut dam, French Guiana - Nt197 P3 | ecosystem: Host-associated > Arthropoda: Insects > Digestive system > Gut ...
GCAAAGAGGAGGCAGGTATCATGAATGCAGAAAAGGCAGTACGCAGGGTAAACCGTGATTATGAGAGATATGCCCGAAAAATGGCAATAATAAAAAACAGTATGGACCGCGCTTCGGAAATTTACGATGCCCGAATGGAAGGGCAAGCAGAAGGGCTGGCAATCGGTATTGCCGAAGGAAGGGCTGAAGGTAAAGCTGAGGGGATTACGGAAAACAACCTGGATATTGCCCGGAAAATGAAAAACGCTGGTCGGCCATTTAATGAAATTATGGACTTTACCGGCCTAACAGCCGAAACTATAGAATCATTGTAATAAGCTACATTTTACCGAACTGAACAAAATGAAACGAATGTATTCAGTTCGCCATTTGCGGGTTTCTACTTCACGGTAGCTTCGTTAGCCGCCTTGCCTTCCAGGGTATAGACCCTTTGTGTATTATTCGGATCCAGGCGGCGTTCGCCACGGTAGAAAAACGTATATTGGTAGGTTCCCGGAGGCAGGGGCAGGGAGAGCTCATAACGGCCGGGGCTGGTTTCTTTCATCACATACATAAAGGGGTCCCAGCGGTTAAAAGACCCTGCCACCGTTACCGTTTCCCCCGGCTGGGCAATAAAGGTAAAGGTGAGCGCCCCTTCCGGCCCGCGGTTAGGGGAATCGGGGCGTTTGATATAGGGGATAGGGACAACCGATTTGGTTATGCCCGAAGCAGGGTCCATGCGGTAATCGGGGTTTAGGGGGTCTTTTACCCATAGGCCGTCAACAACAAGGCGGTATTCCAAATCACCCTTTAAATCCTCGGGGATTGTATAAATAAAAAACAATATCCCCGAATCGACATGGAGGTTTGCCGGAGGCTTATCCTTTACCCATGGCCCGGGTGTTTCGTTGGAAACCATAAAACGCCTAAAATAGTAAATTTTCCCAAACCCTTCATGGGCAAAGGCGATCCCAACCCGACGGTACGATGAAGGGGCGGTAAAAACCACAGAATCATCTACGATATGCGGTTTTCCCGGCCCGCGGAGCTGCATAAGATGATCAATAAAAAGGAAAGATTCTATATCTGCCGCCTCTATACTGCCGATAATAGCGGTAAGGAGCATTAGCACAATAAACTTTTTCATCTGTTTACTAATATCGGTTAATGCCCCAATATCTTAATTATGCCATCATTAGCGCATCTGGAAGAATTTAAGGCCTCGTTTCAGGACATAGGCGGCGAAGCCATAGCCCTGCGCAATAACCCCATGCTTGCAGAGGACTTTGAGCTGCCCGATGACGATCCCCCAAGCCCTTTCCCGGAAGATCTCATTGAAGGGCCAATTATAGATTTGGAACCCGCCCTTAAGATAAGCGACCTTGGCCTCGACCTACCCCCGGAAAGCTTTACCGGCTCCGGGGATTCCGGCAGCGGGTTTGATTTTGGCGATTTTTTGGGGGACAGCAGCCTTGACGCCGGAAGCAGCCCGGACAGCTTCGACAGCCCGGACAGTTTCGGCAGCCCGGAAAGCTTTAACGGCCTGGACAATCTTGGCCTGGAAACAGCGGAAAGCGGCGAAGCCTCGGTCCCGGACGACCTCCTGAGCGGTTTTTCTGATGACCTGGAAGCCGGCGGGCTGCCCATAGACGAAAACCTTGCTCCAGCCGAAGACTTCCCGATAGACGAAGGCTTTTCTATGGGGGCAGAAAATTTTCCGGAAAGCGCCGAACAGGAAAGTGCCGAACAGGAAAGCGCCGATATTGAGGATTTTCCGCTCGAAGAACTGCCGGAAGAGAACAGCGGGCTTGACACCGTAAATATCGAATCCTTTGATATTCCGGAAGACGCCCCTTCCGGTGAAAGTGAATTTTCCGGCCTGGAGTTTCCCGACATAGACTTAACCCAGGCAGTTGACATGGGAGGGGAAGCCATCACATCCCCCACCAAAGCGGCAGGGGATGATGATTTCGCTTTTCCCACAGGGGACGACAGCTCATTTGAACTCCCCGATGACGGCGGCTTTGCCATTCCGGAGGACATGGGTGAAACCGGCAGCCTGGCTGAACCCCTGCCGGATACAGATGACTTTGCGATGGCCCTGCCCGATAACGGCGATTTCGGTGCTGAAACTTCCGGCGAAGCCGGCGCAGATAATTTTGGCGCAGATGATTTTGGTACAGGAGATTTTGGCGCGGGTGATTTTGGCACAGATATTGGCCCAGCCGACGACATGGGGCTGCCAGATACCGGAAGTGCGCTGGGCATGGACGGCACAATGGATTTTGGTGGCGAAGATTTAAGCGCCAATTTCGATTCTGTACTTGAACCAGATACAGACAGTTTTGCGGAACTCCCACCCCCCGACGACTCAGAAGAAACAGGCGCCGACTCATTCGATACCTTTACGGCAGGGGATGACTGGAATGTCCCTGCAGCAACACTTGAGACCCCGGATTTTAACGCGGCAGCAACGGAAGAGTTTGGAGATTTTTCGCTTGCCGGGTTCGACGATACAGGCGGCGGGAAACAGGGAAAAGCAGCCGAATTTGCACCGCTCCCCGGAGGCGCCGAAGAAGTCGAAGAAATCCAGTTAAACGAAGCAGATTACCGGCATCTTCAGGATACACTTTCTGCATATCCCTTAAACCTGCGCATAGCCTGCGAAGAACTTATCGCAGAGCAGGCGGTTGCCCCCGACCAGATGTCGGCATTAATCAAACTACTGGTAAGGGGCGCCCCGGCCAAAGAGACCGCTTCCCTTGCGGGAAAAATCCTTGGCAGGACTATCACCATACCAAAGGGTTATGCAAAACAGACCGGCGAAGAACTGGAAGCGGAACAGGCAAGTTTTGGCTACATCTTTACAAAGCGTTTTTTACCGGTATTGCGTCTTGCCGGGGCCATCGCCTTGGTAGCAGGGTCACTTGGTTACCTTATCTGGCAATTTGGGATAATCCCCATCCAGGCCGAACGCCGTTATAAAGAAGGCTATGCCCTTATTCAAACCGGGGAATATGTCCAGGCAAATGAACGGTTCCGCCAGGCGCTCGAAATTCACAAAAAGAAAAACTGGTTTTACCTGTATGCAAATGCTTTCCGCGACGAACGGCAGTATATATATGCGGAACGCAAATACGATGAGCTCCTGCGGCTTTACCCCCGCGATAAAAAAGGCGCGCTGGAATATGCCGCCATGGAAACGTACTATATCAAAAATTACGAAAAAGCAGACCGTATCCTTCGTACAAATATTCTTGATTATGCGGTTAACGACAGGGAAGGGCTCCTTGCCCTTGCGGAAAACAGCCTGGCCTGGGGCGAATTCGATAACAGCCGTTACGAAGAAGCAAGGTCGGCCTTTGCCCGGTTAATGGAAAAATACGGGAAGCAGGACCCATACCTGGAAGGTATGCTTAAATACTTTATCAGGACAGATAAACTGGAAGAAGTGCTTCCGCTGCAGGCTCATTTTATGAGCGACCCAAAAAAACGAAAAATATCCGTCCCCACTCTTGCTGAACTGGGGGGCTACCTCCTCGATAAAAGGTATGAAGAGCGAACAGGTGTCCCGGAAGAATATGCTGACGAAATAGAAGGCATAAGGGCAATACTAATCCGGGCAATTAATGCAGACGGATCATACCCCGAATCATACTACCATCTGGCCCGGTATTATTCCCGCTACGGCAATGTTTCCGAAGAAAGGAACAGCCTGCGCGACGCCATACGCGCTTTTGCCGCTGCCCCCGAAGAATCGCCCAGACGCATTGGTTATTATATAGATACCCAGCGCCGTTATGCGGAAGTGCTTATAAATTCGAAGGAATTTTTCCCGGCAGAAGAAGAACTGATACGCGGCGTCCGTCTATACGAAGACGCACGCGCAAGGGGAGTACTCAAGGTTTCCCGTCCCGAATTCGGGCGGCTTTACGCCAATTTGGGCGATCTGGAATTCTTTGTTAAAAGCGGCGATATGGCGGCGGCTTTGCGCTACTATCAGGAAGCGGAAAGGAACGGCTGGTCGCCGCCCGAAATTCAGTACCGCATGGGTGCCGCCCATTACCAGAACGGGCAATGGGAAGATGCGCTGATGCGTTTTTTTGCCCTTACACCGGTAATGCCGAACAACAAGCGGCTGCTCTATGCATTGGGAAACACAGCATACCTGCGTGGAAATTATTTTACCGCGCAAGGTTACTATAACCACCTTATGGATCTGATTGATGCGGAGCGTATCCGCTTTCCCAACCTTTTCCCCGGCGGCCGCCCGGAAGAACTGGAACTGGCCGAAAGGATAATGGTTGCCGACAACAACCTGGGCGTTACCCTGGAAGCCCTGACCAGAGTAAGCGGCGACAGCAGCTACCGTACCAGGGCTCTGTACTTCTTTTCCGAATCAATACGCGCATGGGATGTATTAACACGCAACCCGGAAAGCATGGCCAGGATGCAGCCCATAAAAGACCTTTACAGCCCCGGGATTAACCTCGCTTATCTGAACACACAAAACATACTCCACCCTTCACCAAATTACGAGCAGCAGATCTTTATGCGCATAGACAGAGACTGCCTTGAACCGTCCGACTGGGAAACTCTGGTTCCCAGAAATTACCGCCTTTCGGATCAGCTGCAGCCGCCAGGAATAGAGTGATATGAAAAAACCCGCGCCTTTAACCATTGTGTTCACCTTGTTCTGGATAATACCGTGCCTCCTTATATTTTCCGGCTGCGGGAAAAAGACAAACAGTTCCAGGGCAGCGGATGCCTTACAGGAAGCAGCACAAAGTTCCGCAGCTGCGGAAAATACTGCGGCATTTAACCCTGCCGCAGAAACAGCCAATCTAACACAGCAAAGCCCGGAGAGCCAAAGTCTACCGGCGCAGCAAGCATCTTACAATGCAAATGCCGTAAGTTCCGCAGGCGGTAGTACGAACTATGCTGTGCGGTCAAGCGGCGAATCTGTAACCCCCGGGGCGCTTTCCAGCATCAGAAGCGGGCCAGGCTATACTGGCGGCCGCGGGGTTTCCATCGGCGAGCTTAACCCGGTAAACTATCAGACTGTCGATCCGGCAATACTTCTGCAAATGGGCATGGAGCAGTACCAGGTTTCGTTTATCATGGGCGAAAGGTATTTAAACCAGCGGAATTACGACAGGGCGCTAACAGAATACAACAGGGCGATTGGTTTAAAGTCCGATTATGCAGAGGCGCTTTTTTCGCGCGGCAGGACCTACCAGATAAAAGGTGATTATAACCGCGCCATGGAAGATTACAACAAAACGATCAGCATAAACAAAGGCAGCGCCGCTGCGTACAATTACCGCGGTTTTATTTTTGCACAAAAGGGCGATCACGCAAGGGCCCTTAATGACTATAACCAGGCCCTTGTACTAAAAAAGGATTATTCGGACGCCCTTTACAACAGGGGCTATTCCTACAGATTAACCGGGCAGTACGACAGGGCAATCGAAGACTTTAACCGGCTCATTCAAATAGAACCTAACAATGCATCGGCGTATAACCAGCGTGGTACAGCCTGGTACTACAAGGAAAACGACGAACGTGCCATACAGGATTTTTCCGCTGCAATAAAAATTAAACCCGACTATGCCCTTGCGTGGCACAACCGCGGAACCGCGTACCGCATGGCAGGGAACACCGGCGCAGCCAACGCAGACTTTGCAGAGGCAAAGCGCCTGGGGTATAAGTAATCTCCATAAACCGCATTCTGCCGCCGGTATACTCTGGACTATTTGCCTGTCATAAAGTATTGTTAATCCATGAGCAGCTGTCTTTTTTGTAAAATTATTGCCGGGGAAATTCCCTGTAAAAAGATCTACGAAGATGATGAACTCCTGGCTTTCCACGACATTTCCCCCCAGGCGCCGGTGCATTTTTTGGTAATCCCAAAAAAACATATTGCAAACCTAATGGAAACACAGCCGGAAGATACCGCTCTGTTGGGGAAAATGCTCCATAAAGCCCAGGAACTGCTGGCCGGACAGGGCTGCGCCGAAAAAGGCGGCCGCTTTGTAATGAATTGCAAATCCGACGGCATGCAGACGGTAGAGCATATCCACCTTCATGTGCTGGGCGGCCGCAGGCTGCGCTGGCCGCCGGGGTAAGCCATTGCATTTTTTCCTAAAATAATTGTAAAATCAAATGGGGTTCTGGCGGTGGCCGAGAAGTAACCAACTTCTTGGACAGCCCCAGATGTTCAAATATTATTCGGGCAATAGCGCAGTTGGTTTAGCGTACAAGTCTGGGGGACTTGGGGTCCCCGGTTCAAATCCGGGTTGCCCGAAAAGCAATTTCGAATAAATGTTTCTGGCCGCTATATAAAGCGGGCAGGAAGGTTTTAAAAATCTTTGGGCTATCCCCGCTCCGAAAGCGGCGTGTACTCATGCCTTTTCTGGACGCATTTATAGGCAGGGCGAATTATCCTTCCCCCGGCAATGGCTTCTTCCAGGCGATGTGCGCACCAGCCGGCAACACGGCTTATGGCAAAGAGTGTCGTGTAGAGATCCGGTGGGATCGCCAGCATTTTGTAAACAAAGCCGGAGTAAAAATCCACATTGGTGCAGATTTTTTTGTCGGAACCCTTGACTTTGCAGAATACCTCTGTCGTAAGGCGTTCGATTAGCCGGTACAGGTTAAACTCATCCAGCAAGTGTTTTTCTGCTGCAAGGAGGGCAGCTTTGTCGCGAAGCAGCCTGGCGCGAGGGTCGCTGATCGTATACACGGCATGGCCCTGGCCGTAGATAAGCCCGGAACCGTCGTTGGCTTTTCCCAGGAGGATTTTTTCCAGGTAATCGGCAACTTCCGCTTCGCTGTCCCAGTGCTGTACATTCTTTTTAATGTCATCCATCATCTGCATTACTTTTATGTTCGCACCGCCGTGTTTGTAGCCCTTTAACGAAACGATCCCCGCAGAAATGGCAGAAAAAGTATCGGTGTCGGCAGACGAAACAAGGTGTACGGCAAAAGTTGAGTTGTTGCCGCCGCCGTGCTCGGCATGGAGGATAAGAGCCAGGTCGAGGATTTCTGCTTCCAGCCGGGAAAATTGCTGGTCATGGCGGATCAGCGACAACAGGCTTTCGGCTATGGAAGAATCCTGCTCGGGCATATGGATAATCAAGCTTTCGTGGTCGTAATAATGTTTCATCGCCATGTATGAATAGGCAACAATTGTGGGGAACCTGGCGATCAGTTCCAGGCATTGGCGGAGCATATTTGCAGGCGACCTGTCTTCCGGCGCTTCATCGTAGGAATAAAGTGTCAGGATAGAGCGGGCCAGTTTGTTCATCATGTCCCGGGAAGGGGCTTTCATAATTGCATCTTCTGCAAAATTTTTCGGCAGGGTCCTCGAAGCGCCCAAAAGGCCGCAAAAATCTTCCAGCTGGGTCTTTGTCGGAAGTTCGCCAAAAAGGAGGAGGTACACTGTTTCTTCAAACCCATAGCGCTTTTCCGCTTCTGCATTTGCAACAATGTCTTCTACATCAATACCCCGGTAGTAAAGTTTACCGTCTACAGCAACTTTTTCCCCTTCGTCGATAATGTAACCGTGCACATCGCCTATGCGGGTAAGCCCTACCAGCACGCCGGTGCCGTCGGCATTACGCAGCCCGCGTTTTACATTGTATTTATCGTATAGACCCAAATCTATTGCTGCATTATCGGTGAGCTCTGTTATATATTTTTTCAAAATAGCCTCCATGGGAATAGTTCCCTGTTTAGTTTCCCGATGAATCCCTGTCCCTAATCTGAACACGGCGTATTTTGCCGCTGATCGTTTTGGGAAGCTCCTCTACAAATTCAACAATCCTTGGGTATTTATAGGGGGCGGTGATCTTTTTAACATGGTTCTGCAGTTCTTTCTTTAATTCTTCCGAAGCAGACCACCCTTTGGCGAGTACAACGGTTGCTTTAACCAGAGTCCCCCGCTCGGGATCGGGAACCCCGGTAATGGCGCATTCCAGCACTGCGGGGTGTTCCATAAGGGCGCTTTCCACTTCAAAAGGGCCTATGCGGTAACCGGAGCTTTTTATTACATCGTCTGCGCGCCCGACAAACCACAAATAGCCGTCTTCGTCGCGCCATACCATATCGCCGGTATAGTAAATACCGCCGTTCCAGACTTTTTTTGTAAGGTCCTCGTCGCGGTAGTAACCTTCGAACATACCGCAGGGTTTTTTCCTGGAAGTACGGACCACAAGCTGGCCTTCCTCGCCCATGTCGCAGGAACTGCCGTCTTCCTTGAGTATGTCTATGTCGTAGCCCGGTGAAGCTTTGCCCATCGAACCTGGCTTGGGATTAAGCCAGGGGTACGTACAAACCGTTACCGTTAGTTCTGTTTGCCCGTAGCATTCACGGAGCTTCATCCCTGTTGCCTTTCTCCATTGTTCGTATATCTCCGGTTCAAGCGGTTCCCCTGCAACGGTACAGGTTTTTAGGGCGGAAAAATCCCATCTGGAAAAATCTTCTTTAATAAGGAAACGGTATATCGTAGGCGGGGCGCAGAAAGTGTTTACCTTATGCTTTGCAATTACCTCCAGAATTGACGAAGGGACAAAACGGTCGTAATCGTATACAAACACAGCGCTGCCGCACAGCCACTGCCCGTAGATCTTTCCCCAGGCAGCCTTTGCCCAGCCTGTATCCGCCATGGTAAGGTGGAGGCCGCGGTCCTGGGCCTGGTGCCAGTATTTGGCGGTAACAATATGCCCCAGGGGATAAACGTAGTTATGCTGAACCATTTTGGGCATACCGGTGGTGCCGGAGGTAAAGTAGAGCAGCATGGTATCGCTGTTGGTATTTACCGACGCCGGTTTTGTAAAAGCGGTTTTTGCTTTTTCCATAAGGGGTTTAAAGTCTATCCACGGCAGGTTTTCCGCGCTTTGGGATGTTGCCGCGGCAAAATCTGCTGTTTCCGTATAGTGAACGGAGCGCATAAATGCCTTTAGGCACAGGCTGTTTTTCCCGCTTTCTTTAAGTTTTCCTTCCGCTTCGTTTACCGCTGCGATAATTTTTTCTTCGTCAACACAGATAATGCCCTTGATATCCGCGGCATTGCAGCGGTACACAATGTCCTTTGTGGTAAGGAGGTGGGTCGCGGGGATCGCCACAGCGCCGATTTTATGAAGGGCAAGGAGTACCGGCCAGTATTCCCAGCGCCGCTTAAGGATAAGCATGACAGGGTCGCCTTTGGCAACCCCTGCCCCGCACAGCACATTGGCTGCCTGGCTGGCAAGCTGCTGCATCTGCACATAGGTAAAGGAAGCTTCTGCGCCCTTCTCGTCGCACCACACCAGTGCAGGATCATCGGGCCTTGCAAGGGCAAGCTCGTCCATTACATCCCAGGCAAAGTTAAAATTGTCCGGGATCTCCACTTTAAAATTTTGGTAAAAATCCTCGTAAGAATCAAAATCTTCCCGGGGAAGGTATTTTTTTAATAATTCCACAATATCTCCCTACATTATTATTGCCAAAAATTTGGCTCCAGCGCCGCCCAGTGCTTTCATGCCGTGGGGCTCGTTGGAATCGTAATAAATACAGTCCCCCGCACCAAGTTCCTCTTCATGCCCCCCAACAGACATAAGAAGCCGCCCTTCCAGTACATAGTCAAATTCATGCCCCGGATGGGTGTTAAGGCTTAGGGGTTTGTTTTCTGTTTCCGGATTGGCTTCCACCAAAAAAGGTTCCCCCCTTTTGTTGTGAAATTTAAAAGCCAGGTTCCAGTAGCCGTACATGGGCCGGCGGCTCACTTCCGGGGCCTTACCGGCCCTGGTAATGCAGTAGGTTGTAAGCCTCGACGGGCGGCCATTTATTAACTCGGTCAGGTCTATCTTAAAATGGGCTGCTATTTCCACAAGGGCGCCGATGGGAAAATCTGTTATACCTTCTTCCCATTGCTGATATTCGGCAGTATCAAAACCAAGTTCGCGGCACAGCTCCTCCCTGGATATTTCTGCAATTTCCCGGAGCACTTTAACCCTGTCGATAATGTCTTTTGCTTCTTCTGTCATATAATTCTCCTTGCTATTTCTGCAGCGATGCCAACAACGCCGGCACGAGCTGTTCCGGAAATTCCCTGTCCAGAATATACTCGTACTGGTATTTTGCCTGCCTTAAAAGCATATCCATACCATTAAGTACCCTGCAGCCTACTGCCATGGCCCTTTTTAAAAAAGCAGTTTCCAGCGGGTTATAGATCAGATCCATTACTGTTTCGTGACCGTTAAAATGGTACAGCTCAAAGGGGTCATCACCGACATCCGGAAAAGTTCCGACCGGTGTAGTCTGGATAATAATATCTGAATATCTGTCCATACTGTCAAGCGCCTGGCTGTCCAGCCCCCCCCAGGAAAAATTATAATTAGAAGCCAGTTCCCGGGCACGGACAGGGGTACGGTTAAGGATAAGGCATTTACCTTTTAATCGGTGGATTTCCGATACTACTGCCCTTGCTGCCCCCCCGGCGCCGATGACAGTAATTTTCTGGCCCCGCAGGTGCTTCCTGTCCAAAAATTTAAGCAGTGATTCGGTAAATCCCAGAGTATCGGTATTCGTCCCGCTCCATGCCCTGGTAATAGTTTCGCCTGGTATTGATTTTGTAGGCATGCCGCGTACTTTAATGGTATTGCATGCCCCGGCAACCCGCACTGCATCGGTAACATTGGCAAGGTGATTAATAATTTCCTCTTTGTAAGGGTTGGTAACGGCAGCCCCCTTAATATTTAACTCTTCAGCAAGCTCCAAAAAGTAGTTAAGGCTAAGGGAAGGGAAAGGAATATAAACGGCGTTTATTTTTTCCCGCGAGAATACCGTGTTGTAAATACGCGGGCTAAAGGTAGTAGTTAAGGGGAACCCCACTACCCCATAAATATCTGTTTTGGAGTTAATATCCCTAAAGCGGTATTTTTCCACCAGTTCCGCAGGGCTAATAAGCCCCGGGGCACCGGGGGGTATTTCCGGGTCTTCTGTTTCGGACGTGTAGCTTAAAAAAGAACCGAGTTTTTCGCAGAGGATGCGGGTATTAAAACCATAAGGACCCATACCAAGAATAATTTTTTCGCCATCCGTATTTTCTCTGCTGTTCCGGTATATCGTCTGTACATCCTGGAGGTTTTGCGGCATTACGGCAATTTTTACAATTTCATCGCCTATTTTCCGCAAGCTTCTGACTTTTTCGGTAATTTTTTCTACACCATCAAAATTATGGTAGGATCTGATGATTCGTGTGCCGAATGTCCTTACCGCCTCCTCAAGGCCCGGGACATCCAGATCTTCTTCCAGATCGACATAGGCAAAATTATGCCTTTTATCCGACTCTGCAAATGCAAGCCCCCTGGAAAGCAGCGAAACCCGTGAACCTTCGCCGCTTAAATAATTGCCGCCGTCCTGTTTGCGCCGTATGGTAAGGATTACCGGAATCCCCGCCTGTTTGGGAAAATGCCGAATAAAAAAATTTTCATCCGGGTCAAGGCAGTCAACACGGAGTTCTGCCATGTCGATATATTTACGGTACTTATCAAGTAATTCCAAATTACGGGAAATTGTTTTTGCTGTCAGGCACAGGCAAATTTTGGACATACAGAAGCCTAGAAATCGGGGCGGTAGATGTAAATGCCGGCAGCCCGCCCGGAAGCATCCCAGTTAACACGCAGCATAATGGGCCAGGCTTTTCCGGGCAGTTGGTACAGAGTATACCCTTCAAAATTACGGCCGTCCCCCATTTCTTTGCTGACCAGAGTTTTACTGTCCCCGTCTTTTATGTTATATGCAGAACGAACTTTAAGCTGCCATACCCGGTTCCCAAAAATAAAAAACTCAATTTTATCGTAAACAAAAACTACATCATCCTGCCAGGCAGCAGTCCCCCGGACAGCGTAGACGTTTTTGGGGACGCCGTATGTTTTAAAAAGATCGGAAAGTGTCATGCCAATTAAAGAAGAAGGATCGTCCCCGGTTTGTGCAAAGGCAAGTACCGCAGGCAGCAGTAAAAAAGAAAGCATTAGACCGCTTGTTGTTTTTTTCATATCTATTCCTGCAGCTTTACCATGGATTTCGTTACTCAACAGCTGCTCTTACAGTCTGCCGGTAAATTTCCCTGTCTACCATGGAAATAATTATTACCGACCCGGAAGGAAGCCTGTATGGGATGCTGAATTCACCGCCGGAATGGTTTGTATTGGCAAGCAGCTCCCTTGACCCATTGGGCAGGTTTGCTTCCACTGTTAATGGCAGCGGGTAGGGGTTCTGCGGCAGATTATAGGAAAAAAGCCCTGTCGCTTCCCCTGCTTCTGCGTCTGGCGAAATAATGGTTACGGTAACTTTTTCGTCCATGCCAATTTCCGACCCGCCGCGCGGATTCTGTGCAGTTACTGTTCCCGGCTTTCCCCCTTCGGGGCTGCGGCCGGCGCCTTCGATAGTAAAGGCAAAGCTTATTCTGTTCTGCCCCAGCCGCGAAAGGGCATCGGTATAGTAAAGCCCCATCATATCGGGGACAGTAATCCTGGTGTTTTCCCTGCCCCGGCTGACCACCAGCTCCAGGGTAACAGACCCTGTTAAATCTGTCCCCTGGACAGGGTTTTGCTGCAGTACTGTCCCGGCAGTCTCATTTGAATACTGGTACATAAAAGGCTCACGAATGGTGATCTTTATTTCGTGCGAACTATTGTTAAAACTTTGTAGTTCCTGGCGGACATCATTTATGTTCTTTCCCAAATAATTTCCAATTTTATCCAATGCCATCCCCGAGCTGATTACGAGGTTAATTCTTCTTTCTGCCTTAACAAGGGTCCCTGCTTCCGGGTTCTGTTCAAGGATGAACCCCTTTTCTTCCCCTGCGCCGGAAGCACGAAGGCTTATCCTGGGGTATAACTCTTTTTCCTGCAGCTCAATCAGCGCCTGGGACAATTCTTTTCCAAGCACATTGGGTACCATTACTTCTTCTTTCCCGCGCACTGCAATAAAAAAGACAGATAGTGCAATCAGCCCAACAAAAACAATAAGCCCGATGGTCAAGGAAATAAAAAGCCGCAGGTTGCTGCCCATATAATCTTCTATTCCTTCAAGGTCAAAACCGAAGTTTTTAAACGCCATGTATCAAGATCCCCCGATAGTATTATACTGGATTAAGCGTGAACCGATAAAATCCCTGGCGCCGTTTAAAAATGCCTGCCAGGGAAGTACCTTCCTGTGCTGGTACTGAAGCAGCGAAACTGCCAGTACTCCATCGCCAGTTTGTATTAGTATACCGGATTTTTTATCGATACCCAAGACACCGCCGCCTGCCCCTGAACAGCCCGTACCGGGTGCCTCTGTACCGGAATAAGGGGCAGCTTCGTGAATAATTACGGTCTGCCCATTATGGCTTGTATATGCCAGGGGCCAGGGGTTACATGCCCGTATCTGCGCGTCTATTTCTGCGGCGCTTTTGTTCCAGTTAATCAAACCGGATTTTTTTTCGAGTACCGTACAATAGCTGGGCTCCCCCTCCTGGGGGGTTCCTTTAGGGATAAGAGGCCCTTCAAACTGTTCCAGTACACCGGCTAACAGCTCTGCCCCCTTAATAGCTGAAATACTGCCGAGCGATGCTGTTGTTTCCCTGCCGGTTAAAAAAATCTTTTCCCAGGCAAGTATATTTCCCGAATCCATTTCCGCCCCGGTAAGCTGTATGCATATTCCGGTAACACTGTCCCGTTGTAAAATTGTTTCCTGAATAGGGGAAGCGCCCCGGTACTTTGGGAGCAGCGAAGGGTGAATATTGATCCCCCCCATAGGAAAGAGGGACAAAAATTGCGGGCCGAATATGCGCCCATAGGCAAAAGAGACAAGCAGATCCGGTTTAAGTGCCGATACCGCTTCCCTTGCTTCGGCTTTTAATGTTTCAAATTTAAGTATTGCCGGCGCACTTAAACCCAATGAGACAAATTCTTCCGCCAATAGCGCAGCCCGGCAGCCCACATCGCTGGGCATGGCGCCGCCACCACGGCCCTTGTGCTTATCCTGATTGGTTAAAATACCGGCAAGGACAATGCGCCCTGCCTTTGCAAGCCCGGCAGCCTTCTCCAGAGAAGGCAGGGCTATTGCCGGGCTGCCTGCAAAAATGATGCGCAATTTATTGTTTTTTGGCTCTTTCATTTTTTGGCTGTTTATTTGTTTTACCCAGTTTGGCAAGGTATTTTCCGCGCTTGGCTTCGCTTAGCCTGTCGATAAAGAGCACCCCCTCCAGATGATCGTATTCATGCTGGATTACCCTGGCCAGCATACCCGATGTCTCTATCGTAAAAGCCCGGCCTTTCTCGTTCCACGCCTGTATTTTGATTTTTGCAGGCCGCTTTACAACTGAATAGAACCCCGGCAAAGAAAGGCACCCTTCTTCCATATTTGCTTCTTCCTGGCTGGTCCATGTTATGGAAGGGTTAATAAAAACCCGTGGTTCGTCCTTTTCCGCATGGGTTACAAAAATTCGCTTTAAATAACCTACCTGCGGCCCTGCCAGGCCAACCCCTTTGCCCTCGTACATGGTATCTATCATCTTATGTGCAATCTGCCGTATTTCATCATTGATATCTTTTATTGATGCGGCTTTCTGCCGCAAACAACGGTCTTTTTCCGATTCCGGGCTGTTTTCCAGGGTCAATACTTCCATACTATAACATTATAGGAAATGGCAGCGTGATTCAAGAAAGTCGGGATATTAAACCACAATTTATCGCAGAGGCAGGGTTACCCATAAAATACTATTACGTTCATCCTCACCCCGCATAATGGGGAATTGACCAAGCGTAGCTTGGTAGCCCAACCTTAGGCGCGGCCGTGGCTGCAGTTGACGGACGCTCTGGCGTCGCTACCGGTTTTGCACGCCGAAAGCCACGGCTTGGGCAAATTCCCCTTCTGCGGGCAAGCATGTTCAGCTAATTATTTTATGGGTGGCCCTGCCTTTGCGGTAGATGGTAGTTTACTTCCACCGTTACAAACAATTTATTGCACTGAACACATCGAAACCAATGTTGCCATGACAGTGAGGGGCGGCTTACCTGTTCAGAACATTTGGAGAGGTGTGGAAGATGCCATATCAAAATATGCGTAGGGAAAATGTTCCTCGACATGG
>Ga0082212_10006935_pt1 | contig 15099 bp, 13 predicted proteins | sample TergutNt197P3_FD_71548 | JGI IMG/M metagenome (GOLD analysis project Ga0082212, IMG submission 71548) | Neocapritermes taracua P3 segment gut microbial communities from Petit-Saut dam, French Guiana - Nt197 P3 | ecosystem: Host-associated > Arthropoda: Insects > Digestive system > Gut ...
GCCTTCATCGCGGTCAGTATGCCGTTTTCGTCACAGCCGGTAGTCAGTTCTATTTCCATGGCGTGCCGCTTGGGGTGTACGTTGATACTCTCCTGCCGGGAAAGCAGCACCTTTACCGGCTTTTTCAGCACCCATGCGGCAAGGCAGGCGTGGTGCTGGACGCTCATGTCTTCCTTGCCGCCGAAGCCGCCGCCCACCAGCATGCCGACGACGTGTAGCTTTTCGGGCGGGATTCCCAGCATACGGGAACATTCCCGCTGTTCGTCGTAAATGCTCTGCCCCGCCGAATACAGTAACAGGCTGTCCCCCTCCGGCATGGCGACGGCACATTCCGGTTCCATAAAGGCATGTTCGGTAAAGGGCAGGGAATAATGGCTGCTCACCACATATAAGGATTGTGCCAGCGCATCATGTGCGCCTCCTCGCACCAAATGTTCGTGGGAAAGGATATTGTTTTCCTTATTATGGATAAGCGGAGCGCCGGGAGCCATTGCCATCTGTGGGTTGGTTAGCGGTTCCAGCACCTCATACTCAATGTGTACGAGCGCCTTAACTTCTTCCAGACATTCCTTATTCCGGCAGACAGCGAGCGCCAGCGCATCGCCGATAAAGCGGGTAATTCCCCCCACATCGATCATCACGTCGTAATCGGAAAGAAATTCCAAATGACCGATTTTTATGTTCCCCGGCACGTCTTTGGCGGTCAACACGGCGACGCAATCGGGATGTGCCAGCGCCGCGGCGGAATCGATTTTCAGTACCTTTGCCCGGGGGTGGGCCGAACGGATCGCCGAAGCGTGGAGCATGCCTTCGAATGTCAGGTCGTCGGCGAATTTGCCCGTGCCCAGCGTTTTGGGCGCGGCGTCGGGGCGGTGGAGGTTTTCTCCCAAAATGCCGGCAAAATCCCGCCGGGGGACTGGCGCATTATCACGAAACAGGCCGGCGGCGATATTAACCGCTTCGATAATTTTTTTATAGCCCGTGCAGCGGCAGATATTTGCCCGAAGCGCCTTGCGGATCGCCTCCTCGGCGGGATTTGCATCAATGTCGATGAGCGATTTTGCGCTCAGCACCATGCCGGGGATGCAGAAGCCGCACTGCACCGCGCCGGCTTCTGCAAAGGCGAAGGCGTATACATCCTTTTCCCGCTGTGACAGCCCCTCCACGGTGACAATCTGCTTGCCTTCGACTTTGCCCAACGGGGTAACGCAGGAACGAAGCGGCTTGCCGTCTGCCAGCACCGTGCAGGCCCCGCAAGCGCCGGTGCCGCAGCCGTTTTTTACCGCGGTAAGGCGCAACTCTTCCCTGAGGAAATCAAGGAGTTTCCTTTCGGCCCCTCCTTCCGTCTGGATCCCGTTTACCGAAAAAGCAACCCTTTCGCTCATAACACCCCTTTCTTTCAAGTGAACAATAGTTCATTATACCACTGAATTATTGTACAGTCAAGCGAAATTTTGTAAAATTCTTACGAAAACTGGCAGTCAAAGGGTTATTTGGACCCGGTATTATATATAATATATAAAATAAAATATTGACAAACGCCAAAAACCGTGAAATACTACATCCATAGAAAACGAAGGAGGGGATAATGGGTGAACTGCGATACCTTCCCAATACTATTCCTGCATCAGCGTCCACCAGCGAAGACCGTGAAATGACACGGGAGCTATGGCTCAATGAGGTTTTTCCTGAATGGAAATCCATGCTCAATATTGAGATTGAAAACACTCAAGTGGATAAAAACACATTTGCCCTGTGGTTTCTTGGCGGGCCATCGTGGGCGTATAAATCACCGGAAGGGATAACCTGCCTGATTGATAACTACTCCGGTTCTTCCCAGAATTCGGAGGAACACTACTGCGGGGTATGCCGTACAAGCGGCGCGCCGTATTTAACATGGCTTCGGGTTAATCCCCACGTGATCGATCCGTGGAAATTTTCCAGACTGGACCTGGTTTTTGCTACGCACCATCATCAGGATCATGCGGACATATATACGGTAAAAGGAACTCTGAACAGCACAAAATGCAAATATGTGGGGCCCAAAAACACAGTCAAAAAATTCAGGGAATGGGGAGTCCCTGACGATCGAATTATCGAGGTAAAACCGGGGGATACCTTTGTTGTAAAGGATGTCTCTGTAACGATTGAAAAAAACTACGACAGCATGGCAGCCATGACAGGGGATTTTAAGCCAGATGATCCTATAGATTATGACAGCAACGCTGTCAGCTTTATCCTTTCTTCCGCCGGCAAGAGCGTTATTTTCCTGGGGGACTCACTTTACCACAACGGTTATGCTGCTGTAGGACACCGCAATAAAATTGATGTTGCGATAGGTGATATGGGGTACAATCCGCCCGGGATAACCGATAAAATGTCACCCTATGATCTGTACCGTGTAGCAGAGGCGCTGCGGACAGACGTGCTTATTCCGGATCACTACGAAAACTGGGGCAGTTCGGTTCTGGATCCGCAGCAGCTGGTGGAAATCATCAAAATGAATCGTTCCAAAATCAGGCCGGTACTCATGCGATCCGGCGGAAAGTTTGTATACCCCAATGACAGAGAAATGGATATTTACACCTACCCGGATAACAGTGACCGGTATGACTGGAAAAAAAGCTGGGTTTATGGAGAGAACAGCAGATAATTTTTGGAACAATCCGTTTTTTCGGATTTGATATTTTGGAAGAAGGAGAAAGCGTATGAAGAAATTGTTAAATGTATCACTTCTTGCTTTGCTGGCCGTATTTGCCCTGTTGGCATTTGCATGTACCGGCAAAGATGGGCAGGGCAGCGGGTCTGCTCATGCTGCGTCATCCCTTGCAGTAGCGGTGGAGGCAAAATCTCTGGATGACTACCCCATTGCCGGCCTTGGCTGGAATGTTACTACCGATGTGAAGCCGGACAGACCATATACCCTTGCAATTGTAGTAAAGAACAACACGAATCCCTGGATGAACGGCACTTCCGCCGGATTCCGCGCATCCGGAAAATCCATGGGTTTTGAGGCCTTAACCCTGGCACCTGCAAAAAATGACAATTCGGAAGATCAGGCGCGTGTCATAGACGATCTGGTGAACCGGAAAGTAGATGGAATTATTGTGCATCCTGTCGATTCCAACGGCATTGTACCATGCGTGGAACGTGCCTACGAAGCGGGTATCCCCGTAATAATTCAGGGGACTGCGGCCAATACCAAAAAAGTTTTGGCATGGTATGGAACCCAGTACTATGATCAGGGCAAGGTAATTGCGGAGTATATCGCCAAAGCCCTGAATTACAAAGGCAATATTATCAATCTGCCCGGTCCGCCGGAAGCCCAGAATTCCAGGGAACGGAATCAGGCAATTCACGATGTATTTGCAAAATACCCCGATATTAAAATTGTAGAAGAACAGCCTTCCAACTTCAGGCGTATAGACGGCATGCAGGTTACGGAAAATCTTCTGCAGAAGTACCAGCAAAGTGAAATCCAGGCGATTATCGGGAGCAATGACGAAGCGGCTATGGGCGCTCTTCAGGCTGTTGAGGCGAAGGGTTATGTGGCAGGCCTCCAGAACGGCGGCATAATGATTGCCGGTTTTGACTGCACCGAAGATGCCAGCTATGCCATCCGGGAAGGCCGGATAGATGTGTCGGTTAATCCGGATCCGCCCTCTTTGGGCTGGCTTGGCGCAGCGTATCTGATTATGTACCTGAATGACGGTACCCGTCCCCCCGATCAGTATATTCCCTGGCCGGATTTGGACAAAATGGAAGGCGTTATTGTGGATAAAACCAACATTAACTACTACATTGACAATATAGCCTGGTGGAAAATCCCCGATTCAGCACGATAATTTGTAACACGGATACATAGCCGGAATGTGCAAAACCATTCCGGCTGTTTAGGGGTTTTATGGATAAGCCAATAATGGAAGTTTTCAACATCGGAATGGTATTTCCGGGTGTTGTTGCCTTGTCTGATGTCAGTTTTGATTTATACCCCGGTGAAGTCCATGCGCTGGTTGGTGAAAATGGAGCGGGAAAATCCACTCTGATAAAAATATTGCTGGGGGCGTACCTTCCGGCTCATGGCCGGATTTTTTTTAATTCCGCAGAAGTACATCTAAAAACCCCTTTTGATGCATCAAGGCTGGGCATTGAGGGAGTGCATCAGGAGTTGATGCTGGTCCCCTGGCTGAGCGTAAACCAGAATATTTTTCTTAACCGGGAGATAAAGACAGGCAGGCTGAAAATATTTGATCATAAAAAAATGGGAGAAACCAGCAAAAAGCTGCTCAATGATTTTGGCGTTGATATAAATGTTGAAAAGCCGGTAAAAAACTATGCTCCTTCAATATGGAAGATGATTGATATTGCACGGGTTATAAATTTAAATCCCCGTGTTGTTATTTTTGATGAGCCTACCGCCATTCTTACGGACAAGGAAGTTTCCAGCCTGTTTATGAAAATTCAGGAATTGAAAAAACAGGGAATTGGCATTATCTATATTTCCCACCGGCTGGAAGAAATACGAAGAATTGCCGACAGGGTAACAATACTCAGGGACGGCCATAAAATCATAACGGAACAGGTCGCCGGTATTTCTGATGATGAAATCGTGAAGTTGATGGTCGGCCGGGATGTGTCCAGTTATTATTCCAGAAATGCCGTTCCCCCCAAAGAAGAGCTGGTATCATTTGTGGATGTAAACCTGCAGAAAGGCCAGAAGAACCTTAATTTTAACATTCACAGGGGAGAAATAATAGGATTGGCCGGTTTGGTTGGTTCCGGACGGACAGAGATCGCGCAGGCAATGCTGGGGATAAACAAAATTCTGTCCGGAGCAATGTATTATAAGGGCCGGGTATGCCATCCCCATAGCCCTGCATACATGATAAAGCGCGGAGTAGTTATGGTTCCCGAAGACAGAAAGCATCTTGGATTGATACTGAGTTTTTCTGTTGCTGTTAATATTGTATTAAGCGTTATGCATCTTTTGGGAAAATTTTTCTACAATTCTGCAGAAGAAAAAAAACATTCCGATGAAATGATAAAAAAGCTTTCAATAAAGACTCCAACCCGTAACCAGATTATGAGTAACCTGAGCGGCGGAAACCAACAAAAAACAGTAATCGCAAAGTCTCTGCTGACCAATTCCGATTTTCTCATCCTTGATGAACCGACAGTGGGAGTAGATGTCGGCGCCAAGGAAGAAATTCATATCTTTATGGATAAACTGGCCGCAGACGGGAAAGGAATTTTAATGATATCCTCAGATCTGCCCGAAATAATCGGTATGTGCGACCGGGTTTATGTAATGTACGAAGGCGAGATTGTAAAACACTTTGCCAGGGCAGATTTGTCGGAAGAAAAGGTTGCCGCCTATATGCTCGGCATCAAGAGAGATGAAATATGAAAAGGGGACTGTCACTCGCCGGAAAAATTGCTGCAATACCGCCGGTTGTGTATCTTCTGATTTTTTCTGTTGTACTGTTTTCTTTTACGGCAAAGAACTTTTTTACTGTCGGGAATTTTTTTAATGTACTCAGACAGGCATCTCCCCTTTTGGTGCTGGCCACGGGAGAAACGCTGGCAATTCTGATTGGAAAGATAGATTTGTCCATTGGCCACCTGATGAGTTTTTCGGGACTAATAGCCGCCTATATGATACAGGCGGGTTTACCGCTGCCCCTGGTTATTATTCTGCCGGTTTTGCTTACCGGCGTTTTTGGCGTATTAAACGGAACCCTTATTGCCAAATTCAGGCTTCCTGCATTTATCGCTACTTTCGGCATCGGGAACATAGTATTTGGCATTGGGTTGTTAATATCAGGCGGCGTATCAATCCCGGCGTTGAACCGATCATTCAGGTACCTTGCGGATGGCCGGGTTTTTGGTTTTCCGGTTATTACCGTCATTTCTTTGGCTGTTTTTGCCGTAATGAAGTATTTTACCAAATTTACTTCTTTCGGCAGAAATGTATATGGTCTGGGCGGCAACAGGGAAGCCCTGTTTCTTTCCGGGGTAAATGTTGATATTGCGGAAATAAAGGTGTTTACGGCTTCCGCATTGCTGGCCGGCTGCGCCGGAATATTGTTTGCCTCCAGAGCCGCATCGGGATATATCGGCTCCGGAATGGGCTGGGAATTTGATGCAATAGCCGCGACCATTATCGGAGGGAATTCCTTTTCAGAAGGCCGCGGAAATATCAACAAAACCATTCTTGGTGTTTTATTTATTTTTGTTTTGAGAAATGGACTCAATATGGCGGGAATTAATCCCCATGTTCAGCCATTCCTGGTGGGGGTGGTAGTAATTTTTGCCATTTCCATTGATGTGCTTGCAAAAAAGGGAAAATCGGGAAACTGAATAATGAAATGGCTTTTTCAACCTAAAAACGTAAAATACTTTATTCTTTTGTTCATTTGTGTACTGCTTTCCATATTGAACAAAAGTTTTTTCACGGTTTCCAATTTCATCAATGTACTTCGTCAGGCTTCCATTTTGGTTATTCTGGGCACCGGAGTAACTTTTGTTATCATTACCGCAGGAATCGATCTTTCTTTGGCGGGGATAATGTCCCTGTCCGGGTGTTTTTGCGCGATTCTGCTGAACCGCGGGCTTCCTGTTCCTGCGGCGATTATTTTTACCATATTTTTGGGAATATTGTTCGGTAGTTTTAACGGGACATTGGTTTCGATTGTCGGCCTGCCGCCTTTCGTGGCTACCTATGGCGTTAAATTTATTGCCGACGGCCTGGCGCTTATTCTTATGGGCGGAAATATTCTTTTTGGTTTTCCGAAATCCTTTATATTCCTCGGTATTGGTTATGTATTCAATACTATTCCCGTATTGGTGATCATCGCCGCCGCCATTGCTGTTATTTTTCATATTATATTAACAAAAACTATCCTGGGAAAACAGGTTTTTTGTGTTGGGGCAAATATAGCTGCGTCTCATTATTCGGGCATCAGAACCAGGAAGGTTTTAATACTTTCCTATATTTTCAGCAGTGTTTTTGCGGCAATAGCCGGAATGCTTTTGGCAGCCAGAATGAGTGCGGCTCAGGCAGGCATGGGGGAATCCTATCAGATGCTGGCAATTGCCTCGGTTGTTATTGGCGGAACTTCAATGTCAGGCGGCGAAGGTGATATTTCCGGTACAATAGTGGGCGCTCTTATACTTACCCTGATTGTAAACGGCATGAATCTTCTGGGGCTGCCTACCAATGCCCAGGCGCTTATTACCGGATCGGTAATCATCATGGCAGTATTGATGGATACCCAAATGAAAAAAGTAAAATCATTCCAAACGCAGCAAATCAAGGGCTAGGGGTATCATCTGTGAACATACAAAAGAGAAAGCTTGCAGAGCTGGAAGGGGTTTATTCAACCACTGTTATTGAACTGGAAGGGAAAAGACATCTTGTCGCTGCCAGCGAGAACCGTGAAAAAAAGAGTTTTTTGTTTTCTCCCCCCGGCTGGGAACTTTCTGTTCTGTTTAGCGAACCCGGCGGAGTGATGAATATTGTCCAAACGCCGGGAAGTCCCCGGCTTTTGAGCATTACCGGGTTTTACCCCATTTTTCAGTCTGAAAATGCTGAGATAAGCGAAATATGTCCGGCAGGAGCCTTCCGTGATCCGTGGAAAGTCAGCAAAGTGCTGGCGGTGCCCTTTGTGCATCGCATCGGCCTAATTGAATGTGCGGATAGTTCCTGGCTGCTCTCCTGTGCCCTCTGTGAATCCAAGGCATTTCAGGAGGACTGGTCAAGGCCGGGTTCGCTGTTTATCTCGCCTGTTGAGGAAACAGGCCGGCACAAAGACTGGAAGTTAAAAAAAATATTTGATGGGCTGACAAAAAACCACGGATTGTTTATTCACAATAAAAACCAGGCCTATGTTACCGCCGAAGAGGGAATATTTCTCTTTGATTTTTCCGGCTATGATTTCAATAAACCCATTGAACCCGTTCATCTTTCAAAAACCCCAACAAGCGATATTTTTATTGACGATATTGATAACGACGGAAATCTTGAGGCGGGAACCATAGAACCGTTTCATGGCAATGCTTTTGCCCTGTACCGCCTGGCAGACGGAGCGATGATCCCCCTGTACCGGTCAGAAATTGATTTTGGGCATGTAGCCTGGATTGGCAGATTGTTTGGATATCCTTCGGCAATTTCTGCGGGCAGGGGAGGGGACAAGGCGTTGATTCTGTATCAGAACAAAACCGAAAACATCGAAAACGGGCAATGGGAAAAGACGGTTATAGACAGCGGAACGGGAGCTACCCAGATAAGCGTGTTTTCCGAAGGGGATACATACTGCATTTTTGCCGCCAATCACGGGATTGGAGAAATTGCTTTATATACCATCACTCCCTGACGGCTATTGTTTTTCGCTGAGAACCGACAGTACCAGATTTGTTCCTTCACGAATCTGATCCCGCATGATTTTTTCGGCTAAATTTGAATCGTGGTTTTCAATGGCACGGATAATATCCTGGTGCCCCTTGTATATCTGCTCGCCGTTTTCGATAAAAATGCTGCTGGCGCCGGTATTGCCGAACAGGTTTGTAAAAAAATAGTTTTTGATTATTTCCTGAAGCTTTTTGTTATTCGACATGCTGGAAATCATGTAATGAAAGGTAATATCCGCTTCTATGGCAGCTTCAACATCCTTGTCATCAATGGCATTTTTAAACCTGTTGTTAATCTCAAACAAATTGGCAATATTGCTGCTGGTGGAATTTATCGCCGCAAGACGCGCCCCCAACCCCTCCAGTACTTCCCGAATCTCGTAATAATGATGTACAACGGTTTGATCCATCAGGCGCACATAGGCCCCCCGGCGCGCCTTGATTTCCAGCAATCCTTCCTTTTCGAGCTTAAAAAAAGCTTCCCTCAGGGGGGTTGGGCTTACCCCCAGTTCACTGGATACAGCCTCAATCTGGAGCCGCTGTCCCGGAGCATAATGCCCGGTAAGAATGAGCTTTTTAAGGGATTGATAGGTATTTTCTGATAAGGTAGAATTTTTTACCAGCATTTTTCCGGCCTCTCCGTAATTATAGTAAGCAATAAAAAGCAAAAATGATCAATTACAAAGTTACAGGGCGAAATGAATGTCATTACCCGTCATTAACATGAATTAACACCTTGCAGCTTTTTGAGCTGTCGGCGGCGGCGGCAAAGGCATTTTCATAATCGCCCATTTCAAACGTATGGGTAGCAAGCGGCAATACCTTGGCTGCTCCACAGGCCATGAGCTTTATGCCTTCGCCAAAATCCCCTTTGGCGTAAATCCTGGTTCCCAAAATGGACTGTTCTCCATAGGAAAGCTGCCTGAAAAATACTTCGCAGGGTTTTTTATGCAGGGCGGTCAGTACAATGCGCCCCATGATGGCAGTGATCGGAACCAATAGGGGACCTGCCGCCGGTACTCCGGCAGCGTCAAACGTCATGTCCGCGCCATGACCGCCGGTAAGTTCCCGTATTGTTTCCACCGGGTTTTCTTTCTTGGCGTCGATGGTTGCAAAGCCCAGCTTGCGGGCAAGGGCGAGGCGCTGATCGTCAAGTTCGCTGATCCAGAACGAATCAATGCCCCTGGCCTTCAGCACCAGTCCGATGAGCAGACCGATGGGGCCGGCGCCGATAATCACCGCATGATCGCCTTTTTCCGGCCGTCCGGTGTTTACCGAATGAACAGCCACAGCGAGCGGTTCTGCGAGGGCAGCCTCCTCAAGGCTTATCGAATCGGGTTTTTTATACAGGCGGTACATGGGAGCGGTAAAATAATCCGCAAAACCCCCGTCGGTCTCTACGCCAAAAAGCCGCAGTTTCTCGCAGACATGGCCGCTTCCTTTTTTACAGGGGCCGCAGAGGCCGCAGGACAGAAGCGGTTCAACGGCCACGATATCCCCTTCCCTGATCGGCGTGGAAGTTCCGTCGTAGTTTTCCTGTCCGTTTGTCCTGATTACTACCCCGGCCATTTCATGTCCCAGAATCAGGGGCGCTTTGGCGCGGGGATGGCGTCCGCTTTTTATGGTAATATCTGATCCGCAAATACCCCCGTATAATGTCCGTATCAATGCCCAGCCTTCATTCGGAACGGGAACAGGGACTTCCTGAAGTTCAACCTTTTCCGGACCAGTCCATACAAGAGCTCTCATTTTTTTACTCATGGGTACTCCTTGAAAAAAAATTATATGTATTTCTTGTGCGATGTCAAGTTTTTGTGGTTTATCATTACGAATATTATGGATAAACCGGTATGAAATAGTTGTATTGGCAGGGAATTCGGTGTATCATTGGCAGGTGCTGTCAATAATAATGTATGAAATAGCCCGGGGCAAAAAATGATGACTCTGTTGCAGGTGCTTATTAACGGCATTTTGATAGGCAGCTTTTATGCACTCATGGGTATGGGCCAAAATGTAATCTTCGGGGTCATGAAGATTATCAATTTCTGCCAGGGTGAATTGTTGATGCTCGGTATGTACCTTTCCTATATCTTTTTTGAATATTTTGGCATCGACCCATATCTTTCAATTCCGCTGGTTATGCTCTGTCTGTTTGTTTTGGGCAGCCTTATGCAGCATTCGCTGATTACCCCTTCCCTGGGAACAAAGAGTTTTACCAATCTGCTTTTCCTGACCGTAGGACTGGGAATACTGTTTCAGAATCTGGCGATGATGATTTTTACCGCCGACTACCGTTCCATTTCCACCGGATACAATACCCGAACCATAGGGGCTATGGGATTGAGCATGAGTCTGCCCAAGCTGTTCAGCCTGGGAGTTTTAATAATCGTAACTATCGCGCTTTTTTATTTTCTCAAGGCAACTACCATAGGCAAACAGATACGGGCTACTTCACAGAATTCCGTGGGAGCGCAGATTGTCGGCATCAATATCAAATTGATCTACATCATTACCTATGGGATTGGCGCCGCCCTGGCCGGTATTGCCGGAAGTTTGCTGCTTCCGTTCTATTATGTATTCCCCGTGGTTGGCGCTACATACGGAACCAGGGCGCTTATCGTTGTTGTGGCGGGAGGCCTGGGTAATATCAAGGGGGCTTTTGCGGCAGGCATTGTTCTGGGACTTTTGGAAACCCTCTCCTCCCTGATTGTCGGCCCCTCATTCAAGGATATGGTGGTGTTCCTGTCGTTTATCCTTATTCTTGTCGTACAGCAAAAGCTGAAGCTAAGAGAGGCGTAAACCGGTGAAGCAGACCTTTAAGACATATTTACCCCCCATAATTTTTATTTTGGTTCTTTGCCTGGTGCCGTTATTTGTCAGGGCTCCCTATTTGCTGCATATTTTTAACATAACGTTTTATATGGCTACCGCTTCAATGGCGTGGAGTATTTTGGGCGGAATGACCGGACAGAACTCATTGGGGCACGCCTGCTTTATGGGGATGGGGGCATATATTTCATCATTGCTGGTTATAAAATTTTCCCTGTCGCCCTGGCTCTCCCTGCCCATTGCCATGGTTGTTACCGGAATAATGGCAATGATATTGTTTTACCCCTGCTTTATTCTCAAGGGACCCTATTTTACCCTGGTAACTATTGCCTTTAGCGAAGTTATTCGCAATTTTTTGATAAATTGGCCGTATGCGAACAGGGCAAACGGCATTCTGCTCCCCTTTGGCGCGGATTCTCTGTCACATTTCCGTTTTTTCAGCAAGGTTCCGTATTTTTATGCCGGAATCGTCATGATGGTTTTGGTTTATTTTTTTATAAAAAAACTGGACAAATCGAAAATAGGTTTTGCCCTAAAAACCATTCGTGAAGATGAAGATGTGGCCGCGGCCATTGGCATCTATCCGACCAAATACAAGGTTATCGCTGTTGGCATCAGCGCCATGATTACCGCAGTTACCGGTTTTTATTATGCCAGCTATCTCAGGTATATAGACCCCGATATTATGCTTCAGACCTATTCGACACAATTTGTACTGCCTGCGATTATCGGCGGCATCAGGTTTGTAAGCGGTCCCATTCTTGGCGCCTTTATTTTGGTGCCCCTGTCGGAATTTCTAAGGTCGGCGCTGGGCAATATTTTTCCCGGAGTTAATCTTATTGTGTATGCCATTACCCTTATTCTGATTATCCGGTTTCAGCCGGTGGGCATTATGGGATGGTGGCATAAGATGCGGGAGCGGCGCGCACAAATAAAAGGACTGTCCGGCAATGACTGATACCCCTCCCCTTGTACCCATAATAGAAGTACAGCATTTAACCAAGCAGTTTAAGGGACTAAAAGCGGTTTCTGATGTTAGTTTTTCGATTGATAAGGGAAAGATATCCGGTATGATAGGGCCCAACGGCGCGGGTAAAACCACAACGTTTAATATGATCTGCGGATTTTATCCTCCCACTTCGGGGCGTGTTTTCTATATGGGGAATGACATTACCAAAAAACGGGCGCATCAGTACACCGATATGGGAATTGCCAGAACTTTTCAGATAATGAAACCTCTGGCAAATCTTACGGTGCTGGATAATGTTATTGCCAGCGCCTATTTCGGGCGGCACAGGGCAAAAAATATCAGGCAGGCGCGGGAAACGGCGCTCGAAATGCTGCAATTAACCGGTCTTCATGAAAAGCGCAATGTTCTTGCCAAGGACATGGGTACGCCCAGTCAAAAACGGCTGGAGATGGCACGGGCGCTGGCGACCAAGCCGGATCTGCTTTTTCTGGATGAAGTAATGGCGGGGCTGAACCCGACTGAAACAGACGAGGCCATTGAGCTTATTTTCAAAATCCGCGATTCGGGAATAACGATCTTTATGATTGAACATATCATGCGCGCCGTGGTCAGCCTGTGCGAAAAGGTCATTGTTCTGCACCACGGCGAGATCATCGCCGACGGGAAACCGGATCAGGTTATGAACGATGAATATGTCATTGAGGTATATCTGGGGAAGGAGAGCGGGGACGATGCTTAAGGTAGAAAACCTGTCGGCGGGATATGGCGCAATCCGGGTACTCTGGGGTATCTCTTTTGACATAGCAGATGGTGAAGTAGTGGCGATTCTGGGCGGCAATGGAGCCGGCAAGAGTACCATGGTTCGTACCGTATGCGGACAGATCAAGGCTCTTGCGGGCAGCAGTGTTGTTTTCAACGGAGAGAATCTGACCGGCTGTTCAACGCGGAAAATTCTGGAAGCCGGCATTGTGCAGATACCGGAAGGAAGGCAGCTCTTTGTCGGCATGACGGTATACGAGAATCTTGAATTGGGGGCTTTTAACAAAGAAACCAAAAAACACCTGAACGATAATCTGGAAATGGTATACGAATGGTTCCCCAAACTCAGGGAAAGAAGCGCCCAGCTTGCGGGTACTCTTTCCGGCGGCGAACAGCAGATGGTCGCGGTTGCGCGGGGCATAATCGGTATGCCAAAGCTGCTCATTCTTGACGAACCTTCTTTGGGACTTGCCCCGAATATTGTCGATCAAATTTTGCGGGTGGTGAAGAATTTGGCCAGGAGTCAGGGAATTTCTGTTATGCTTGTGGAACAGGATGTGCATAAAGCGCTTAAAACAAGTGACAGGGGGTATGTGATAGAAAACGGCAACGTAGTGCTTCTTGATACCTCACAGAATTTGTTGAATAATGATCTGGTAAAAAAGGCCTATTTGGGCTTTTAATTTTTTGAAAGGAGAACAGATATGAAAAAAATCGGATTGGTACTGATTATTTCCCTTGTCTTTTCTGTTTTTGCCTGTACCCGGCAGGAAAAGAAAGATAGTTCCGAGGGGAACATCAAAATTGGGGCTATTTATCCGCTGACAGGTCCTGTGGCGGCTATTGGCCAGAACATCAAACGCGGGGTAGATTTCGCGGTTGCCGAGATCAACCAGAAGGGCGGAATAAACGGCCGCCAGATTGAAATTATCTACGGCGACACCGAGGGAAGCCCGCAGAACGGAATGTCGGTCGCCGAAAAGCTCATAACCCAGGACAATGTGTGCGCCCTGCTTGGCGCCTACCAGAGCGCGGTTACCGAAGTTGTCTCCCAGGTTGCGGAAAGATACCAGACCCCGATGTTAACTGCCATTTCCACTGCGGATCAGCTGACTACCCACGAGTACAAATATTTCTTCCGGCTTGCCCCTACCAACAGCATTTTCCTGCGCAGCATGATTGAATATCTTGTTACCATTGATAAAGAAACATCGGCCAATATCAAGAGCATCTCTATCGTGGCTGACAATACTTTGATGGGACAGGAAACAGCGAAATGGGCAAGGCACTGGGCGGCACAGAACAACATCGAAGTAAAGACAGAAGTGCTGTACGCGCAGGGCGCCGCCGACCTGACCAGTGAAGTGATTAGCCTTAAAAACAGCGGTGCCGATGCCCTTGTCGCCGACTGCTATATTTCAGACGGCATTCTCCTGACAAAGACCATGTCCGAGCAGGGATACCGGCCGGCGGTAATGGTCGGGAAGGCAACGGCCTTTATTGATCCGACCTTTATTCCCAATACCGGCGCCCTGTCCAACGGCATCAGCACCGGTCTTGAGTGGAGCCCCGATCTGACCAAGGGACATGAGGTCAATGCCGGATTTAAGGCCCAGTATGGTATTGATATGAACGGACACTCGGCGGAATCCTATACCGCAGCATGGATACTCAAGACCGCCATTGAGAATGCCGGTTCTACCGACCGTACCGCCATCCGCGACGCCCTTAAAAATACCAAAATCGACAGGGCATTCCCCGGCGGCAACGAAATTATTCTGCCGTACGACAGCATCTCTTTTGACGATGTAGTGTGGCAGGGCATTTCCCATACCAATACCAACGCCAACGCGATTGTCGCTTTGGCGCAGATACAGGACGGCGTATTGAAGACTGTTTGGCCCTACGCCTACACCAATAATCGCCCTGTAGTACCTGCTCCTTTCAGGTAAAAGCGCGGCGGTTTTATCAGACTATTGAAAAAGCGGCTTTATGCCGCTTTTTCTTTGAACAGGCTCAGGAGTGAATATGAATATTGCGGTTGTTACCGAGGTAAGCACGAAAGACAGAAATGTTCATGTTATACAGGCGCTGGAGTCCACCGGTCATCGGATTTTTAATCTGGGGATGAC
>Ga0082212_10006936_pt1 | contig 15098 bp, 16 predicted proteins | sample TergutNt197P3_FD_71548 | JGI IMG/M metagenome (GOLD analysis project Ga0082212, IMG submission 71548) | Neocapritermes taracua P3 segment gut microbial communities from Petit-Saut dam, French Guiana - Nt197 P3 | ecosystem: Host-associated > Arthropoda: Insects > Digestive system > Gut ...
CTTCACACGGTTGCCGTAGGTGCCTTTTAACCTTGTTTCATGCAACTCTAAGTTATGCACATTGATGTCTGCCATCGCCACTTTGGAGGCGTTGCTTTGGAGAAGCTCTTCTACAAGGGCAAGTCCTATGCCCGAGGCAGCACCGGTTACCAACGCGGTTTTTCCGCTAAAATAAGCGCTATTGTATTCCACTTTAGTAATTTTTAGTTGGTTTGATAAATCTGTGTTGTTTTGCCAAGGAGACTTTGATCGTAACGACCTGTAAACAGGTATTGCATGGCTTCTGTTGTTTTCTCTTGCGGATAACGGTATATTACAGACAGATCCTGAACAAAGTTATCGCATTTTGACCACGCAGCACCCAAAACCTGACGCAGCGGAATTTGACCGTATGGATCATCCACAGAGGAGTTCAATGATACTACAGCCGAAGCAGGTTCCCAAGTGTAATAACGGGTGGGAGAGTTGTAGTAAATGATATTCATATCTTGAAATCCATTGTTCACGCTGTATTTGTGAAGCAAGCAACCTCCGCCTGAAATCTTTCCTCCGGGTGTTGCTGCGCAATCTTCCATACCCATGGAGAACTCAGGATTGTTGTAGTGGCCCAATTCTAATTGTACATCAACCAACCGAACGCCCTTTCGCTCTATAAAGCAATGTCCGGATGATCCGGTTCGTTCTACAAAAATCCTTTCGCACAGTTTTTTTGGCAATCCGGAGCCTTCTCGACCGGTAAAGGCGCCCATCAAAGCGCCGGGTCCGCTTAACTGAAGATTAAAGAAATATATCCCAGTTTTGTCTCCGCATTTTGCCATTACCCCAATCCCGCCTTCTAAATACCACGGCGCAAAAGTGGGTTCGCGAATATTCACGATGTAAATGTAAATCATTGGATTGTTGGTATCCGCAAGTTCAAGAGGAGGGGGCAACAACTTTTGTACGCTTGGATCGGCAACGCCAAAAACATAAACGCCTTCCTGTGTATTCATGGCGGCTCCGGACATAAAGTGTGCCATTTGCTCAAGGGGAATAAAATAACTGCTTTTCATAGTATCTATTGTTAATTAGTGAATGATTCGATCTCTTTGCCAAGGGACTGATTTACGGCGCATTTGACGCGGTTCAGTTTGCAAATCTCCTTAAAGCAAACATTGCAGCCGATACACAACCGGATTTCGTTTGCACGCCCTTCAAATGCTTTGTTGCACCATTGAGGATCGGCAAGATGGCCTCTTCCCACGCCTATCAAATCGCATACGCCCTCGTTCAAAAGTTGTTCGCCCACCTTGGGTTCCTTGATGTTGCATACGGCAATCACCGGAATGTTCACCACTTCTTTAATTGCTTTGGCCATATACTTTTTCCATCCTTGGGCATAACTTGCAGGCTCAATACACCCCTCTTGAGAGAGGCAACTGACGTTGATGACATCTGCGCCTGCGCGTTCCAACGCAACGGCAATTCTCTTTGCATGGTTGAGGTCAATGCCGTTTGGAATCTCTTCTTCTGCATTGATCCGTACCGAAACAGGGAATGAAGCCCCGCAACTCCTTTTGATTCCGTCAAGAATTTGCATCACAAAGTGCATCCTCTTTTCAAAACTTCCGCCGTAAAGGTCGTTACGGTGGTTGAATGCAGGAGAGATAAATTCGTTTATAAGGTACCCGTGCGCTGCATGAAGTTCCACTCCGTCAGCGCCCCCTTTTTGCGCTACCATTGCGCCGTTGATGAATGCCTCCACCAAACGGTCGCATTCCTGAGTGGTAAGCTCATGCAGCAATCCTTCATTAATGATGTCGGCAGAAGGCGCTACCGGCTGAACGCCGGTAACAACAGGGGAAGCCATAGCGCCCGGATGCTGTAATTGGATATAGAACTTTGTGCCGTATGGATGCACCTTTTTAATCAATCGTTGCAAACCCGGAACATCGTCTCTACTTCTTGCTGCCAATTGGTTGGGTTCGCCAACACCTGCACCGTCCACCACGCGTGTGATTTCGCTGATGATCAATCCCACTCCTCCTGCAGCCCTTGCTTGATAAAAAGCAATGATGTTGTCTGATACGCCGCCTCCGCCGGCGGCAAGGTTTACGCCCAATGCGGGCATCACCACGCGGTTTTTTAAGGTAACTCTTCCAATTGAGATGGGACTATTCATGTTGTTGTCTTTTTGATAGACAACAAAAAAAGGGAAAAAGTGCGAAAAAAGTGTCGCATTTTACAAAATGCGACACAAAATTAAGTTGCCTTAACGTTCCTACTAAATTCCAAAGGAGAAAGCCCTGTTATTTTTTTAAAAACCCGGTGAAAATTTTGGCGGTTGGTGAATCCAACGTCCATACCAATGGATTCTATGGTAAAGGTATCAGCGCGCTTGGTTGATAAAATTTGAATGGCCTCCTTAATGCGGTATTCGCCAACAAAAGTATTGAAACTCTTTTTGGTGCAATGATTGATGGCATTGGATACATTATGGCGCTTGGAGCCGATTTTTTTGGCAAGCAAATCAATGGATAAATCGGCATTTCTGTAGAGTTTATCTTCGATCATCTTTTTTTCTATCTCCTTCATGGTGATTTGGTCAATCATGTCGGGCATGACATGATGTTTTTCCTGCGCCCACTCCTGCGATTTGCGCACTAAAGCGCGATAGGCTGCGCTCCTTTTTCGATAGAGATCAAAGACTTCGGCCAACAATCCTAAGATAAGCACAAAACCAATTGAGAGAATCGCCAACAGGATTTGCATTTGATGTCGCCTTTCTGTTTCCTGTTCAAGTTCACGTTGCCGCATGGCCGCCTCTTTTTGCTCTAATCTCAGCAGCAAGATGGCATTGAACCGGTTTTCGAGTAACTTAATCTCTTCAAGCATGGCATCCATAAAGGCTATGCTTGATTTGGTGTTGCCCACTACGGCGTAATAGTTGCTCAACACTTCGTAAATGCGCACCTGTCGACCATCACGCGGTTTTCTATCGTTGAAATCAATAGCCATATCTAAGTATTGTTTGGCTAATCCCAAATCGCCTTTTTTTAGATAGATGTCTGCTAAGTTAACAGCCGGGCCTGATGCAAATGCATAATCATCCACATCCACCATAACCTCAAGACTCTTTTGGAACAAGGGTATGGCTTTGTCAAAATCTCTGCGTAAGAGCATATTTTCTCCCAAGTTGCCCTGAGCAATCCCCGTCCAATTCTTGATAAATCGCTCATCATTTTCAAAATGAATTTGGGCAAAATGCAATACTTCAAGAAAACAGCTGTCCGAGCGGACAAGATTGTTGAAACCATACCGATAAGACAACCCCAGCCCATTACGGGCATGTTGTTTTACATAAGAGGTGCGATCGTTGTCTTCTATTTCCAATGCATGGTTGAAAAAGAGTATCGCCTTTGCATAGTCTTTAAAAAAATAGTGCGCTTCTCCCATCCTCCTTATATAGTCGGACATTTCCGGAATATCTTCCGAAGAGGCATATTGCAATCGCTCCTCCTGAATTCTGAACTGCTCAAATGCAAGTTCATAATTCTTCATTTTGTTCCAGTAAAAATCAATGATTTTTTGTCTGACAATCAATTCCAAAAACATTACCTTATGAACGATGGTTTCATCAATAAGCAACTTTGCCCTTTTAATAAAAAGATCTTGCGGAAAAAGATCGTCTCCGTACAATCCAAACTTTATTCTGAATAACTCAAGATTGGCAAAAGAGGCTATCAATTTCCACTCTATTGTGCCGGTTTTGAAGGCAACTTCTTCTACTCGTTTGACAATGTTGCGACCCTCTGTGGTGTCTGATATAGTGATGTATAGTATTTCATTATATAAATCTTCCGAGTACTGGGCATACTCTTTTCCAACCATACGCATAAAGGGATTTTCTTGCGCCCTAATATGGGAGCAAAAAATAGAAAAGAGAAGAAGTGCATACCAAGCAAAACTCTTTTTCATTGTGTTGGGTGTAAAGAGTTCCTCTTCCGAAAAAAATCTTAAAGATAGCGTAGGTTTTTGTTGCTACTTTGCTGCAAAAGGATTGTTGAATACCCGTGCGGCAAGTTCGGCATCAAGGTTGTAGAGCATAGAGGTGTTGTTGCCTATCAGTCGAATTTTGGTGAGCAACTCTTCGGCGGTTGCCTCCTCTTCAATCTGCTCATTCACATACCAGAGAATAAATTGATAAGTGGCATGATCGTTCTCTTTTAAAGCAATGGAAGCAATGTTGTTGATCAACTCCGTAACGTGTTGCTCATGCTCTAACGTTTTGGCAAAAGCCTCTTCGATGCTTTGGAATGGAAATTGAGGTGCTTTAATGTCGGCAAAAAAGGGAGACGCACCCCGCTCCAACAGGTGTTGGTATATATGGGTGCCGTGTGCCATCTCCTCCTGAGCCTGTATAAAAAACCAGTTGGCAAAGCCTTTAAAACCGGCGCGATCTGCAAAGGCAGACATGGATAGATAGAGGTAGGCCGAGTAGTATTCGGCAATTACTTGTTCGTTAAGTACGTTTGATAAGGATGGTTTTAACATAATTTATGTGTATTAGTAGGTGTGAATAATTGTTTAATCAAGCGCCACCGCCGTTTTGTAATCGTTTGTATAACCCCAGTGCGCCGTAAATATATACTCGGCAGAGGGTATGCAGCGAATGAGTTCCATAGATTTGATTGCCTGAGTGTGATCCATATCAAAGATGGCGGGGATGGGCGCAATCTTTCCCTCTTTTAGGCTCAGAATGTCTCCGGTAAAAAGGTATTTGTCGTTGAGTAGGTAAGCCATCATTCCGGCAGTGTGTCCCGGCACAAGAATACCTTCCACTTTAATATTGCCTATCCGGACTATTTGTCGGTCTTGTAAAAGAAAATAGTCGGTTCGGGGGATGGCGTTGCCAAACCACAGGAATTTGGACTTTGTGCCGTTGATCATCTGCTCCTCTTCCTTGGACATATAAAGTTTTGCCTTCTCAAACAGAGTGAGCGCGCCTACATGGTCTCCGTCTGTATGGGTCAAGAATACTGCGGACACCTCATGCGGGGCAATATTCAACTTTTTCATCTGCTCTGCTACGGATGAGGGATTGGTTGCACAGTCAATCACAATATATTGCGTACTGTCCTGTATGACAAAGACATTGGCATAATCATCCTTGATAACAAAGATATTGTCCACAACTTTTCCTGTTTCCAAGGGAGCAAATCCGGATGTTTCGGATTTAATTTTCAAGTACAATCCGCACCATGCCAATGCCACTATGCCAATGATGCCGGCTGTGATGTATAGGGTTCTTTTTACTAATTTTTTCATAATAAGCTATTTAAATTAATTATTTTACTTCCATTTTTTTCATAATAATGCAGCATTTCGTCCATTTTTCTTTTGTCATAAGTAGTAATGCAATCAGATATGACGTTCACTTGATAATTTGCCTTACATAAATTGAAACAGGTTGATTTAACGCAGGCAACAGCGTCTGCGCCTGTCAGGTAGAACTCACCTATTTCATTCTTATGTACAAAGTCGGCGAACTCCTCGCTCGTTAATGCGTTTCCTTTGTATTTGGTAAAGACATTTTTGGATACTATGTGTAAATCTGAAACCAATTCTGCCCCGCGTGTATTGGGTTTAAAAGTCCTTGTGCCGGCTGATAAATTTTCATGCCTTATGTAAACAACATGAATCTCATTTTTTACTGCCCAATCTATGGAGTGATTAATATTGTCAATGATCTCCTTGTAGTTCTTGGTAATGTCATTTTGGATGTCAATGATCACTAATGCTTTTTTTTGCATAATGTTTTCTCCGTCTATATATATTTTCACTTCAATTTTACAGAAAATTCAAATAGTCTTCCTTTTTCAGTACACCGTCTTGAATACCTTTTCGTATGATATTCAAAATGAATTCCTGCTCTGTTGGATAAGAATCTACTATTGTCCCTCCTAGCATTAAATTGATACCTTCGATATCTGTGCTGTAAATTTCAGAAAAAGAACCTTCTTTGGTTAAAATTCGTTGTGTTTCGTTGAAAACTGAAGTTAATTTTTTTACATAATCTCTATAATCAGACTCATTGCCAATCACATTTGAATCTTCGGCAACATCATATTCCCTCAAAGCCCAATAGGGCGGCGAAGTGATTACACAATTGACAGTTTCATTGGGAATTTTTTTTAGAATTTCTAACGAGTCTCCAGAAATAAAAGCGTAATCCCGTTCATTTGAAATAACCTGTTCTATTTCAAAGTCAGCCATTTGTTGTTTATAGTAATTATATGCCCTGCTACATGAATCATATAAAATTATTTTTTGCAAATTTACAAATTTTTATAGTTTTTTTAACTTCAAGCAATATTTTTGGTAAGTGTGTTGTTTTCCTTAAGCTTCTGACAAAAGTACAACTAAGCATCATATCTCCCTTATCACTTCACTTTATACGCCAACAACGTATCTCCGTGCCGCACATACAAAACGCCGCGGTAAATCACCGGATGCGCCCAATGTTGCTCCGTACCCAAGGTGATGGGGAACTTGCTGATGATTTCAAATTTTTGGGGATTGGGTTTGACCAATGCCATTTCGCCTTTTTCGCCGTAACAATAGAGCAATCCTTCTGCGGCAATAAGGCAGCCTACACTAAGCGTTTGGTCGCTGTAGAGGGTTTTGCCGCTCTTCCAATCCACGCAATGCCAGGATGTCCGTTCGCCGGAGCCATAAACCCAATCTCCGATTCGCAACGTATTGCCTGTTTTGTGGGAGAAGTCGGTGTTTTCCCAAACTTTTTCTACACTGCGGCCTCCATTGGTTAAACGCAGCATTACGGAGCCTTTTCCGTAGTCGCTCATACACAGTATCATTCCGTTATGGTATTCCGGTGTATTAGGATGCTCCCTAAATCGGTTGGTGTGGGGATAGGACCAAAGGAGTTTTCCGGTGGAAATGTCCACTCCAATAATGTGGTCAGACATCATGGCTACCACTTGGGGCACCTGTTGATCGCTGACATAAATAGAGGTGGCGTATCCTGCCATATCATTCTCTGTGGCTCCGCGGGCGCTCCAAATCAACTCACCCGTGGATTTGTTGAGCGCAATCAGGTGATGATCTTTTCCACCGGGGGCAACAATGAGTTTTTCGCCCACAATCAGGGGCGGGCCGTTCCAGCCATGTGCGGTGTTCTTTGCCCCGTACTCCCGGATATAGTTCTTTTTCCACAGCAGTTTAAACGACTCCATATCGTAACAAAAGAGTTCGGCCATGCCGCTCACAATATATATTTTCCCGTTGTCGTGCATCACGGCGCTGCGGGTGCCTACATACCCATCTGAATCCCATTCGGAACCATATTCGATTTTGTGGCGGAGGGTGCCGTCCAAATTCAATACGTAGAGATAACCTTTGCCGTTATGGTATCCCGTTAAAAATAGTTTCTCTTGGTGCATGGTGGGCGAGGAGTATCCATGCCCCAATCCATCGTAATGCCAAAGAAGATCGGGGCCGTCGGCTGGCCAGGATGGAAGCAGTCCAACCTCCCGGCTATAGATGCCTGTGCGGTCGTATCGCCACTGAACGCTTTCCTGCGCCGCTATGGTGTGGCAAATAAGACTCAGTAAAAGAAGAAGTTTTGATTGTTTCATATTGTTAATGTTTTTCTTCCGCAATGAATAATATTTAGAATTTGTTCGTTTTCGATTATCAACATACCCAACCGCTCTTCTGTTACGCTGCTGTGCAGGCAATAACTGTATATCGGCGTTTTTCCGTCAATGGTGGTATGGAAATACCAAAAACGAATGTTCGATAAGGCGCGAAGAGTGTATTCTCTATTCATGTCAGAGTTGTTAGTTTCAATCGTTTTTCCATTTTACAAAGGTAGCATCTTTTTCATATCGTTTCAATCTTTGTTATTTCGTGTACGAATTTACATTTTCTCATTTTTTGTGAATACTCGCCGAAAAAGTTGGAAAAAATTGCTCATCTTTGTATTCGAATAGAAAGCCAATCGTCTAACACCATAATATCAATTCTTCCTTTTCAGCGTTAATGTCAACAGATGGATGCCAGCCAACCCATATCTCATAAATTGTAAATCGAACTCAAAATGATATCCGCCTCCCTTCTCTCCGCCAACTTCGCCAATCTCTCCCGCGACATAAACATCCTCAATCAAAGCGCCATCGATTGGTTTCACTTAGACATAATGGATGGGGTATTTGTTCCGAATCTTTCCTACGGTTTTCCCGTTATTGAGGCTATTACCCAACACGCCAAAAAACCATTGGATGCCCACCTGATGATTGTTGATCCCGATAGATACTTGGAAAGGTTTCAAATATTGGGTGTTCAAACCCTAAGTGTCCATTACGAAGCGTCTCCTCACCTCCATCGCACCGTTACACATATCCAACAACTCGGTATGAAGGCAGGCGTTGCCATCAACCCACACACACCCGTTGATTTCCTATCCGATATTTTGGGAGAAACAGATTTTGTCCTTATTATGTCGGTAAATCCCGGATTTGGTGCACAAAAATTTATTCCATATTCTTTCAAAAAGGTATCCCTTCTTAAAGAGATGATTTACAAAAGAGGACTCAATTGTCTGATTCAGGTTGATGGGGGCATCAATCAAGAAAATGCTAAACACCTATTAGACGCAGGCGCAGATATCCTTGTTGCCGGAAATGCCATCTTTTCCGCCTCAAACCCCATTGATGCTATTAATGCACTCAATTCTTTTGTCAAATAAGCAGATTTTGAGGGATTCCGGGAGCGTCCAATATATATTTGATCTCTTGAAAAGAGAATACCTCCACCACCCCCTCTTCTCTTTTCACCATAAGGCAGCCATTTTCATTTACTCCCACAATCTTTCCCCAAAAAAAACTCTTCGTGGCACAACATCTGAAACAAGCCAGTTGATTGAAGCGATAGAGTCTTTCTTTATACTCTATTTCAATCGTATCTATTTTGCCTTGTTCCAACTTCTTGTAACGTTTGTGTACAAAACCTAATAATTCCTGCAACGCCTCCTTGGGTAGGTGCGTTATGCCCGTTTCCAAAAAAACAGAGGTGGGATTGGGTGTATTTGAATCAAAACGAATCTGATTCAAGTTAATTCCAACGCCTACAATGGATGCAGAAAGTTGAGATCCGCTCAAAAAGTGCTCAATCAACATCCCCTGTACTTTGTTGTTACCTACATAAATGTCGTTTGGCCATTTGATGGTGGAGTCTACTCCCCAATGATCTAATAAATCGCAGACAGATAAGGCTACAATCTGAGATATAAGGAATTGTCTTTCCGGAGGCAAAAAAAGAGGGCGCAACAAAATGGAACACAATAAATTTTCTCCTGCAGCGCTCTCCCATTTATTCCCTTGTTGCCCCTTGCCTGCTGTTTGAAAATGGGCTGCCCAAACACTCCCGTGTAGTGCTGTTTCAACGTTTCTATATGCTTCGTTATTTGTGGAATCAATCACATCAAACCACAATATCTTATTAGTAAACATAACTTTTCCTTTTTCTTAGTGTTTTTTTTCAGGCATAAAAGTAATCACTTTTTTCCACCTTTCCCAAAAATCAAAAAAAGCGCTATCTTTGCACGAATTTTTCAAATTCGATAACTATGACCAAACCCGAACAAGTAATAAAGGCAACAACCCCTCCTGAAGTTGAAGTTATTGTTTCGGCTATTATTGATAAAAAAGGACAGAATGTGTGCGCTTTGGATCTTCGCAAGCCGGGATCTTCTATCTGTGACTTTTTTATTATTTGCCATGCCAACTCCTCTACTCAGGTGGTTGCCATTACAGATTATGTTGAAGAAATGATGTTTAAGCAATGTATCCGAAAACCGCGCAGCAGTCAGGGAAGAGAAAATGCCTATTGGGTAATTATTGACTTTGGAGATATTGTGGTACACATATTTCAAGCTGAATACAGAGCCTTTTACAGATTGGAGGAGTTGTGGGCAGATGCGGAAGTGGTTTTGTAGTACGTTAATTAATAGTTATATAATAAGATAATTAATAGCTGAGTGAAGATACAATGATGATAAATTCTCCCAAACCTCCAATGCCTCAAATACCACCAAAAAACAACCAAAGCAAATTCAACTATATGTGGATTTATGCCGGTTTGCTGGCTGTGCTTGCATACTTTTGGTTTACTTATGACGGAGCCTCTCCTGTGAAAACTGAATGGTTAAAGGTAAAAGAGCAAATGATTCCTGATGGCGATGTTGAAAAGATAGTTTTCATAAGCAATTTGCATCGGGTTACGGTTTATATCAAAAAGGATCGGGTGGAGAAATATAAATCGTACTTTGGCGACAAAATGCCCAAATCTTCTCCTCTTTTCTTCTTTAATGTATCTGATAACAGAGATATTGAATCTGAATTGGAGGAGGTTCTCAGCAACCTTCCTGTTGAAAGTCGGTTTGGCCTTGAAGTAGAAAAACAAAGTAATTTCTTTGGACAAATTCTTGAGTGGCTTTTTGTGCCTATTCTCTTCCTTGCCCTTTGGATCTTTATGTTTCGCCGTATGTCTAAAGGAATGGGCGGAAGTGGAGGCGGAGGAATCTTTAATGTGGGAAGGTCGCAGGCAAAGCTTTTTGATAGAGAGAATACAGGCAAAGTAAACTTTAAAGATGTTGCAGGATTGGAAGAGGCAAAAGTGGAAGTTATGGAAATTGTTGACTTCTTAAAGAATCCTCAAAAATATACCAACCTTGGAGGAAAAATCCCCAAAGGAGCGCTTCTAGTTGGGCCGCCAGGAACAGGTAAAACGCTGTTGGCTAAGGCTGTTGCAGGGGAAGCTAATGTACCTTTCTTTTCAATCTCCGGTTCGGATTTTGTGGAGATGTTTGTGGGTGTGGGTGCTTCTCGTGTGCGCGATCTTTTTCGTCAGGCCAAAGAGAAAGCGCCTTGTATAGTTTTTATTGACGAGATTGATGCAGTAGGGCGTGCCCGAAGCAAAAATGCGGGATTTACTTCGAATGATGAAAGAGAAAACACATTGAACCAACTTCTTACAGAAATGGACGGATTCGGCTCAAACAGTGGAGTCATTATTTTGGCAGCTACCAACCGCGCTGACATTTTAGATAAGGCGTTGATGCGCGCAGGACGCTTTGACCGACAAATCCACGTAGATCTTCCAGAGATGAAAGAGCGGTTAGAAATCTTTAAGGTGCATTTGCGCGGGTTAAAGTTGGCAGAGGGTTTTGATATAGGATTCCTATCGAAACAAACACCCGGATTTTCTGGAGCCGATATTGCCAATGTGTGCAACGAAGCTGCCCTGATTGGTGCCAGGAAGAATAAGGATTCTATTGACAAACAAGACTTTTTGGATGCCATCGACCGTATTGTGGGCGGATTGGAACGGCGCAGTAAAATCATCAGCCCTATTGAGAAACGCACCATTGCTTTTCACGAAAGTGGACACGCAACAGTAAGTTGGATGCTTAAATACGCTAACCCTCTGCTTAAGGTTACCATTATTCCACGCGGAAGAGCATTGGGGGCTGCATGGTATTTACCCGAAGAGCGTCAGATTACCACTTATGAACAAATGCTTGATGAAATGGCATCAGCCTTGGGAGGGCGCGCTGCCGAAGAACTTCAGATTGGAAAAATTTCTACCGGTGCCATTAACGACCTTGAAAAAGTAACCAAACAAGCTTATGCTATGGTTGCTTTTTTTGGAATGAGTAAAGAGGTTGGGAATTTGAGTTTTTATGATTCCTCCGATTCAGCCGGTTTTAACCTTTCTAAGCCATACAGCGAAAAAACATCAGAATTACTTGATTCAGAGGTGAAAAAATTGATTGATGGTGCTTATTCGCGTGCCATTTCGGTATTAACAGAGCACGAATCTGGCCTTATCCATTTGGCTGAAATGCTTTTGGAACGAGAAGTAATCTTTACCGAAGATTTGGAGTTAATATTTGGAAAACGCAAAAGTGAATAAGAACCTCCTCATAAGAAGCCTTAGCGGTTTGATATTTGTCGTAGTTATGGTTGGTGGCATCTTGTTTCACCCCGTTCCTTTTTTGGCTCTAATGTTGTTGATCACGGGCGGAATGACTTGGGAATTTTTCCGAATTACTTTAAAAAAAAAATTATTATTTGCTCAAATCCTCTCAATAACCTCAGTGTGGATGGGCTTCTTCCTTTTTTGGCTCATGATGCATTACCATATTGAACCTGTGTGGTTTCTTTTGCTCATCTTTCCAACTGTTGCCATTTGGATATCCCTTCTCTACATTAAGAGGAGCAAAGATTACGCTAAATCGCCCTACCTCTTTATTCCCATCCTCTCAATTGCCCTCCCTTTTGCCCTGATCAACTTGCTTGCTTTTGACCCCGCCGGAAATTATACAGGCAAAACTGTTCTCTCTCTCTTTTTCTTACTTTGGGCTTCCGATGTGGGGGCTTTTCTCTTTGGAATGAGTTTTGGACAAAAAAACGGACACAAACTCTTTCCTTCGCTCTCTCCAAAAAAATCGTGGGAAGGATATTTTGGAGGGTTGTTTTCTGCATTGTTTGCCGCCTATCTTCTCTATCGAATCGGATGGCTCTTTATTCCACTCATCCACGCACTCATTATCGCCATCCTTCTGCACGTTTTTGGGGTTTGGGGTGATTTGGCCGAGTCTCAACTCAAACGCCACTTTAATATAAAAGACTCGGGTTCTATGATGCCTGGCCATGGTGGCCTATTGGATCGTTTTGACAGCGCTCTCCTTGCTATTCCAATCGTTATCTCCTATCTCAAATTTATCTCATTTTTTTAAAATCTAAATATGACCATTCACAAAGAAGGACGATTTCCCCTCTTAATAACGTTGATGACACTCGCTGTATGTGCATTTGTGGTCTATATGTTCTTATGGATGCCCCTATTGCTATCGTGGATTATCTATGGAGCGCTTATTATTATTGGCGCACTTTTTTGTTTCTTCTTCCGACAGCCTAACCGTGCGCTCACCGTTGATAAAACCGCCGCTATGGCTCCGGCAGACGGAAAAGTAATCATGATTAAAGAAGTTTTTGAACAAGAGTACCTTAAAGAAAACCGAATTCAAGTCTCAATTTTTATGTCAATCTTTAATGTCCATATCAATTGGTTTCCTGTGAGCGGTTCCGTAGAATACTGTAAACACCACAATGGGCATTTTCATGTTGCCTCTCACCCCAAATCCTCAGAAAAAAACGAACACACCACCATAGTACTAAAACATCACGACCAAAAGATTATGTACCGACAAATTGCTGGTTTTATTGCGCGCAGGGTAGTTTGTTATGCCAAGCTCGGCAAAGAGGTACTCCAATGCAGCCAATCAGGTTTTATAAAATTTGGTTCTCGTGTTGACCTCCTCTTACCCTTAGATGCCACCATACACGTAAAAGTAGGTCAAAAAGTAAAAGGAGCTCAAACCATCATCGCCCACATATCCCAAACATAACCCCTACCACTCCATACCTCATTCCCGATACCCATGAAACGTCCCTCCTTCCTCATCTCTCTCTTCCCCCTCCTGTTTCTGATTATCATTATCTCTTTCACCGTTCCCCTTTTTGGAGACGATGTAACTGCAGGACCAGCACAAATAGCCCTTCTCTCTTCAGCCCTGCTCACGGCCCTCATCTCCCTTCTCTTCTTAAAAGTCACTTGGGAACACATCGAAACAAGTATGCTCGATCACCTTTCCAAAACGGGATCAGCCATTTTTATCCTTTTAATGATAGGCGCGCTTACCGGTTCCTGGATGCAAAGCGGGGTAGTGCCAACGATGATCTATTACGGATTAAAACTCATCCATCCCTCTGTTTTTTTGGTAATCGCATTTATTCTCCCTGCTTTTGTCTCCATTATGGTGGGTAGTTCTTGGACTACCATTGGTACCATAGGTATTGCAATGCTCACCGCCGGCCAAATTTTGGGCTTCTCTGCCCCCTGGTTGGCCGGTGCCATCATCTCCGGAGCTTATTTTGGTGACAAAATCTCTCCCCTTTCTGACACCACCAACCTGTGCGCTTCTGTGTCCGGTGTGAATCTCTATACTCATGTAAAATATCAACTTTACACCACAATACCTAGTGTTGTTTTGTCAGTGCTCTTTTTTGGAATTGCAGGTATTATCATCCCAAATTCCACATCTGTTGATATTAGCGCCCAAAGCGAAGCCATCCGTCAAACTTTTCATATTTCAGCTTGGCTTCTCTTAGTCCCTGCATTTACCATCATTTTGATTATTAAAAAAGTTCCCCCTTTTGTTACTTTGCTTTTATCTGCTTTGCTTGGCTCTGTTGTAGCAGTTCTTTTTCAACCCCAAATATGTAGTCAAATTGTTGAAAATGCTCAAGGACACGGCTTTAAATATGCTCTTGAAGCAGGGTTACGAATGATATCCTGCAGTGTTACCATCGAAACCGGTAACGAAATGCTCAACACCTTAACCGCCACCAGCGGCATGAAAGGGATGCTCAACACCGTATGGCTCATCCTCTGTGTGGTTACATTTGGCGGAGCAATGGAAGCAAGTGGTATGATTCAGGTGATTACCCAAAAGATGTCCCGAATGATGCAAAGCGCTGTTAGCCTTGTAAGCTCTACAGCCTTTACCTGCTTTTTCTTTAACTTGACTCTTTCGGATCAATATATGTCGCAACTGCTTCCGGGTAAAATGTTTGCAGAAACATACAAAAAAAATGGCTATGCCCCCGAACTTCTAAGTCGCACTTTGGAAGATTCAGGCACGGTAACATCGGTATTGGTTCCGTGGAACACCTGTGGAATTGTACAATCGAGCGTACTGCACGTAGCCACCCTCACCTATCTGCCTTACTGCTTCTTTAACCTTGTCTCTCCCTTTATCACCATCATTGTTGCGGCATTAGGGTATAAGATTCGGAAAGTTAAAGGTTGATCTTAAAAAAATGATATATTTTGCAACATTTTTGAGTGTTTGTGCATCTATATAGTGTTATGAAAAAATTTCTATTCATCATACTTGCCACCTTTCCCATTCTGGAAGTCTGTGGGCAAACCAAGGAGAAGGGCTATTATAACACAACTCAAATAAACAT